>RCNF010002289.1_pt1 | contig 11182 bp, 10 predicted proteins | sample 2041311 | NCBI WGS metagenome assembly RCNF01 (sample SAMN09708228, study PRJNA481090) | Marine sediment metagenome, whole genome shotgun sequencing project. | biome: marine sediment; feature: ocean; material: sediment; isolation source: Sewage treatment plant 2 marine sediment (STP2) ... | reverse complement strand
ACCTCGATGGTCACCTCAGCGTCACCGGTCAGGGTGATCACCGGGTCAGTCGTGTCAACAACATTGACCGTCCGCGACACCTGGGCGGCCGCATTGTCATCCGAGTCGGTCACGTTATAAGTGACCGTATAGACACCAACAACATTCGGGTCAACCGGATTGACTGTCACAAGGTTCAGTTGTATTCCGGTCACCTCAGGATCAGCCACATCGTTGGTATCGGCGCCGGCATCTTGGTATCCCGACCCGACCTCGATTGTCACCTCCGGGGCACCAACCAAGGTGATCACCGGGACCCCGTCGTCGATCACCTCGACGATACGAGTCTTGGTAACTGAGTTACCACTGGAGTCTTCCGCGGTGTAGGTCACCGCATAGCTGTCGGGGATGGACGTGACGACAGCCGAAGCATCAATTTTGAGGACGATAGGCTCAACCGGATCGGTCTCGTTGTCTGTAACCGTCGCACCCAACTCGACATAGGGGTGGAACACGTCGATGAGCTGCGTGCCTGTGACGGCCTGGCCACCAATCAGGGTGATCTTCGGCGGGCTGGTATCGACTACGTTGACAATACGAATCGCGGTAGCTGGGATGCCGTTGCTGTCGGTCACGGTGTAAGTCACCGTATAGGAACCGACCCTGCCGGTATCGACAGTCGAAACGATGCTGTAGTTGACTCCTTCAACCAGAGTCATGGCACCGTCGTAGTTGTCCGTTGCAGTGACACCCGGATCGTTGTATGCCTCACCTGACGCCTGAACGTACTGCGGATTGACACCCTCAAGGTGATAATGGGAGCTTCCTTGTCAACGACGGTGACTGTGCGGGTTACCGGCACAGCAGCATTGTTGTTGCTGTCGGTCACGGTGTATGTCAACACCTGGGCACCTAGTACCGACGTGTCAACTGCACCATCGGTGGCAACAGTCATCGTCGGCGTCGTAGTTATCTGTCGCCGAAGCACCCTCATCGACATACTTCGAGAGATAAGCAACCTCAAACGCTGCTTCACCGTTCAAAGTGACAACCGGAGCGGTCGTGTCCTCAACGATGACTGTGCGAATCACCTGTACAGCAGCATTGCCGCTCGAGTCGGCAGCGTCATAGGTGACGATATTGGAGCCAAGCTTCGAGGTATCTACAGACGCAACGATCACGACAGGCAAGTCGGGTTCGTTGTCTGAAACCGTGGCACCCTGCTCTATATACTCGCCGGGGAACTCGATGAACTGCGTCCCGCCAATCAACGTGATGACGGGAATCGTCGTATCAACAACATTCACACTGCGAAACAGTCGCTCAGCGGCGTTACCGGACTCGTCGACAGCATCAAATGTCACAAGGTAGGACCCGATTGCGTTCGTATCTACCGCGTCAGTGCCAATGTCCACTGACACCGGGCCGTCGTAGTTGTCGACCGCCGAGGCACCGAGATCTTCATATTCGGAATTGAGCCCGACTGTGACAGTGCCGCCCACCAAGCTGATGACAGGAGGCGTTGTGTCGACCACATTGACCGTTCGTGAGACCTGGTCGGCCACATTGCTACTCAAATCGGTGGCGTCATAGGTCACCGTATAGGGACCGAGCACTGCCGTGTCAACTGCTTTTGCATTGATCACCGCAGTCAAGCCGGCATCGACGTTGTCGGTGACTGTGGCACCCAGCTCTACATAGGAAGAGAAGACCTCAATTGGCTGAGGATTGACGCCATCCAGAGCGATGACAGGTGCCTCGATGTCTGTGACAACAAGAGAGACGTTGTCGATCTGCATCGAACCTGGGCCTGTGAAGCTCTCTGGAATGGTGGCTACAAACTTGACCCGGATGGTCTGCCCGGCGAAGGCGCTCAGATCAATCGTCTCATGCGTCGACCCCGTATCGGGGTTGAAGGGACTTGTAGCGAAATCGGTAATGAGGATGCGCTTTGACCACAAAGCGTCCCCGCCACCGATGGGCTCGACCACAACATCAAAGGTTCTGTCCTGAGTCGGGCCGATGGGCTCGACCACAACATCAAAGGCTCTCTCCTCAGTCGGGTCGGATAAGGCTTGCCAGGCAGCTCTCCAGTCAAAAGACAGACTCGCGGCGACCCCGGTCGGGACCGCCGTCTCCTGCCAAAACTCGATCGTGTCGGGACCGTCGCCATCGAAGCCATGGCCCACCGCGAACAAGCCATCCGTCGGAGCGACTGTCAAAAGTGATAGCGGTGCTCCCGCCGGCAGAACGGCCAGCGCGACATGCGGAACCGCTATGTCTTTGGTTTCCCAGCCGGTGAAGTCACCATCTTCGAAACTGCCGTTGACCAGCAAGTCGTTCGATGGGAGTGCGCTCATGGCGGCAGATGCAGTGCCAGCGAGAGGGCCGACTGATGGGATCAACAGGCTGACCAGCGTGACAAACGCGACGAGGGCGGCGCGAGACCGCGAGAGATAGGAAGACAAAGCGTAGGCTCCTTCTTGTGCTACAAGACCGGGGCCAACTGCCTGCAGATACGTTCCGCCACGAAACCCGGATACGACCCGGCGGAACAGCGGCACCAAAAGGAGACCCTTCTCAGGAACCCCACGACACCAAAAGGAGACGTCGAATGCCGTGGTGCTGCTGCCACTAGCTATCGGAGTTGAGGCCCTGAACCTTGAATGCTTTGCCAGTTTCTGAAAAGTAGTCGGTCCCTTCAAGGACTGTTCAGCGGCGTGTCGCCCGAAGGATGGTGGTGCGACAGCGCATAGGGTGCCGGAAACCCGCAACCTATCGCACCGCGACTGGCTCGACAACGCCTCCGCCAACGCCCGCAGTGTTGCGAACGATGCGAGATCTGGTTCTCGCTCAATAAGCCTGGCCGGGGGTCTGGGATAGTCCCAGGTTGAGGTCTCGGAGCTGGATCTGAGCTGCCTGGTACGCCCGATCAAAAGCTGCCCGTGCCTCATCGCCGTCCATGTCGAAGTCCAAGTCGGCCGTTACCGGAACCTGTATCGCATCGGAGTCGGCGATGAAGTACCGGGGCAGGCTGTAGCGGGCGCGTATCCCGGATAGGACTACGGCACGGGCGAGGCTGGCCGGTCCTGCGATCTTCTGGTGGGGATGCTCACGATCGTCGCCGACGAGACGGAACCCGATGATACGAGTGCTTGGGTCAGCGAGCCCAAGTGGGTAATTGGCCGCCATGGCGCCATCTGCGATCAACACAGTTTCGTGTCGAACCCTGTCATACAGAGGCACGGGAGTGAACAGAAACGGAATGGCGGCCGACATCCGTATGGCTCTTGCCACAGGGAACGTCGTCGGGTCGATACCGTATCGGGGGAGCGCTTCGGGTAGCGAGAGCCCTCGGGTGTGGTTCAGATCAGTCACGATAACTGAGAGCGCCCCGGCCAGTAGATCGCCGAAAACTCGTACACCCTTTTTGGCCAGGAGGTCCGCCCAGATTCTCTCGAGTCGGTCTCCTTTGAAGATTCCCTTGCGGAATACGAGAGCGAGGTGCTTGCCGATGAGCGGGATCGATGCTCCTCTTACGGGGTCGAGGAGGTCCGGCCACGTGACGGAGCATACGGTCTTTGACAGTTCTGCGGCGGTGTATCCAGCCGCCACCAATGAGCCGACCAAGGCACCTGCTGATGTACCGATGGTGCGATCGAAGGTGATTCCGGCGTCGAGCGCTGCGGCAGCGGCACCCGCCACTGCGACCCCCCGTACGCCTCCGCCTTCGAATACTCCGGTGATTCCTTCATGTTCCATACCGCGATAACAGGCCCATCTTGAGCGGAGAACTCGGTTTGTCACCTTGGCGACACTTTTCCGGAACAGGCAGCAGTCGAGCGGGGTTGGACGGACTACGAACTCAAGGAGACCAGATGGACACAGCGGAGTACCAGCATTTTGCGTGGCTGGCGCGATCCTTTGGGCGTACTGACTACTTGCCACTCACGCCTGCAGATCTCGAAGCGCTCGCCGACGCCGGCACCTACGTCGACAAGTACCCGGGAACGCACCTCTTCAAGGAGGGCGAGGATTCGGCAGCAGCGTTTGTTATTCAGCGCGGTGATGTTGAGCTGTATCGAACAAGGGTTGCTGGCCGCCGCGTGGTGGGCCGGGTCCGTTCGGGGGCTGTCATCGGGGACATCGCAATGTTCCAGAGCCAACCGTATGTGTCGTCGGCGCGGGCTATCTCGCGGGTGCGGGCGTTTCGCCTGGAGCGGAGCAAGCTACTGCCCCTGCTAATTGAGCATCCCGTTATCGCGATGCGGTGGCTGGTTGCTGGACTGAGTCAACTTGAGGCGACGCAGCAGCGGGTCATCCGGCTGATGCACCGCACGGTCCGTGAGCAGGTTGCAGAGGTGTTGCTTGATGAAGCCGATGACTACGGCGAAGTGCACCTCAGCCAGTCAAGCCTTGCTGATCTTCTCGGTGCGAGCCGCCAGTCAGTCAACGAGGCATTGGCAGGTTTCCGTTCCTGCAAGGCCATTGAGACCGGGTACCGGGTTATCCGGGTGATCGAGCCCGCAACTCTCGCCGAGGTAGCCGGTAGACCGGAATAGGGTCAGCCGCTGCTCCGAGAGAGTTGTGCGGCGAGCACGACCGCGAGGAGTGCGCCGATGGCGGCACCGACACCGGCGAAGGTCAGAGCCTCGGCCAAGGCACCGCCGTATGGCAGCAAGCTGGGACCCCGCAGGAGGTCGAAGGCGGAAAGGGCCACTGCTGCGGTAGAGGCCATAAGGCTCCCGCCAAGAGCAGCCAGTATGAAACGGCTGAATCGTGCTCCATGCCTTCGGCTGAGGATGGGTACCGCGCCGGCGATCAGAATTGGGGCCAGATGGTACGTGGAGCTTGGTTGGGCGAAGGCAGCGATGGCCCAGACGGCGGCCAGTAGGCCGGCGGTGAGAACTCCGCTGCGTAGTTGTTCATCAGAAAGAAGTATGTCCATGACATGTCTCAAGCGTGGCGAGGGTCGGTCTCTGTCGCCAATGTCGTTAATCAGACAATCAGGAAACTTCGGCTCTCTTGCTTCCGTTGCAGGAGACAACGACAACTGGATTAGACAATGACGAAAAGACTCTTGATGACGGCGGCGGTTCTTGCCCTGGTGGCCGCGGCATGTGGCGGAGCCAACGAACCGACCGGTGCAGATGAGACAACGACGGCTGCACCTGCTGCGGGAGAGAGTGTGGACGAGACAACAACCGGTTCCGTAGCGGCTCCAGCAATCGGGGTTCTCCCAGAAGGGCCTTCAGCTCTCGACACATCCTCATCTCCTGAGTTTCCGGAGCCACTCATCGACCCTGCCGAGATTATCTCCGGTGGTCCTCCGCCAGACGGCATTCCGCCGCTGGACGAACCTGTATTTATCGACGTCGCCGATGCACTAGAGATATTCGAGCCTGCGGAAGCGGTGGTCGCTCTCGAAATCGACGGTGAGGCGAAGGCCTATCCGGTACAAATCATGATCTGGCACGAAATCGTCAACGACGAGGTCGGCGGCGTACCGGTATCGGTTACCTATTGCCCCCTGTGCAACTCAGCGGTCACTTATCGACGTGAGATTCGTGGTGTGGAGACGACCTTCGGAACATCGGGTCGTCTCTTTGCCTCGGCCCTTGTCATGTATGACAGAGCCACTGAGACGATGTGGACCCACTTCGATGGGCGGGCTGTTGTCGGCCTGTTGGCTGGCGAGCAACTGGAGGCGATACCTTCGCCGCTGTTGTCGTGGCAGGACTTTGCGGATGCCTATCCGACGGGGAAGGTGCTCGATCCAGAAGCTACCGGCTTCAGCCGAGCATATGGACGCAACCCGTACTTCGGGTATGACGACGCAGAGACTGAACCGTTCTTATTCACTGGCATCACCGACCCCCGCGCGGCATCCAAGGACCGGATTGTCGGAGTCGAGATCGGGGACGAGGCAATAGCCTTCGCCCTCGATGCGATCAGCGATGGTGAGGCCAAGGCCACGAACTACCAGTTTGCGGATACCGATCTTGTGCTCCTCTGGAAGTCTGGCCAGGCCACGGCACTCGAGGCTGACGGTATTGAAGGCGGCCGTGACGTTGGTTCGGTGGGAGTGTTCCTGTCGACGATGGAAGGTCGCCAACTCACCTTCGAGGCGGAGGGCGATGGCTTTCGTGACGCCGAGACAGGTTCGCTGTGGAATGTTGCGGGCGAGGCCACAGAGGGCGATCTTGCGGGGAGTCGTCTTGAGCGGGTTAATCACCTCGATACCTTCTGGTTCGCCTGGGCAACGTATCAGCCCGGTTCTGATCTGGTTGAAGCGCCCTAAGGAGCTGGGGGCGGCCGAAACCGTCACAGCTACGCCTAGCACGGGCTGTTCTACGGTGTCTTTCGGCCATGCCGTTGACCATGTCCCCGACGAATCGGAAGCCTCAGCCCCAGCCAGGGTGGTCGGCTAACTAGAAACCTACGCCCCGTGCCGTATGCCCGATCCAGGGCGGTTGGTGCCACCGATGACGAGTCATTCTGAATCGCTCGCCAGTTCAGACAACCTGGCAGAGAAGGTCCCACATATCAGCATCTCGCCAGGATCCTGGACTGACGCGCTCATCAGTTGCTGGGCGCGTAGCTGGGCAGCCGCGACCAGATCCGCACGTTCTGACACTGATACCTGCGTCCATTCGGCCTCGAAGACCTCGGCGAGCTCAAGGCACGACTGGGCACCCTCGATCGTTACGACCCCGTCCCTTCTACCACACCCGCCCACAATCACCGCCAAGGCAAGAAGGACGGTAAGTCCGACAGCACTAATGCGCATCCCTGCGACACCGAGAATCATGGGATCAGAATGGCGCCTACCCCGAGCCTGGTCAAACCTTCGGCTGCGATTCGCACAGATCGGTGGATCTGTTGGACGAGGAGACCCGCGCTAGAAGTCGATAGGGTGCGGTCGGCCATAGTGCTGGTTGATCTTCGCCACAACGGAACATGGTTGGGGACTTAGCGGCGGCGTTCCCGATCTACTGGGAAATCTACGTAACCGTCGGCAACGTGTCGTAACATATTGTCACAGTGACAATATCGACCAGACTGACCAGGTGCGAGTGGTGTGGGGGAGAGTTCACGGCGCCACGTGGACCGGGGCGTCCGCCCCGCTATTGCCGACGGAGTCACCGGCAGCGAGCCTATGAGGCGAGACGACTGGCAGGGGAGCGGGGCCTTTCTCCCGACGAGGTGTTGATCTCGCGGCGCACGTGGGAACACCTGCGGGATGCTCTCTACAGGCTGGAGACTGCGTCGGAGGACGTGGCGATGGATCTGCTGGGCGGGAGACCGACCAAGGCCGAGTACGTGTCGGCGCTGGCCCATCTCAGCAGCGCAGTACGTGAGCTCCAGGACATCGCAGTGGAGCCAATTGCTGCAAGCGATTCCTAGTCAGGCGCGGTCGGCGAGAACAAACCAGTGAACCCGCAGTGCCCGCATCGCGAGCCGAACAAACCTTGGCAGGTATGGCCACGCAGTCGTCCGATCGACCAGATGGGCATCGCGGAATGAGAGAAGTTCACCACGCCGTTGCACGCTAAAACCGCCGGCGGCAATAACGTTCTGAACCCAGTCTCCGCCGGGGCCATAGGTCGGTATCAGCAGGATCTCGGTGGCCGTAGCGAACCCCGCAAGAGGTACGGCATATGGCCGCCCACTCTTGCGACCGACGTGATGGAGGGTGACGAACGGAGAAACTCTCTGGGGAATCCGGCCGAGGAGTCGATTGGTGAACCGGCGGTTTGTGCGTGCGAGCCAGCGGGGGAGAACCATGGGGCAGAATCTAGCGGTGCCTGGCCTCGTCCAGCATCCGTGAGACCTTCAGCCACTGATACGTGAGGAACCGAGATGGTTCGTCGAGCGGCTCAAGGGGGATCGGATCGATCAGATGCCGACCGTAGTTCTTGACCAGCGTCACCCTGCCGTCGTCGGTCAGGTTGCTCACAGTCTCCACTGCCTCGCTCACCCAAGCCTCGTTGATGAGCGCGGGATCCGCATCGGCGATGCCAGTGAGCATATCGATGAGGTCGTACCGGTAGTCACCAACAAGGAAGAACTGTGTCATGTGCTTGAACAGAGGGGTGTCACGTCCGGTTCTCTTGTACAGACGCCTTGACCGCAGGTAGGTAAGCGCGCTCTCGAGTCGGTCGGCGACGTCGGGACTGCGGTGATTCTCAGGAAGAGCAGCGAAGGCCCGGAACGCCCCAGCAACGCCGTGGTAGCACGACACGCTTTCCCAGCAGCCGTAGTTCTGCGGTGCTCGGAAATGCCAGCTCTTTGTGCCGCCGGCGCGCTGTTGTTTGTCGTCGAAGCGTTGACGGTCGACAAGCCATCTGATGGAGGCCTTGACGATCTCGGAGTCGGTGGCTCCCATCTTGATCAGGGCTGTGGTGACTACGCCGAGATAGCAGGGGAGAACCCCTGATCCGCCACCGGTATAGGTAATGACACCTTCGAACAGGTGGCGTGCGGTTAGGTAATCGAGGGCCCGCACCACTGGGTCGTCGGTGACCTCAAGGCCGCAGCGTTCCATTACACATAACGCCGCAAGCGTTGGCTGGGCAGTGTGCGTCTTTTGCCGGTAGGGGAAGCTGCCATCGTCGAGCTGCAATTCGAGGATTTGGGCAAGCGGTTCCCAATCCATGACCTCGTCGCGCAAACGTTCCAGTTCAGCCGCTTGCGGCGGGGAGTTCTGCAGATCACGAGCCACCAAGTAGCGGACAGGTGGGTTGTCGGCGGAAGACAACCACTGGAGCAGCGTATCCATGGACTGCTGCGTCATCGGGACTGTCGCCTCCAATCGGTGACCTGGACTCACTACGGCGCTGTTATCCAATCTCCGAAGCCGGAGCGCACTTCGCCGGGTTCGGGCGGCCGCATCCTCAAGTCTATCGCCGTCCACACAGTCTTCGAGAACGGATAGAACAGAATTGGAAAGACCAAGGCAACCGCCGTGATCGTCGTAACCAGGGGAACAAGCGGTAGCTCAGGAAACGTCAGTACGAAGCCGGCGACACCAACAAGGAAGATGACCACCACGCTGACAATGGTGTTGATTCCAAGGGCTCCTGCAAGGTGTCCTGGTACCCGTTCGAACTTGAGATCACATCGTGGGCAGCGTTCCTGCATCTGAAACCAGCGGGTGAAGAGCCCGCTACTGGCGCACACAGGACAACGACGCGTAAACCCGCGCCAGAGGAGTCTCGTCAGGATCAAGGGAGGACTGCTAGACCGTGAACTTGCCGAGGCTGAGGCGCTGCGCCTCCATGAGCTCGAGCTCGCGAGCGCCAGAAACCACGACGTCCGGGTCGACTGCCCAATCGAGATCAGGGTTGCGATCAGCGTACGGAACAGAGTTCAGAATGACCTTCATTGCATTGAGTCGGGCCAGCTGCTTGTTCTGGGAACGGATAATCGTCCATGGCGCAACAACCGTCGAGGTCCGCTTCAGCATGCGGTACTTCATGTCCGTGAACTCGTCCCACCGATCCTGAGCCTGGACATCAACCTCGCTGAGTTTCCATTGGCGGAGAGGGTCGGAGACCCGGCGCTCGAAGCGGCGCGCCTGCTCTTCCTTTGTCACACTGAAGTACAGCTTGACGAGTTTGGTGTCCTGGCGGACTAGGTCCTTCTCAAAGCCGACGACGCCGCGGAGGAACGTCTTGTACTCGTCTTCGGTGCAGAAGCCGAACACGGGTTCAACCATCGCTCGGTTATACCAGGATCTGTCAAAGAGAACGATCTCGCCACCGGTTGGGAAATGGGTTACGTAGCGTTGGAAGTACCACTGATGACGTTGCTCGTCAGTTGGCTTACCCAATGCAACCATCCGATAGCGCTTCTCGTTCATATAGCGGGTCACTCGTCGAATCGTTCCGCCCTTGCCAGCTGCGTCACGACCTTCGAATAGAACGATCACTCTGATCTTCTCGACTTCGAGGTGGCGTTGCAGTTTGAGCAGCTCTACCTGGAACGGCCGCAGCTCTGCGTCCTTGCGCGAGCCTCTTTTAGCCCGTTTCAGGTCTCTCCCGAGCTCTTCAATACGCAGTTGCAGCGCCTCGACCTGCGCTTCAGGGGCGAGGTCAGTGTCAGGGACCGCACGGATCGGTTGTTCAGATGTAGTCATAGTCGGAGCCCCCGAAAGTTGCGTGCAGCTGAGGATACATATGGGAGGGAGTTGTGTATAACGTCACAGTGACGGATTGGTGCCGTAGTGAAGGGGCAGGGGGTCGAACGATGATTCTCAGTTCCGCGGACCCGGCTACTGATAAAACACGGTTTCCCGGGAATTGCCACCCAGTTTCCACAGGAGCGTGCCGGCGATCACGCCAAGCGATCGTGTTGTGAAGTAGGCCACGAGGAGAACCATGGCGATGCTTTGCAGAGGCGAGCCACCTATGGACAAGACGGCGACTGCGATGATCGTTAGAAGGATTGCGATATGACGGCGTCGCACCTGGGCTCTGTAACACGCCATATCGTCGAGCTCGGCTTCACGCTTGGCCTCAGTGAGCGTGCGCGCCGTTGCGAGTGGCTCCGGAAGGTTGGTCACGTATTGGATCGATTCATGGCGTGAAGCCGGCTGGACGGTGTCCTTGGTAAGAACCCAGTGGAATGGGGCCGCCAGCTCAATGTGGTAGCCGTCTGCGTGCCAGCCATCTGCTTTTTGCGTCCACGAGAGCATTGCAGCTCCTCTCTAATCGCAGGATATCGGAGAAACGCTGTTTGCGCGCTCAATTGAACGCTGTTTACAGGCTCAATTGCTGGTTGAGGTAACTCGTTGTTTGGTTGATAGTGCCCATAATCCACGTTATGTATAGTTCAAGGACGTGTTGAGGGTTGGCTCTATCCCCTGTTGTCCGTTCTCACGCTACTTGGCGAATTCTCACGACCGTGGCGAAGATTCTCAACTAGTTGGCAAAATTCTCATACGGTTGGCAAAAGGTGGTCGCTCCTGCGGGAGCGACCGGCCCGAACAGACCGATCTTTCGAGCCACGCGCCAGTCGAGTAACCGGCCGGCAAGCAGCTCGTTAGAAAGCCAACCCACACGGGTGGCAGGCACTTGGAGAGCCCACCAGCCGGATCACCCGAACGCTACGGAACCACCGCAACGTCTGCCACCAGTATCAATCAGGCACTTGTAGCTCAGTAGATCGAACACGCACCGTTGTGTTTTCCATGGCGTCG
>RCNF010001883.1_pt1 | contig 11183 bp, 8 predicted proteins | sample 2041311 | NCBI WGS metagenome assembly RCNF01 (sample SAMN09708228, study PRJNA481090) | Marine sediment metagenome, whole genome shotgun sequencing project. | biome: marine sediment; feature: ocean; material: sediment; isolation source: Sewage treatment plant 2 marine sediment (STP2) ... | reverse complement strand
TTTAAGGATACCGTTGCTTTTACGGTTATCATTGTTCCTTCTGCAACAAAAGTGTCTGAAGTGATCACAAGATCATAATCATCTTTACTGCCGTCTTTAATGTGTATCCAATTTCTACCCATTATGTTTGCGTTTACTTTCACACATTTACCACTAATCTGAACAGTTTTTCCTTCATATTTCTTATAATTTTCAACCAATTCAGCAACTGTTATAGATCCTTTTTGCTCAGTTTTTGTATTATTTTTTGTTTCTTTTTGATCTGGTTCTGAGATATTTTTTTTCTCTTCACTAGAACTCATTTTGGTTGCCACTGCATTATCGTTTCCGTGATTATCTGCTTGAACTAAATTTGTTACTAAATAGATTTTTTCGAATAATTTATTGTGCTCTTTACTTTCAAAATTGGTTTTAAGTAAGGCTCTTTTATAATAATAGGTTTCGCCTATTTTTACATCTTGTTTTCTTACAGCAATCCAAAACAATTCTTTTCCTTCTTCAACTTTTATATACACATATCTAGTAGCTGGAAGTACTTCTTTAACTATTACCGTATGCAATTCATTACTTAAAGATTCATTAGTACTTGATGGGTTTTTAGATTCATTAGAATACATTCCGGAACTTTGCCCTGCATTTTTATGGCCCGTTGATAATGGTTTATACTCCGGTTCTTTTTTACATGATATGGCTATTAATATGGCCATTATAAAAATAACTGGTAATTTATGTTTTAAGATCATAATATTTATTTTTTTCTTTTACTGTTAAATCGTTTTACAAGTTTAGTATAAATTCTATAATTATTTTCCTGGTCAGTATTTGAATACTCCCCAGATACACTTAGCATCAATTTTCTTGTAATATATAGCGAAAGGTTCGCTCCATAATAATTTTGATTTAAAGTTGTATTAAAAGTATTACTATTTAAATAAATGTAATTTACTAACCTATAATAAAAATCGGCGTTTAATTTATTTTTTATCAATGTTCTTGAATGTCGTAATGATAAAACATTGCTTTGTAAATAGTTCGAGGAATTTACATTATAATTCACGGATACCCTTCCTCCTATACCGGGAATTTTAGATAAACCTAAATATAAATATATATTATCTGATTTATTTTGATCATCGCTTTGAAATCTTTTGCTATAACTAAATCCTGCATTCACGTTGTCTGTTGGCCTCCCATTGATCCTTATTCTAACTCCTTGTCGGGCTATATCATCGTCAAGTAATCTTTCAATTTCTGTTTGGAATGTCTCATAATAAAGAATTCTTTTTCTGGAATCAAAAGATAAAGTTGCATTGAAGTATCTATTAAATCGATACCTCGCTGAGGCGAATAGATTAGTAAGTCTAATATCATTGCTTGTTAGGCCATTAACTCGATTATATATATCTAGTTCGAGGGTTGAAAAAAGATACAATTTTTTAAAGATGGTACTAGAATGCTGAAAGTAAGTATATCTTCGGTCTATCTCTCCTGCATTTCTCTGCTCAAGGAAACCCAAGGTTGTTTCAGAAAAGAAGTTTTTATGGTCTGAACGTCTTCCAATGTAACCACCATATTCAAACAGATCTGAATTAAAATTATAATCATAAATATCCGGTCTAAAACCGGCAATAGCACCAATATAATTTTTTCCAATATACTTTTCAACTTGTAAACCATCTATGGCTCCTAAGGATGATATTTTAGGATTTATTTTTCTTCCAACTACAAAAGACAATGTTGGATGGGCATCAAAACGGGCTGACAAGCCATATACTTTAAAAAATTCATTCTTAACAGGGGTGGTCGTTTCTTCAGCATAAATATTTTGTCTATAACTTAAATACGATTCAAAAGAGAATTTTGAATCTGCTATATGATCTGCATATATTGAAAAACGCGACATGATTCGATGCCTATCTTTTCTAATATTAGATAAAGTACTGTATCCGGATGCAGAAATTCGTCCTTTTATTCTTTCTTTATATAGAGATTCTTTTTTTTGACCCTCTTTTTTAACTGCAATATCCTCTATAATAGTTACTTTGTTTCTATCGCTTTTATCTTCTAAAATTTCTTCTGTGTTTTTTGAAATTATATGTAAAACTTCATCTCCCTTATTTATTTCACAATTATTGATGATAGAACAAACTACAGAACTTGAAGATTTGTTTTTCACCAACAAACACCCAATATTCATACCAGAGACTTGTAATGTATCTCCCACATTAATAGTTGACGTATTATCAAACTTCACATAAACATTATTTGAAGTAATAAATGACACCTGCCCCTTAATTAATTGACTAGACTCCTGTCCAGAAACAATAAAGCAAAGGAATACAAATACTAATATGAAATTAAATTTACATTTCATATTGACTTAATTATTACCATCAGGGTGGCATCGTAAACATTCACTGCTCAAATATGAATAGTCATTAACTTCACTATGATCATTATTGGTTTCTGATTCTGCATGACATTGAAAACATGAATAAACGGAATAATCATTAGGGTTTGTATGGCATTCAATGCAATCATTCCAGGCTTCACCTTCTCTATGTTTTCCGCTGTAAATTGGAAAATATTGTCCATCATGATCAAAAATAGCAGGAGTCCAACCCGGGTTGGTTGTATGACAAGCAATACAATCTGTTGGAAAATGTGCTGCTATGTGGTTAGGATCATTTGTATTGTCATACTCATTTTGATGACAACTTACACAATTAGGATCGGCATCTGCATAATTAGCCGTAGTATGGCATTGATTACAATCCTGTAAATCATGCCCTAAGGTCAGTGGAAAAAAGTCGTGATTAACGGTTGCCGGTGTCCATCCAGGATTTGTTGTATGGCAGGATACGCAATCCGTTGGATAACCAACACTTGAGTGATTTGGATTGGTTGTATTTGTATAATCATTTTGATGACAGCTCACACAATCAGGATTCGCATCAGCATAATTAGCCGTTGTATGACATTCATTACAATCCTGTATATCATGGCCTAAAGTCAGTGGGAAAAAATCATGATTGACAGTCGCCGGTGTCCAACCTGGATTGGTTGTATGGCATGATACGCAATCAGTTGGATAACCAACGCTTGAATGATTTGGATTGGTTGTATTTGTATAATCATTTTGATGGCAACTCACACAATCTGGAGATACATCAGAGTATGTACCAGTAGTATGACATTCATTACAATCTTGAATATCATGCCCCAACGTAAGTGGGAAAAAATCATGATTACTAAAGTCCGCCGGAGTCCATCCTGGATCTGTTGTATGGCAGGCAACACAATTTGTAGAAAATCCTCCACCTGAATGATCAGGATTGGATGTATTCACATAATCATTTTGATGGCAACTCACACAATCTGGAGAAACATCAGAATAACTAGCAGTGGTATGACATTCATTACAATCTTGAATATCATGCCCCAACGTAAGTGGGAAAAAATCATGGTTTATATTATCAGTGCCCCAGCCAACGCCAAGCGGATTGTGACATTCTAAACAATTAGTAGAAAATCCTGCGCTTTCATGATTTGGACTCTCCGTAGTTGCATAATCCTCTTGATGACAACTTATACATTCATTTCCAATATTATCAAACCTCACATTCGTATCAGAAATATGGCATTCTATACAACTCAAATTGCTGTGTGCACCTATCAATGGAAAACCATTTTCCTCGTGCAATTCAGGAATATCATCTACCAACCAATTTTCTGTAGTATGGCAACTTACGCAATCATTCCCTACTGACATACTATGGATATCACTATGACATGAAACACATTGAGAGGGTGCTTCATTAAAAACTAAGGTCTCATGACAAAGTTTACAATCTGTTTGTTGATGTGTACCCTCAAGTTGGAAATCGGTAACGCTATGATCGAATTTAATCGTCTCATAATTCATAGACCAACCTTCAGAATCATGACATTGGGCACAATTGATCGTCAATTCAGCTCCATGAGGTGATTGAGCAAGGATGGGAACAAATCCCAAGAAAACGACTATTAAGAATGGCAATCTATACATTCGAATTTTTTTATTTTATATTCTATTGTTGTTCTTCCATCTAAAATACTAGCGGTGTGGCATTCACTACATTCTATTTCTGTATGGCGACCTTTAAGCGGGAAGGATGTATTATTATGGTCGAAATTTTTTGGATACCAATTATCTGTAACATGGCATCTTATACAGTCTGTTTCACCATTGATGGCAAACAGATCATCATGAATGTTATCATGACATTGTACACAGTTACTTTCTAAAGCATTAAACGTTTGACCGATCACAATATTATTATCTGACATTTCAAAATGACAATCTCTACAATCAACTTCTTTATGTTTACCGTCTAATGGCCAGTCAGTAAGATTATGGTCAAAGTTCACTGACGACCAGGTTTCATTAACATGACAAACTACACAATCATCCTTGGGATAATATTTTTCGCTTATATATCCTTCATGTAAATCCTGGTGACAGTCTATACAGTCTGAACCCAAATCAACGAATGTCCATCTCTTATCATCCTCACTAATGTGACAGGAGAAGCAAGGAGTGGCATCATGGGCGCCTTTAAGTGGAAACGATGTAGTTTGATGCTGTTCTAAGGTATACAGGCTGTAATCAAAGCCGTTTTCAAGGGAATGACATTCAATACAATCAGGAGTAATCTCATTTTTTGTGAACTCAGTTCTATGATAATCTTCATGGCATTTATTACAGGCAGAATAATCAATGGGAGTCGAAAATCGTTTTTTATGGCATTGTTTACAATCTACTGAAAGATGTTTTCCTTCTAAAGGATAATCGGTTATGGTATGATCAAAAAAGGCCATTTTTTTAAGCGATAAAAAACTACTTTCCCGGTGACATTTAACGCATTCATTACCGTATTTGCCTTCATGATTATCTTCGTGACAGGCTACACAATTACTTTCATTGGTATTAATTTTATCCTGAAAAACAACCAAAGGATTACTTGACCTATCGTGACAACTGAAACAATCTATCTTTTTATGTTTACCTTTTAAATCGAAATCTGTGGAACTATGATCAAAACTCCCTCTTCCCGTAAATGTTGAAAATGATGTTTCAGTATGGCATTCTATACATTTTCCCTGTATTTGATTATTATGAGGATCGGAATGACAGTCTACACAATCGTTAAAAGGAATATTACTGAATTCCTGAAATTCTTTTCCGTTTTTGGTGGATACCTGATGGCATTCAATACAATCAACAGATGCATGCTCACCCAACAATTTAAAATCTGCTTCCATATGATCGAATTTTGGAGCAGGTTTAAAAGCTTCCATATTATGACAGGACATACAATCAGTAGACAATGTATTTTGATGAAAATCATCATGGCAAGAGAGACATTCTTGATCTAATCCAAGAAAGGTGTTTTTTCGTTTTTTTATCTCAGTATTTTGAATATTATCAGACACATGGCATTTTCTGCAGTCAACCACTTCATGCTTTCCTTCCAAATTATAACCGGTTAGATCATGCTTAAAACTCTTTTCGTCAAATCTGACCATATCGAAATTACGGCCGAAATGATCACTGTGACATTCAATGCAATCTTTCTTTTTCACGCTTGAATCGGCGTGATAACCCCTATTTTGATCTAGAAGGGATTGAATATCATCATGACAATTCAGGCATTTCGCATCCGTAACCTTTTCTCCCAGTTCATGGCACAAAGTACATTTGCTCATTCCCTCTAGTTTGGCATGAGCATTTGACAAATCTCCAGGAGATATTTGACCATAACTCACTGTGACGATCAGCGCAAGTAGTAAGAATTGATATTTTAAAATGTTCCTCAAATTATTATTTAATATGTTTTAACTACATGCCCAAATCGTTTTGTGATTTCAACGCCAGATTTCTCTAAAAATGTTGTTGGTAATTCACCTCCCGCAAAAATATAAACAAGGTCATTTTGAATTTCTTCGGATGTTTCATTAACATTCATTTGTACACTACGATCATTTATTGATGCCATGCTCGATTTAAACATAACATTGATAGAATGATCATTTATGGCATCATTAATTTTTTCTTTATTTTTTGGTTTAAGCCTTGAAAATTGATCTTTTCTATAAGAAAGAATGACCTCATTATCGTCTTTTAATAAAAGTGCAGATTCAATTGCAGAATCGCCACCACCAACAACAATAATTTTTTTACCTGATATCTGTTCAGGTTCCAACAGTCTGTACGCCACTTTTTGAGATTCCTCGCCCGGAATGTTCAACTTTCTCGGGGTTCCTCGTCTTCCTATCGCTAGTAATACATGATTACATTTAAATTCTTCACCGGTATTAGTGACTATTTTAAATATGTCATTTTCAATGGGGGAAATACTCTCAACTTTGGTGTTTTCAATAATATTAATATCATGCTCAGAAATCACTTTATTCCATAACTGAAGCAATTCATCTTTAGAAGTATCATATAATTTTGCTTTTCCATAAAGCGGTAAATCCATCGGTGAAGTCATGACAATTTTTGCACGGGGAAAAGTATAAACTGTACCACCCAATGAGTCTTGTTCTAACGTTACACTAGATAGGCCATGTTTCTTAGCAGCGAGTGTTGCTGAAATTCCTGCCGGGCCTGCTCCAATAACTATCACGTCTATGACATTTTCTTTGGATGGTTTTTTCTTTTTCAGCATACATTCTATGGCTTGTTGCCCCTGCTCTACACTATTCTTAATTAATCCCATACCACCTAACTCTCCTGCAATATAAATTCCTTCGGTATTGGTTTCAAAGTTTTCATTAATATGTGGTAAATCTACTCCTCTGGTTTCCGTACCTATACGAAGTGTTATTGCTTCAACCGGACAAGCATGGAAGCATGCCCCATGTCCGATGCAATTAGAAGTATTAATTACCGTTGCAATGCCATCAACTATCCCTAAAATATCTTTTTCCGGGCAGTCATGAACACATGCAGCCACTCCTATACAGGTATTCAAATCAATATGTGGATATAATGATACGGGTTCGTACATTCCTTCTTCCATGGCGACCGCTACCTTTTTTACGGTTACTTTAGATTCACCCTTCTTTTTTCGCAGATAAAAAAATATTGTGATTGCACAAAATGCAAACACAAATCCATAAACCAATATTTGTTCTAACAGTACTTCTTCCATCAAAATATCCATTTATAGCCAAAAGTCAATGTAACTCCTACGTGAAGAACAACGATAATAAGCATGATGAGAGCAAAAGGCATGTGGACAACGTGCCAATATTTAAAAAGCTGTTGCATAGTTTGCAATCTTGCTATTTTTCCTGAGAGTGATATTTCATGTTTTACCATTTTAAGGATCATAACTCTATCTTTTTTAGGTAAGTCTTTGCGGTTCAATACCTTTCTCAAATGTCTTAAGGTTTTTTTGTTATTGGAAGTATCTTCCCTACCTATCAATTTGGTTACTATCTGAATGGTATTTGATTCGAGTTTATACTTTTCATTCAGTAATCCGGCGAGATCTGTTTTCATGTTTTTTACTTCAGTTAAGGTGAGTGCTCTCCCCTCAATAGTACGAGGAATTTGAATATATATAAACCTTCCAACAACGCCGCTTAAAACGACTGCAACCATGCTCCAAAAAGCGATGGAAACAATGCCTCCAAACTTAAAAGCTGTATGAAATAGAATAAGTATTGGGCCCAATGTGCATAAAAAAATATGGAACTCTAAGAGATACTTTAAACGTATGTATTTAGATAAAAAATTATAACGTTTTCTTGCAATGTAAATGGTGACACCAAATGTGATCATAAAAGTTCCTATGATGCCTAAACCCTGGCCATAAATACCACTTGGTTTAAACCAATTATGATGTGCGTGATAAAACCGTTCTTCCAAAGGTGTATTATAATAGGTATAACCCGTATAAATTAAATAAAAGGTTGTAACGATAACAATTGCAACCATAATAACAATAAAGGTAGTATGTATCAATTTTTTCACGTATATATAACTATTTATTAATCAATATATTATGTTAACATCAGATTTGTCGACATTCTATTATATTAAAAACTGCCCCAATAATGAGTACTGGGAGCAGTTTTACAATCAATCAACCGAAACTTTAATATATAAACTAACCCTTTGAAACTAAACCATAATTTTATATTTAATGTTTCTCTATTGCGACCAATCGTTTGATGTTATTTAATTGGTTTCCTAATTACAATCACTTTCAAATCCTAATCGATCCTCACCTAACCTAAGTTCGACTTCTTTTTCACCTCCGCTTTGTTCGATTTCATGTAGCGTCCAACTGGCGTTAAAATCTATTAAATCTGGAATATCAAGAATAACTATAATATTATTTCCCATCCCTGAGCTACTCCAGGTACCAGAGTAACTGATAGCATTGTTTTGTGCCATTAAAGTACCATCATTAGAGAAATTAAATATATAGTCTACATAATTTTCTTGCAGCTCAATGCCATTCAATTTTAACTTATCCACTTTCCAATCGCTACAATTTGTAAGCACATCCAATATTTCTTCTTGTGTACAATGCATACAATCATCGTCATTATAATCATAATCATCATCCTCATCACAATCATCTTCGGCGCTTTCAATTACATTTTCTAATTGAGCCAAACTAGAAATGCTAATTTCTGTTCCATCTGATAAGATCACTATGACTGGAAAAGTAACATTGGCAACATCATCTTCATCCAATTCTTCTATAAAATCATGCATATCTCTGTCATTGTTCAACGTGATCCTATTAGTTTGCTCAGTGGTAACATTATATATGGAAGCATTGATCGGATATTGAAAATCTAAACATTCGATATCTTCATCGTGTTCATTTTCACCGTTACAACCGTTTCTTAAATCGTTAAATTCACTTTGATTAGTGATAACCATTTCATTAAAATTTCCGAGAATAACATTGATTGGAAAAATGATTATAATTTCGTCGGTATCATTATCGAACTCATCAAAGATATTTTCAATTAAATCATAATCGTCTTCATTATTAACTGTGATCTCTTGTTCGTTGGCTATTACTTCAACAGGCAGTTCAATACTTAAACAGTTGGCATAATCAATAATATTATCTTTAGAACCATCCTTTAATGAAGTACGCTGCATCAAATCAGCCACGGCTGTGTTTGATTTTAGCGTTGATTCATCCGTGCCAGGAATATCAATGGTAACTTCTTCTCTACATGAAGAAAGAATAAATATCACGAAAATTGTGAAACTAATCAGTTTGGTTATATGTCTTTTCATAATAATTTCCAATAAATTAATCCTCTTTAGTAGTAAAAACAATTAACTTTCAAAAAATCCTGAAAAAAATAATATTTTATTTAATTTAGACGGTAACTACAATTCATTAATTGGTAAGGATTATGCTAGACAATGTTTGTGACGAAAAAATATTTTCACGCATTTATAATGATTATTCTAAAGATTTGCATGATTATCTTTATTATAAATATGGAAATCAATTTGATATAAATGATAAAGTTCAGGAAGCTTTTTTAAAATTATGGGAAAATTGTAAAAAAGTTAAATTTAACGATGCCAAAGGGTTTGTATTTATGGTCGTAAAAAATATGATGCTCAATGAGTTTAAACATCAAAAAATTGTTCTAAAACACAGAGAAATAAAACCTAAAGATTTTACCAACGAAACTCCTGAATTTATATTAGAAAAGGAGCAATTTTTACAAAAATATGAACGTGCCCTGAGTACATTAACTGAAGAACAACGTGTCGTATTTTTATTGAACAAAGTTGAAGGCAAAAAGCATAAAGAAATTGCAGAGATATTGAATATTACTAAAAAAGTTGTCGAGTACAGAATCTATACTGCTTTCTCGAAAATTAAAGATGAATTAAAGAAATTTGATTAATTTTTCAGGATAAATGGCTAGTGAGTTGTTTTCATAAATAAGAAGAACATTGGTATGGAAGAAGAATACTTAATAAAAAAATGGCTGGCAGATGAATTATCGGCTGCTGAGTTGGAAGAATTTAAGAAATTAGATGATTATGATCTCAATCTTGAAATTCTTAAAGGCGCAAAGAACTTTAGAGCCTCTAATTTTTCTTCAGTTAAGTCATTTAACGATTTTAAAAAGGATGTAAAAAATGAGAAGACTCCTATAATAAAATTTAGTGACTATAAAGTAATATTTAGAATTGCTGCCTTATTAGTAATAAGCCTAAGTGTCTATTTCACATTCTTTTTTAATAATTTGACTACCATAGAAACATTGGCTAGTCAAAATAATTCTTTTAATTTACCAGATGCTTCAACCGTGATTTTAAATAGTGAATCTAAGGCGGAGTACAGTAAGAAAAAATGGGATCAAAAACGAGAAATTTCATTACAAGGAGAGGCATTTTTTAAAGTGGCTAAAGGATCAAAATTCGATGTGATTACTACCGGAGGTACTGTAAGTGTGGTAGGTACCCAGTTTAATGTAAAAAATAGAGATAATTATTTTGAGGTAAAATGTTTTGAAGGAATTGTTGCAATAAACCATAATGGAAAATCACAGCAACTAACCAGGGGAATCTCATATAGAATTTTGAACAATGAGGTTTCTCTAGATTCGACATTTAACGGCCAGCCTGAATGGATTGTAAACAGAAGTAGTTTCAAAAGCGTCCCTTTATATATAATGTTAGAAGAGTTTGAAAGACAATATAATGTTGTCATTAAAACACAAAACATTAATATCGACAAAATAATTACAGGAGGCTTTGTACATAACAATCTGGAACAAGCATTAACAACTTTAACAGTCCCATTTGACCTAACTTATAAACAAAACCAATCTAATATAATTACCTTATTTAGTAGTGAGTAATATATGTAAAAGTATACTCTTTTCATTCTTATTTTTATTTTCTTCTCTTCTATTCTGTCAGATAGATAAGGAGAAAAAACCATTGTCGGATATTTTAATCCAGTTACAAGAAAAATATAAATATCAATTTACATATACTGATACTGTAATCAAAGATATCTTTATTGAACCACCCTCAAACGATCTTAATTTTGAGGAAATAATTTCTTATTTAAAAAACAAGACGGGCTTACTTTTTCAATTTTTAGAAAACAATTTTATAGTTATACATC
>RCNF010001881.1_pt1 | contig 11192 bp, 12 predicted proteins | sample 2041311 | NCBI WGS metagenome assembly RCNF01 (sample SAMN09708228, study PRJNA481090) | Marine sediment metagenome, whole genome shotgun sequencing project. | biome: marine sediment; feature: ocean; material: sediment; isolation source: Sewage treatment plant 2 marine sediment (STP2) ... | reverse complement strand
TTTTGATCTGCAAGGTCTGTTTCAGCACATATTCAATCCAAAAGCGGCTGGGTGTGCCCAAAAACAGGTGTCAGTGCTCAGCAAACAGCTGGAATACAGCGCGTGGATCGGCGCCGCTGCCGATCCCGAGGTCAGCGAGCGGCACGCCTTGCGAATACAGCATCCGAAAAACGTAATGATCAGGGATCACCATCAGTTCAGCCGCATTGGCAAAAGGCACGTCACCCGCAAACCATGCTGGATCGCAATGCCCATGTGGTGACACGATCGGCAATTCGCAAATGCCCTGATACAGCGTGTCGGTCGGCCCATCCAGATTGCCCATCTTCCGCCTCTCATCTTTCGATTTTTGTAAACGATAACATGTTTTTGCGCGGGTGCATGTTTTGCTTGGCGCGGTCGCAATTTACTGCGAGTTTGTATCATCGGGAGGGGCAAATGAAAATCGCGTTGATCGGGCTGGGTATGGTGGCCGACACCCATTTGGCCGCCATTCAGCATTCAAAAAAGGGCTTGGCATTGACTGGCGTCTACGGGCGAAGCTGGGATCGCACACGTGTCTATGCGACCCGAGCCAGCGATCAATTAGGATATGTGGTGAAGCCGCTTGACAGTGTCGAGCAGATTGCCCGCGACCCCGACATTGATTTTGTCATTCTTGCCACACCTCCTGATGCGAGGATGCCGTTGATCGAGGTGCTTGTGGCCCACGGCAAACCAATCCTGATGGAAAAACCAATCGAGCGCGATCTGGCAGCCGCGATGCAGGTTGTTGCACATTGCGACTCTGCAGGAGTGCCGTTGGGGATTGTCTTTCAACACCGTGCACGCGTTGCGTCACTTGCGCTGAAGAGCGCACTGAGCCAAGGGAAACTGGGCGACATTGCTACGGTCGACATTCGCGTGCCATGGTGGCGTGATCAATCCTACTACGATGCGCCGGGCCGGGGCACCTATGCCCGTGATGGCGGCGGCGTAATGATCAGTCAGGCGATCCATACTTTGGATCTGGCTTTGTGGTTGCTCGGCCCCGTTATGTCGGTGCAGGCGATGATGCGCACAACTTCGCTGCATGAACTTGAGGCCGAGGACTGGGCCGGCGCGTTATTTGAAATGGAAAACGGTGCATGTGGGACCCTTATGGCAACTACTGCCGCTTATCCCGGCAATGCCGAGAGCATCACACTCCAGGGAACCAAAGCCTCAGCACATTTGGCATCCGGCGAGCTCACCATCACAACATTAGACGGAAAGACCGAAACACATGGCGTAATTGCAGGCACGGGTGGCGGGGCCGACCCGATGGCCTTTACCCATGCGTGGCATCAGTCCGTGATTGAGGATTTTGCGAACACGCTACGAACCGGCGCAGAGCCGATGGCCACGGGGCGCAGTGCACTCATGTCCCACGCCGTTATCGACGCCATGCAGATCGCCAGCAGGACCGGCGCAACAACAAAGGTGCCGCTGATATGACGCTCAAGTTCATCGCTATCGGTCTGGATCACAGACACATTTACGGTATGACCGAGAACATGTTGGCAAATGGCGCCGAGTGTCTGGGCTATTGGACAATTGGCACCCCAGAAACGCTTGAGGGATATCAAAAGCGGTTCCCTGACATCCCTCGATTTGAAACATTTGAGCGTGCTTTGGGCAGCGGAGCGAACTTGGCGTTGATTTCAGCGATTCCAGCTGATCGCGCTGAACTGGCGCTTCACGCGATGCTACGGGGTATGGACGTCATGACCGATAAACCCGGCTGCACCACTTTGGATCAGCTTAACCAGATCAAGGACTGCGTTGCTAAGACAGGACGTATATGGTCGATCAACTTCTCTGAACGCTTTGAAGTCCCTGCGGTCACCCGCGCCAGCACGTTGATAGAGGCCGGTGCTATCGGCAAGGTGGTCCACACCGTCGGCCTGGGGCCGCATCGGTTGAACCGGGCTACGCGCCCCGATTGGTTTTTCCAGCGCGAGTGTTACGGTGGCATTCTAGCCGATATCGCCTCTCACCAGATTGATCAGTTTCTGCACTTTACCAACTCAGATACGGCGCAGATTACAAATGCGTTTGTCGCCAACTACGCCAACCCAAACACGCCTCAGTTACAGGATTTCGGCGAACTGTCTCTGCGCAGCCCAAACGGCACCGGATATATCCGGGTCGACTGGTTCACACCAGACGCGCTGCCTACATGGGGCGACGGACGGCTGACGATCCTTGGCACTAAGGGCTACATTGAACTGCGCAAATACCTGGACGTCGGTGGGGTTGAAGGCACTGACCATGTCATTCTGGTAAACGGCGAAGTCTGCGAAAAAGTTTCAGCACACGATGCTGGACTGCCCTATTTTGAACGCTTCGCCCATGATCTGATCCACAGGACCGAAACCGCGATGACGCAAGCCCATTGCTTTCTGGTGATGGAACTGGCGCTGACCGCACAGTCGATGGCTGAGGGAGCGGCACCATGAACCGCGTTGCAATTCTGGGCGCGGGTGTTGGGCACAAACATTTGCAGGCCTACCGCGCCCTTTCTGAACAGTTCTCAGTCGAGATGGTTGTCGACCAGAACACGAGACGTATCGAAGATATCCGCGGCGCTGACACCTTCCGCAGCGAGTCAACAATTGACGCCGCACTAAACGATCCCGAAATTGACCTGATCGACATCTGCCTGCCGCCGCACCTTCATGTTGCCACAACATTGGCTGCGCTTGAGGCGGGCAAACATGTGGTTTGCGAAAAGCCTTTGGCCACAAACCTGGCAGATGTGGACCGGATCAGGGCTGCGTCTATCCGCCATAAGCGTCATGTTTTCCCGGTGTTTCAATACCGCTGGGGCCCGCCACTGGCACAGCTGCGCGCATTGATAAACGCCGGGGTAGCCGGCGCTGCCCAGGTCGGCGCTATTGAAACACATTGGTCGCGCGGGGACGATTATTATGCGGTTCCCTGGCGCGGCACATTTGCCGGTGAGCAGGGTGGCGCAGTGTTGGGGCACTCGATTCACAACCACGATCTCATGATGCATTTCATGGGCCCTGTCGCTGCAGTGTCGGCCATGACAACCACGCGGGTGAATCCGATCGAGACCGAAGATTGCGCTGCCTTGTCGTTTCAATTGCGCAACGGAGCGCTTTGTACGAGCAGCATCACGTTGGGCGCCGCCTTTGATCAAACGCGGATCCGACTGGTATTTGAGCACCTGACTGCAACATCGGGTACCGCCGCGTACGCACCCGGATCCGAGAGTTGGCAATTTGTCGCCCGCGATCCGGCAGAACAATCTCAGGTCGACAAGGTGATCGCGGGTACGCACGCGGAGCATATCGGTTTCGTGGGTTTCTTTGCCGCACTTGCGGATGCCACGGCGGGGCATGCCAATCAGGCGGTGACACTGGACGAAGGCGCCGCCTCGATTGAACTGGTGACGGCAATCTATCATGCTGCCCGCAGCGGGCAACGCGTTTCATTGCCTTTGGACCCGGACCACCCGCTCTACAAAGGATGGCAGCCATGAAACAATGTTGGCGCTGGTTTGGTCCGGCAGATCACATCGCTCTTCCAGATTTACACCAAGTTGGCGTTCACGGGATTGTGACTGCCCTGCACCACATCCCACCCGGTGACGTCTGGACACAAGACGAGATCGTGAAGCGCAAGGATATGGTATCTGACGCCGGTTTCTCGTGGGATGTGGTCGAAAGCCTGCCCGTGTCAGAAACGATCAAAACACAAGGCGGCGGTGTAAGAACACATCTGGAGAACTACAAAACCAGCCTTCGTGCTTTGGCGGCGCAGGGGATTGAGACAATCTGCTACAATTTCATGCCTATTCTGGATTGGACCCGCACGAACCTGCGCGCACCACAGCCGCACGGGGGAACTGCAATGCTGTTCAGCCTGCTGGATTTTGCGGTGTTCGATTTGTACATCCTGCGGCGTGTCACCGCCACGGACGACTATTCCAACGCACAAAGAGCCGCCGCAAAACGACGCTTCGATGCGCTCAGCGACCCGCAACGTCTGACGCTACAACACAACATCATTGCCGGCCTGCCCGGATCAAATGACAAGTGGACACTGTCCGACGTTCAGGCCCACCTTGGGACTTATGATGGGATCGGGTCCGACCGGTTGCGGGCCAATCTGATTGATTTCTTGTCCGAAATCGCTCCCGTCGCCCAGTCCTTGGGCATGCGGCTGTGCTGCCATCCAGATGACCCGCCTTTTTCACTGTTGGGTTTGCCTCGGGTGATGTCGTCGACGCAAGATTTCGCGCAGGTGCTGAACGCAGTCGATCTCTCGTCGAATGGCGCAACGCTTTGCACCGGATCGCTGGGCGTGGCATCGGAATTCGACGCGCCCGGCTTTATTGAACGGCTTGGAGACCGCATCCATTTCGCACATTTGCGCAATACCAAGCGAATTCCCAGCGATGATCCCTCGCGGCCTGATTTCTTTGAGGCACCACATCTTGAAGGCGACACTGATATGGTGTCCACCATCCGCGCGCTGATGGCAGAACAAGACCGGCGCAAAGAACAAGGGCGCAGCGACTGGGAAATTCCGATGCGCCCGGATCACGGTCAGGATCTGCTATCCGATCTGCAGTTCGAAGGCATGCCCGGTTACCCCTTGATTGGCCGAATGCGCGGGCTTGCAGAGTTGCGGGGAATCATGTCGGCCGTCTAGTGTGGCCGATCGCGCATTTTGCGTTCAACCCGCCGCAAGACCAGAGACAGCGTCAGGGTGAGTGTCAGATAAATCAGAGCGACCATGTTATAGGTTTCAAAATACCGAAAGTTACCAGCCGCCGTCACCTTGCCAAGCTGGGTGATATCGCTGACGCCCAGCACTGAAACAAGACTTGAATCTTTAACCATGGCAACAAAATCATTGCCCAGCGGCGGCATGATTGTGCGGATCGCTTGCGGAAAAACGATGTGACGAAAGCGCCGCCAGCGGCTGAGGCCCAGTGCTTCGGCGGCTTCGATCTGGCCATGATCTACAGATTGGATACCGGCACGAAAAACCTCAGCGATGAAGGCAGAGTAGCCAATGGCAAGCGCCAAAGTTGCCCGCCAGAGTAACGGAAATGAACGGGTTCGGACCGCATCCAGGCCCAACGGTTCAAGCACCCAGTTTGCCGCAGCGACCAGCGCAGGTGCAACAACAAACGCGACATAGAGTAAAAGCACGATAATCGGGATGCCACGAACGACTTCTATGTAAAACCGCGCGACTTGCCGGGCGATCATCGACTTCGACAGCGACATGATTGCAAGAAGCAGACCCGCAGCCGCAGCCAACAGAAACCCGATCAACGTGACAAGAACCGTGATCTGGATGCCTTTGGTCAAAGTGCCCAGAACTTGTGAATAGAGATCGTCAACAGCAACGCGGTATGACATCCACGCGATAAGACTCACCAGCAGAACCAGCCAGTACGGAAAGTCTTTGTCCTGATCAGAGGGACCTAACAAAGGCCCCTCCAAACGAGCAGTATTGGGCTCACGGTCACTTACGCTAGGGCCTTATCCGCCCAGTTTGTAATCCAGAAACCATTTCTTGTTGAGCGCGTCCAACGTGCCATCACCTTGCATGTCCGCAATCGCCGCGTTGATGGGTCCAACCAGATCTGACCCTTTTGGAAAGATGAACCCGAAGTCTTCAGTTCCCAACTTTTCTCCTACGATTTTCAGCGCACCTTCAGAAGACGACACATATCCGTTCCCGGCAGTTCCGTCGGTCAGGACCAAATCAACATCCCCTGCGCTAAGCGCGGCAACACCTGCGCCGAAGGTTTCAAATTTCACGATGCGCGCATTTGCTTCGTCGCCATCAAGCACATCGTAGACACCCACGTAAAACGGGGTTGTTCCGGGCTGTGCAGCCATCAGCAGATCAGGGTCTGCCGCGAAACTTTTTGAATCGGTGAACCGTTCTTCATCGCCGCGCACCAGCATGACCATTTCAGAGCGCATGTAGGTGTCTGAGAAATCTACTTTTTCTTTGCGGTCATCGCGAATGGTGATCCCGGTCATGCCAATGTCATACTGGCCTTCAGAAATTGCGGGGATCATCGCATCCCAACTGATATTTTCGTAAACGATGGTAACGTTAATCCGCTTGGCAATCGCCGCCATCGCGTCGTATTCCCAACCGATCGCATCGCCGCTACCCGGTTCGACAAACTGCAACGGCGGATAGGCGTTTTCGGTTACAACAACGACCTCTTTGCCCTCAAGATTGGGCAGATGTCCATCCGCGAGTGCTGTGGTTGCGATCATGCTGGCCAGTACGGTGGTGATGAGTTTCATGGGTCAGGCTCCCTTTTGTGTAATCGCGAAGACTATGAAGCGTCGCGCAGGATTTGCAACCGATGAGGGGTGCCGATTTTGCCAACACTGGCGATAATGGGCGCGGCGGCGCGGCCGACGTCTGCTCGGATAATTTCTTAGACACGCCGCGTCTTTGATATATGTTTTGCACAGAACGCTGAAATCGGAGACCCCATGGCCGACAAACTCAATATCGCAATTGCCGGCGGTGGAATCGGCGGCCTGACCCTTGCGCTGACGTTGCACCGCGCTGGGTTTCTGCCGGTGATCTATGAACGCGCAGACGCAATTGCCGAGTTGGGCGTTGGCATCAACATTTTACCCCACGCCATCCGCCAGTTGGCCGATCTCGGGCTGTTGGAGCCTTTGGATAATATTGGCATTCGAACCCGCGAACTGATCTACAAAACAACCACCGGGCAGGACATCTTGCGCCAGCCGCGTGGGATATGGGCGGGGTACGACGTACCGCAGTTTTCCATTCACCGCGGGAAATTGCAGAAATGCCTCGCGGACGCGGTGCGAGATCGACTGGGGCCAAATGCAATTCGGACGCGGCACATTCTGACGGGATTCGAACAGGACACGGACGGTGTGATCAACACATTCGCCACTGACACGGGCGATCTGACAGAACAAAGCGATATCCTGATCGGCGCAGATGGTATTCATTCTACAGTTCGCCGAGCTTGGCATCCGGATCAGGCAGCGCCCAGCTGGCAGGGCATTGTTATGTGGCGCGGAGCCCGCTGGACCAAACCATTCATGGATGGTCAAACCATGATCATTGCCGGCGGGATGCGCTCAAAGCTGGTGCTCTACCCAATTTACAATGATCCTGCGCGCCCGGATGAAACGCTGATGAACTGGGTAATCTGCGCCAATGTGGGCACTGAAACGGATACCTTGCCCCATCCTGATGATTGGTCTCGCCGCGGCAATCTGGATGAGGTGATGCGCCATGTCACCGGCAAAATCGACATCCCAGAACTTGATGTGGCGGCACTGATCAAAGAAACCGACGAGATTTATGTTTATCCGATGTGTGACCGTGATCCACTGGATCAGTGGACGCGTGGCCGCGTCAGCCTGTTGGGCGATGCCGCGCATCCGATGTATCCGGTTGGTTCTAACGGGGCCAGCCAGGCAATCCTTGACGCTGTCTCGATGGCGCGACATCTCAAATCCGACGGAATTGCCGGGCTTGTAACATATGATGCAGAGCGCCGCCCCGCGACAGCCGACATTGTGCGTGCCAATCGTAATGGCGGGCCGGAGCGGGTGATCGATTTGATCGAAGAGCGCGCGCCCAATGGGTTTTCGGCCCTTGACGATGTGGCGAGCCCGGACGAGTTGCGGGCGATCGTTGGGGATTATCAGACAATGGCGGGCTATCGACCAGAGCAGGTCAATCGCACCTGATCATCAGTCTTGGCCCATCCCGCTGAGACCGTTCGAAGCTGCGTTTCTGAACCTTCAAAGGTGAAGATACTCTTCGACTTCTGCTCGGTTGGCGTCAAAGTGGGATGAGTCACCACTCCAGACAATCTCTCCCTTTTCAATGACATAGTAATGGTCCGAAATCCGAGATAGCTCCTGAAGGTTCTTATCAATCAGCAGGATTGACAGCCCATCCGCCTTCAGACGGGCCAACATGTTCCAGATTTCGGTCCGGATCATCGGCGCCAGACCCTCAGTCGCCTCGTCAAGGATCAACAAGTCGGGGTTGGTCATCAGCGCGCGCCCGATGGCCAGCATTTGTTGTTCACCACCCGATAATTCGCGTCCAAGATTACGCCGGCGCTGCGCCAATCGCGGAAATGTCTTGTAAACCTTGGCCTCGGTCCACTCTCCGGTTCCACGCGCGGTTGCCCGCAGATTTTCGCTAACGCTCAGGGTCGGGAACACTTGACGACCCTCGGGCACCAACCCCAAACCTGCGCGGGCAATATCAAACGGCTCCGCACCAACCATGTTCCGCTCTTTGATGTGAATGAGTCCGCTCGACGGTTTCAGCAACCCCATGAGGCAACGCACAGTTGTGGTCTTGCCCATGCCATTGCGGCCCATCAGTGTCGTCACCTTTCCCTGTTCGAGGCTAAGATTGACGTCAAACAGAACCTTTGCGGATCCATAGCTCGCGGTCAGCCCAGAGATTTCGACCAGTGCATTCATTCCGCACCACCCCCCAGATATGCCGCGCGGGCGGTCGGGTCGGCGCGCACCTCATCCGGCGTGCCGCGCGCCACAATCACACCGTCAACCAATACCGAAACGACATCGGCCAGCCGAAATATCGCGTCCATATCGTGTTCGACCAGCAGCATTGGAATGTCACGGCGCAATTCCAGCAAGATTTCTGTGAGAGTTTGGCTTTCGGCACGTCCAAGCCCTGCCATCGGTTCATCCAGCAAAAGGAACGTCGGCTTGCCCGCCAGTGCAATGCCCAACTCCAGCAATCGCCGTTCGCCATGCGACAGATCTTTTGCGGGGATCTCTGCCCGATCAGCCAGACCAATCTGATTGACAGAAACCATCGCAGCGTCGTTCAATTCCTTCTCTCCGCTGGCTGATTTGATAAACCGCAAGCTCGAGCCTTGTTTTGCCTGAACCGCCAGAGCTACGTTTTCAAGCACCGAAAAGGATGGGATGACGGATGTGATCTGAAACGTACGGCTCAAACCAGCCTGCACCCGACGCCATACCGGCAGTGCCGTCACGTCGTGTCCGTCAAATTTGATGTGCCCGCGATCTGGCTGCAGGACACCCGATATCTGATGAATCAATGTGGTCTTGCCAGCACCATTGGGTCCGATCAGCGCATGGCATTCCGCCTCGGCCACGCTCAGCGAAACGTCCTGAGTGACGTGTACCGAGCCGAACGACTTGTACAGGTTCTCGACGATGAGGACACTCATGGCCCGAGAACCTTTTTCGGACGTGCGCTCAGAAGGTCAGATATTCCGCCGCGCGAATAGAGGACCATCAACACAAGAAGAGGACCAAAAATCAACTTCCATTCATGCAGGAGGCCACCGAGGAATTCCTCGACAAGAACAAAGAAAACTGCGCCCAGAACCGCCCCGTTCCGGGTGCCCATTCCGCCAAGGACTACCACGACGATCAACTCACCGGATTTCTGCCATGTAGAGATCGCCGGGCTGATAAATTCGGCCTGTTGTGCCAAAAGCAGGCCGGACACGCCCGCGATCATGCCTGCAATCACGTAAGCGATCAGACGAAAACGAAAGACCGAAAAACCCATGATCTCGGTCCGTTCGGGGTTTTCTTTCACGGCGCGCAAGACCCGGCCAAAGCGGGATCCGGCGATACGGTGAACCAGCCACCAAGTCGCAATCAACGACCCTGTTATGGCAAAGTACAGCCCACTGCCCTTTTGTACGGCATCTGTGCCAAACAGTTCAGCAGTGCTCCACAATGTGAGACCGTCATCGCCGCCATAAGCCGCCAGAGATGTAAATGTAAAATAGGCCATCTGACCAAATGCCAGCGTGATCATGATGAAATAGACGCCAGAGGTCCGCAGCGCCAGCGCACCGGTGATCACGGCGAACAACCCCGTCACGCCAAGGGTAATCAGCAGCAGGATCAGGACATCATCAATACCCTCTTCCAACCCAACGCCTGTCGCGTATGCGCCCAGCCCGACAAACGCGGCATGACCGAAACTGACCATGCCGCCCTGCCCAATGAGGAGATCAAGCGACAAGGCGGCGATGGCCAGCAGCATCGCCTTCATCAGAAGCGACAACACATAAGTGCCGCCCAATTGGCTGGCGACAAACGGTGCAGCCAACAGAACCGCAAAAATCACCGCGGCAATGACAATCGTACGGTCCATATTCAGGTGCCCCCTTTGACCGGGAACAATCCTTCCGGACGCACCACCAGAATTGCAGCCATGAGGATATAGATTAGCATCGATGCCAATGCTGGCCCGATCTGATTGGCGACTGAGCCGTCAAAGAACAGTCTCAGCGTACTGGTGGCAAGGCTGCGGCCCATTGTGTCGATCAGGCCGATCATAAGGGCGGCAATAAACGCCCCCCGGATCGACCCGATTCCACCGATGATGATCACAACAAAAGCCACAATCAGGATATTGTCGCCCATCCCCGGTTCAATCGAGAAAATGGGCGCTGCAATCACGCCCGCAAATCCTGCCAGCATGGCGCCAAAGCCAAATACGAACATGAAGAGTCGTTGCACATTGACGCCCAGCGCAGACACCATCTCTGGATTGGTCGCCCCGGCGCGGATCAGCATGCCAACCCTCGTACGGGTTACGATCACCCACAATCCGGCCGCCACGGCCAAACCTGCCGCGATGGTGGCAAAACGATAGACCGGATAGCGCAAGTTCTCCGTCAACTGGACCGAACCCGAAAGGAATTCAGGCGGTGGAATGGTCAGCGTCAGCGGCCCAAAGATGACCTTTGCCGCTTCGTTTAGAAACAGGATGATGCCAAAGGTCGCAAGTACCTGGTCCAGATGATCACGGTCATAAAGATGTCGAAACACCAATACCTCAAGCAGCAGACCAAAACCCAGCGCCGCTATCAATGACAGCACCAAGGCGAACAGGAAATTCCCGGTCAGCGCGTAAAATGCAAAAGCAAGGTAGGCCCCTACCATGTACTGCACGCCATGTGCGAGGTTGATAAACCCCATTACGCCGAACACCAATGTCAGGCCTGCCGCTATCAGAAACAGCAGGACACCATATTGCAGCCCGTTCAGGCATTGGATCAGCAGGAGGGATAAGGACAAATGACGTGCCTCAAAAAGATCTCAGCCCCCTGTGTGCTGGGGGGCTGA
>RCNF010002619.1_pt1 | contig 11196 bp, 13 predicted proteins | sample 2041311 | NCBI WGS metagenome assembly RCNF01 (sample SAMN09708228, study PRJNA481090) | Marine sediment metagenome, whole genome shotgun sequencing project. | biome: marine sediment; feature: ocean; material: sediment; isolation source: Sewage treatment plant 2 marine sediment (STP2) ... | reverse complement strand
AACGAATGCTGCGTCAGCATCATACCCGAACACCAATGTCGGGAAAGTCCGCAATGCAGTCATCGGTGCATCGCGCAGCGAACGACAGGTCCGAGCACAAAGGACCAGATGCTGTACTTAGACTAAGCAGCCGCTTTTCGAAGCCCCGGGCAAGAGTTGAAAACCCAATCCAAATTCGAGAGCCACACAATTTTGTGGCTCGACCCTAGATTTTTGAAGATTGAGATTTCGTAAGTGAACCTTGTTTTAAGGCAATAAGTGCATGATGGTTGAACATCCCTATTTTTACGTTTGGCGAACGAAGATGAACGAGAATTCAGCACTTCCCAAATCGACTGTAAACGCAGCCATTCTTGCTGGGTGTGTCATTGCCTTCCTCGGATTTGGTTTCTCCGCCACGTTTGGGGTCTTTCTGCGTCCTATGTCGGCTGATTTGGGTTGGGGGCGTGAGATTTTTTCCTTGTCCGTCGCTATTCAGGCGCTGGCATGGGGTTTCACGCAGCCTTTCGCTGGCATGGCAGCGGACCGCTACGGGACCGCACGCGTTCTCGCGTTCGGCGCGATATGTGCCGCGCTTGGATTCTTCCTCAGGGGTTCGGTAATGAATCCTGAGGTCTTTGTGTTCTCTGGCGTGATTGTCGGTATTGGGACCGGCGCTTGCTCTTTCCCCGTGGTTATCGCCGCATTAAGCAAGGTTGTTACAGCCAAGCAGCGCAGTTTTGTGATGGGTCTTGGCACTGCTGCGGCGTCTTTAGGGATGTTTGCGGCGGCCCCTGCCACGTCTGCAATGATTGGATATTTTGGCTGGCAGCAGACGATAATTCTCATCAGCCTCAGCTTTGTTGCGATCCTGCCATTCCTTATTTTTGTGGCGCGTGTGTCTGTACCGACAGCTGCATCCCAGGGAGCGGGTGCCTTTAGCAAAGCAATTAGGACCGCGTTCAGTGATCGGAGTTATTTGTGCTTATTCTTTGGTTTCTTCGTCTGCGGTTTCCACGTCGCATTCATTGGAACACATCTTCCGGCCCATATTGCTGACCTTGGTCTGCCGATCATTGTGGGAGGGTGGTCGTTAGCGTTGATTGGCCTTTTCAATATTGCAGGCTCGTTTCTGGCGGGGTGGAGTGGGCAAATTCATTCTAAAAAGAACATGCTGGCGAGCATTTACCTGTCTCGGGCCGTAGTCATCACAATTTTTATTCTTACACCCGTATCTCCCATGACGATCTACATTTTTTCAGCTGTTATGGGGCTTTTGTGGCTTTCAACAGTCCCATTTACAATGGGATTGGTCGCGCAGACCCAAGGTCTCACATACTTGTCTACGTTGGCAGGACTGGTGTTTTTTAGCCACCAAGTTGGAAGTTTTGCCGGAGCGTGGCTGGGCGGGCGAATTTTCGATATCTATCAGAGTTACACGCCGATGTGGTGGGCAGCCATTGTATTTGGGGTGCTTGCCGCAATCATCCACATGCCAATCGAAGAAAACAAGAAATCTATCCTAGCATAATTCGACCCTGAAAAGACTGTCTGCTCTGGTTTTCGTGAAGATCGGTTTCCAGGTGGGAAATCTGGCGTCTTCATCCTCCAGAGGCAGTTTTGCAGCAAAGCGGACCTTGGCGCACCCGCAGCGAAAGTCAGCATTGAGCCCAGTTCGACCGATACTGCGATGCCGATGGATGTCCGCTTTTCAAAGTGGAAATACCAATGCGCCCATCCAAACTTCAGACAAAAAGCTCTCGTCAGATTGATACAGGTCAAAGCCCCCAAGAGCCCAATAGCATAACCTGACAGGTATCTAGAACGTGGGGCGAATGATGATCGACAAAAAAACTACTGCAAACAACAAGACCGAAGGCCTTACTCTGACCGCGGCTGGTGAACTCGTGCTCCCGCCTGCGGCAAATGACAAAGTGAGCGGTTTTGACACTGGCGAGTACCCTTACGAGACCAAATTGAGCCGGAAGGAGTACGAAGCCGACAAGGCAGCGCTCCAGGTTGAATTGCTGAAGGTGCAGCACTGGGTGCAAGAAACGGGCCAAAAACTTGTGCTGATATTCGAGGGGCGGGACGCTGCTGGCAAGGGTGGAACCATTAAAAGGTTCGCCGAACACCTCAATCCCCGAACCGCGCGCGTCGTTGCGCTGAATAAACCGACGGACGAAGAGAGAGGACAGTGGTTCTTCCAACGCTACATCAAACACCTTCCCACGATGGGTGAAATCGTTCTCTATGATCGATCCTGGTATAACCGAGCCGGTGTCGAGCGCGTCATGAACTTCTGCAAACCGAACGAGTATCTTGAATTCATGCGCCAAACGCCTGAATTCGAACGCATGCTGGCACGAAGCGGCATCTGCCTGTTCAAATACTGGTTCTCAGTCACACAAACCGAGCAAAAGAACCGTTTCGCCTCGCGTGAGACCGATCCATTGAAGAGATGGAAATTATCGCCGATTGACCGTGCCAGCTTGGACAAATGGGACGACTACACAGAGGCCAAGGAAGCCATGTTCTTTTACACGGATACGGCGGATGCGCCCTGGACGATCATTCGTTCCAACGACAAGAAACGCGCGCGTCTGAACTGCATGCGCCATTTCCTGTCCAGCCTCGATTATCCGGACAAAGATACATCCGTTGTGCAATCACCCGATTCCAAGATCGTCGGCCATGCAAACCAAGTCGTGGAAGACTCCGATCACATCCTCGCGTCATCACTGCACCCGAAAACCCGTCGCGATTAATATTGAAATAGAGGAGCGTTACATGACGCACGTCCCGCACGAACTCGCCGAAGAATTTCCCGAATTCAAAGAAAAGATGCACGAGTTGAAAATATCAAACCCGCATTTCTCGCGGTGTTTTGATGAATATCATCAACTAAATCGGCAAGTCCACCGAAGCGAAACCGATGTAGAGCCTGTGAGTGATGAGGCCATGAGCGATTTGCGAAAACGGCGCATGGCGCTCAAGGATGAGATTTACAGTATCTTGAGAAGCATCTAACGAAGAGTGCACCGGGTTGGGGCAACGAAGTGCGTCTGTTTGAACTGCTGGCTTCGGCTCATTTGATGCCCTCTGTCCATCCAATGGCGCACACGCATTGATCACTGTTGCCGGTGCTCGGTTGCAGACATTGGCGCAACCGCAGCCAATTAACCCTTCGTCCCGCAATGCAGTCATCGGTGCATCGCGCAGCGAACGGCAGGTCCGAGCCCATTTTACCAGATGCTGCGCTAAGTGCGAATGGCTGCTATGAATTTGATGCTGCACCTCTTAAACCATCTACCGCCTTCTTGTAGAAAGACTAGATTGCGGTCTGGTTCACGCGCTTGATCAATGCCTCACCTGTTTCCTTGCGCTCACTGTAGCGTTCAACCAAATAATCAGACCTCCCCCGCGTCAGGAGCGTGAATTTAATCAACTCCTCCATGACATCGACCACGCGGTCGTAGTTTGGTGAGGGCTTCATCCGGTCATTGTCGTCAAACTCCAGAAAGGCCTTGGGCGTCGAAGACTGGTTCGGAATTGTTAACAGTCGCATCCAGCGGCCTAGGGTGCGCAACTGGTTCACCGTGTTAAAGCTTTGCGAACCGCCATTGACTTGCATGACGGCAAGCGTCTTTCCTTGGGTCGGACGGACGGCCCCCAAAGACAAAGGTATCCAATCGATTTGAGATTTCATAATGCCGGTCATCGCCCCGTGGCGTTCCGGAGAACACCAAACCATACCTTCGCTCCATGTAACCAGATCGCGCAATTCCTGCACCTTGGGATTGTCGGCATCCGTGTCGTCGGGCAAAGGTAAGCCACTGGGATTGAACGTTTTCGTTGCGGCCCCAAAGCGGTTCAGCACCCGTGCGGCTTCTTCGGTCATCAACCGGCTAAAAGACCGGTCGCGCAACGAGCCATAGAGCAACAAGATGCGTGGCGGGTGATCCAATCGTCCGCCCGACAGCAGGCGGTCTGTGTCGATGTCGCGAAAGTGGTCGTCTTCGATATTGGAGGTCTCGGTCATTGTGCTGAGTCTCTTGTTATTGAAATTGCATGAACAAGGCGATCCAGCGCCTTTTCCAATCGGGCGCGAGGGCACGCGATGTTTAGCCGCCCAAACCCTGCACCACTGCTCCCAAAAGCGATGCCCCGGGTTATGGCCCATCCGGCCTCGCGTCGCAGGAATTGGGTCAGTTCGTCCGGCTGCAGACCCAAATTCCGAAAATCTAACCACAGCAAGAAAGTGCCTTCGGGTTCAATCAAAGAGACCTCAGGGATGTCAGACAGACACGCGCGCACCAAGGACAGGTTCCCCTCGATATAGGGGATGGCCGCGTCCAACCACGGCCCGCCGTCTTTGTAGGCTGCCTCCATCGCCACGCTGGCGAAAGCGTTATTCTTGTTCACTGTCAGACGACTATTTTCAGCCTTAAGGGCGTTACGCCGACTCTCATCAGAAACGACTGTAAAGGCACCGCAACACGCCGCGATGTTGAAGCTCTTTGCTGGGGAAAGGCAGGTGATGCTGTTTTGCGCATCAGCGTCTGAGATACTGGCGAACGGCGTATAGGTGTGATTTTGGAAAGCTATGTCCGCGTGGATTTCATCCGAGACCACGACAACCCCGTTTTTCCTGCAGATAGCCCCAAGTTGAGCCAGCTCGGCCTTGGTCCATACACGGCCCACCGGATTATGCGGATTGCACAAGAACAACATCTTTGTGCGCGGATCAGCGGTGCAGGTTTCCAGACCGTCAAAGTCCATCTCATAACGGCCAGAAGAAAGCACCAACGGGTTTTCAACCATGCGGCGCCCGTTTTCGGCGATGATATCGGCAAAATCAAAAAACACAGGCGGCTGAACTATGATGCCGTCGCCCGGACCCGTAAACAGATTGGCGGCCATCGAAAGACTGTTCAGCACGTTGGGAGCACGCTGAATATGATCGGGGCGAATATCCCAAGCATGCCGTTGTTTCATCCATGCGATGAGCGCAGGCATGAGGCCATCGGGCACTGTCTCATAGCCAAAGACACCATGGGCCAGTCGCTGCGCCATTGCATCCAATATGGGTTTAGGTGCGCGAAAATCCATATCCGCTACCCCTGCTGGAAACAGGTCCATCCCGTCGTCGCCAAGAACCATACGATGCACTTTGAGGGCCGGAACCTCGCGGCGGTAAATCACCTCGTCAAAATCAAAGCGTTCAACCATTTTCCGTCTCTACCAATAGCCATCCAAAAAACCACGTCGCCAAGACGGCAGCTATCATCTGCACGCCAATAAAAGCTGCGACATCAACAGGGGCGATCCCTGCAAAAGTATCGGAGAAACCGCGTGCTATCGTGACCGCAGGGTTTGCGAACGACGTGGAGGACGTGAACCAATAAGCGGCTGTGATATAGAGCCCGACAGCCATCGGCACCGCAGACGGCCGCGCTTTGATGCAAGCGAGGATCGTGCCGACAAGACCAAAGGTCGCAACAAACTCACCCGTCCATTGGCCAATACCACTGCGCGATGTGGTAGAAGTGTCTAGCAGGGGATGTTCAAACATCAAATGGGCTGCAAGCACACCGACGATGCCGCCGAAGATCTGGGCAACTACATATAGAACGGCATCGCGCTTTTCGATTTCGCGCCGCAGTGCAAAGCTAAGTGTTACGGCGGGGTTGAAGTGCGCGCCCGAAATCGGTCCGAAAATGGTGATCAACACGACGAGGATTGCACCCGTTGGAATCGTATTGCCCAAGAGCGCGATAGCGATGTTTCCACCCGCCAACCGTTCGGCCATGATGCCAGAACCAATGACAGTCGCGAGAAGCGAAAATGTCCCCAGCCATTCTGCCATGAGGCGTCGGTCAAGTGTCATTGAACGTCTCCAGTGAGCGTTGCGAACCGCGCGAGATCGACATTGCCGCCAGTAATAACGGTTGCCACAGTCCTGTTCTTTATCGCGACCTGCCCGTTCAAAACTGCGGCTAAGCCAACAACCGCGCCGGGCTCCGTCACGATCTTGAAATGCTCAAAGGCAAAGCGCATTGCCTCTCGGACATCTGCATCGCTGGCAGTCACACCGCCTGCAAGCAGGTCAAGGTTGATCGGAAAGGTCACCTCGTTTGGAGTAGGCGTCATGATCGCATCGCAGATCGTGCGCTGGCCCACGGGGTTGGCGAGGCGTTCGCCTGCCGCAAGTGACTGACATGTATCGTCAAACAATGTTGGCTCTGCCGCATAGACTTGGGTTCGCGGGGATGCTTCGGCCATGACGACAGCTGTTGCCGCTGTCAGGCCGCCACCGCCACATGGCACCAAGACTGCGTCCAGCACGGGCGCATCTTCGAATAATTCCAGGGCAGCAGTTCCGGCCCCAGCCAGAACCTGACCGTGGCCGCTTGGCGGGACTTCGATGCGGCCGGTCTGCGATCTTATTCGAGCCACCACATCAGCGCTGTTTTCTGTGTCTCGGTCAAAGGTAACAATCTCTGCGCCAAGGGCACGTGTCGCGTTCATCTTTGCGGTTGGCACATCGCTGGGCATGACGATGACAGCGGACGAACCCAACAGTTGCGCTGCGCGTGCCAAGCCAAGGGCGTGATTTCCTGACGAATAGCTCACCGTACCGCAAGCGCGTTCCTTTGGGGTCAGGTTTAAGATCCGATAATACGCGCCCCGTATCTTGAACGCACCGGTGCGTTGGAAGTTCTCTGCCTTCAGCAACAACCGTCCGCCAAGCATTTCATTGACGTCAGGGTTCTCAAGCACGGGCGTGCGCAAGACCACATCGGCAAGTGCGACCTGAGCCGAGCGGACGTCGGCAAGTGATACGGGGTGCACACTCATTCTTGATCCATAGTAGGTGCAGCATCAGAGGCGATTTGATAGACAGCGTCTCCGCGCACAACTTGCGCCATTGCGCGCCTGCACAATGCGATCCCTTGATAGGGGGACGTGATCCTGTCCGGCTCAGCCTCAGGTGTATCTGGGTGGTGGATCAGGCCGACAAGCTCGCCCGACGCGACGTCTTCACCGATGGGCTTCAGAGGTTCAAATAGACCCGCTGCGTATGCATAGACCGATCCTTTGACATTCAGCTCGCGCGTGCCTTGCGCTTGGTCGGGTACATAATCTGACAACATCCCGAGACTATGCATAATGCGACGCAGGCCGCGTTCGGTGCGTTTCAGGATGTCAGGCGTGACCTCACCACCACCGCCAAGTTCAGCCATGACGTTGATCACACCCTTTCGGTTGGCGGCTCCCATAGCCGTCCGCGCAGTGCTGCTACGACCACCGCCACCGGTAAAGACCCATGCATAAGGCAAGTCAAACGCGTCCTGAAGGCTGGTCAAAGCCTCCGTTTCTTCAACACTATGGCCTTGTCCGCGCAGTAACGTCGGCGGATAAAAAAGCGAGTTGCCGCCTGAATGCAAATCAACCGAATAGTCTGCCAATGGCATTAAGACTTCTTCGATATAATGCGCGATCTTTTCAGTCAGAATGCCACTGGCGTCGCCAGGAAACAGCCGATTGAGGTTCCCATCATCGATAGGTGACGTACGCAAACCAGCCTGTGCAGCAGGTGCATTTACCATGGGAAGCAAGATCAACCGACCCAGGATATCACCAGTTTCCAACGTGCGGGCGAGGTTAGAGATCGCAATCTGGCCTTCGTATTCGTCCCCGTGATTGCCCGCCATAATGACCAGCGTGGGACCATCACCATTCTTAATGGAAGTGATGGGAATCGGAATCCAACCATAGGCCGAGCGATGAACAGAGTGCGGTAGGCGCAGAAATCCTGACTGCTTTCCGTTTGCCTCAAAATCAACTTCAGACGTAATTGTGGTTCCCGACATCCAAGCGTCTCCCATATCTCAATTCGGCAAACACCGAAGTGTTTTTTGGCTAGATCAGGAGGGATATCTTGTCAAGCTTTGATAATTCGGGCAATAACGAATTATGGAACAAGACAATGCCATCGAAGCCTTTGCGGCTCTTGCACAACCAACGCGTCTGGAAGCCTTTCGGCTGCTCGTCAGGGTTGGTCCAAAGGGATTGCCAGCCTTGGAAATCTCGCGGCAGTTGGGCACGAAACCATCGACACTTTCAGGCCATCTTGCCATTCTCAAACGCGCGGGCGTCCTGACTGCGACACGCCATCAACGTGAAATCCACTACGCGGCAAATCTTTCTCGCGTGAATGCGCTCGTCCAGTTCTTGATCGCTGACTGCTGCGGCGGACAAATCGAGAACTGTTCGGAAATTGTAGCTTTGCTTGATAGCGCCGCAACCCAGTAAAGCGGTCATTCATGCTGTCGCAGCGAAATGTCACTTTGTCCGCACAGCAGCCATCGGAGCACAGTGCAGCGAACGGCGGCTTTGAGCGGCGGTCTCAACTGATTGACGCAACACATGCATTGAAACGCTCTGCGGGTGTTTCATATCCCAGCGTCATTCGAGGTCAGCTATGAGCTTTGATTACTTCCCCATTCGAGCCAATTTCGTTGACTAAGCTCTAAGAGATTTGACACGGCCCTGTCATAGGCGGCCAGATCGTCATCGGTTAGAACCCCTTCCCACTTGTTTGATGTTGCGCTGTCAAAAAAACCTGCATCGCTACGCCAAAACTCATGCCCTGCGGCCAGTGCGAACCTGTCGGCATTTGCCTTCATGTTCCCAAAAGTCGCGGCATCCACGAGACGGGCAATCACGTCGGGTGGGTGGCTCACGCCGACATGCGCCGCGACCCTTTGAACATGGTACGTGAGGTCGCGTTTCATGTCAGCATAGTGCAGGCGCAGGAAGTTCTCCCGTGGTTCCATCTGGAGAGCCGACAGGTAATGATTGACGATTGTTTTTAGGCTTCCATGGTCTAGATCTTCTTCCTCGATGAATCGCCGAAAGCTGTCTCGGGGATCTTTAGGGAACATCTCGTCGCTTAAACCGAGTTCCTCCACAAATTCGGGGCGGTAGTTTGCTACATGTTTTCTGGCGGAAAAGTGAACGTCGATTGGATGCCTGTAAACCGATATATACCTAAGTTCGTCCCAAACCGGTATCCCGTTCATGGGTGTGTGCGTCTTTATATGTCTTCGTCCGATTTGCGCCTCAAGACGCGCGACGATCTCTTCGGGATCGTCAAACTTGTTGTCGAACCACGGAGAGTTTGTGGATGGATACGCTGCAACCAGTGGGTCGCCAGAAAAAAGAAGCGCAAGGATTGCCTGCATCCAGGTGGTGCCGGACTTCGGAGGAGTCGAGACCACTACATCGCCAACTCTGGGTTTGTAGAAAGCCCATCGCTGCGAGTCCGTCAGCATGCCCGTGTATGAATAACTTGGGCCTTTGGGGTCTGAGACATCATCAACCATCAGTATTCCCTTTCAAACCAAGATCAAATTGTATCATAGAAAAGCAATGTTGTCCGGTACTACGGGTTTTGATTGGTATCGCGGCGAGGATGAAAGCTCGTTGAATCCAGCCTTTCGTTATGACTGCACAAAAGTCGGTTTTGTCCGTCCGCAGAGTTGACCTTGGTGCGTGCTGCCACGAAAGACTGCTTCGAACTAGTTGCACTTGTGCCCGCTTATAAATCCGAGACGGACTTGATCCAATCAGCCTTTCCGGCACACAGTCGCAAGTGATAGCGTCGATTTCGGCGTGGATTTGTAGTTCTTGAGAAGGACGCGAAATGTATGTTGTGATGACCAGAGTCAAACTTAAGCCTGATACTCATAAGGCTTGCGCGAAAATGTTCGAAGAGACCAATCCTAGACTTGTGGCTAATGAACCGGATTGGTTGGGCGCGAGGATGATATTTGACCACGACACAGAGGTAGTCACGGTCTTGGCAACGTGGAGAAATATCGAATCCTACAAGCGGCTAAGCAGCAGTTCTCAATTTCAGCAAGCTATGCAGCTGTTTGGGGAGATGTTTGCGTCTCCTCCAGAGGTTTCATTCAACGGCCTGCTCGTCGAAATGGTGCCGCAAATCAGCTAAGTCACACCTTATAGCGAACGGCCGCAAAGTCCGCACTGCGGTCATCTGCGTAAAGCGCAGCGAACGGCAGCAACATTGACCACAAAATCCAATTGTTGCGGCTAAGCCCGTCGAACACGTTCAGATAGGCCAAAATTAAACCCCGAAACGCTGGGCTCAATGGACCAGAGACCGACCCTGCATTAACATTCAAACTGGACCACCTGATGGGTGCACTCCAGTTTAGTCTTAGCCTTCACGTTCGGCTTTTTTACGTGCCAGTTTGCGCTGACGGCTAATGGCTTCTTTTTTCTCGCGCGCTTTCCGAACGGACGGCTTTTCAAAATGCTCTTTGAGCCTCATTTCGCGGAACACGCCTTCACGCTGTAGCTTTTTCTTGAGCGCACGAAGCGCCTGATCAACGTTATTGTCACGAACACTTACTTGCATTTGAGTTCTACTATTCCATGGAAAATGTTCCATGCGATTTGCCAGTAAATATTGGCAATATCAAACAAAATATTTTCAGTCATAGTTAGGTCGACGTATGTCTGACATCAGCTCTCGGTGGACGGATTTGAGTATTTGAAAAGAGAGGATTTCTGGGTCATCTCATCAACTGGGGAACGACATGACGACGCAGGAAGTCAGCAATCCGCCCCCAGTGTCGATCGACGCGAACGGCCCTTTCCGGACTTTGACCGGCCATCGCATGCCGCGCTGCAGCTTCCCGGAAGCAGACATTAACTGGTCTTCTAATTTTTCCATCCACAAGCGGCTCTCTATGCGCAGTTGCACGACCCGCACACTGCATGTTAGCCGCGCCATAGCCATTCCTGGGTATGCTGCTCAGGTGTCGGTTAGGGCTGGCTCGGTGATTGCACACCTTGCCAGCCTGAACAGGGACGGCCCAAAGCTGCCGTTCGAAAATTATCGCCTCGCCGCAGTGCAGCTTTCCAAAAGCGGCCATTGACGCAAAGCGCAGCAATTCGGGCTGATCGATGTCGGCTGTGCGGGACAAAGTGTGAGTTCGCTGCGGCTGCGCAATGTCGGCTTTCGGGAAATCGTTCAACAAATGGTCGATCTTGGTAGGTTGTGGAGATGCAGGAAAAGTCAGTTTGAGCCGAATGTGCGCTTAGCGAAACAGCCCGTTTTCAGTCCCAGCCATATTTGCGTGGTATCTATTTTACCAGCGGTACTCAGGATGGTACGCCAAT
>RCNF010001877.1_pt1 | contig 11199 bp, 9 predicted proteins | sample 2041311 | NCBI WGS metagenome assembly RCNF01 (sample SAMN09708228, study PRJNA481090) | Marine sediment metagenome, whole genome shotgun sequencing project. | biome: marine sediment; feature: ocean; material: sediment; isolation source: Sewage treatment plant 2 marine sediment (STP2) ... | reverse complement strand
ACCCCTGTGTCTTTTACAGGGGCGTAGCTGTTGTGGCGGCTTTTTTGGTTACTTTTTTAGCTGCAGAAAAAAGTAACTCGCCTGCGGGGCGAGACCCGCAATGCCAAAATAAAAACCACCGTAATTGCCAAACAACCCAACCCAACAAAACCATAACTCACAATAAAAAAGCAAATTTCATGACTACTCAAGCATTAATCGTTAAAATAATACCCATGAGCATCAATATACAATTCTTCGCCAGTTTGCGAGAACAGACTGGCAAATCACAGATCACCCTGCCATACGATGCATCACAGGATGTGCTTGCTGTGTGGACACAGGCGACAGACAGGTTAGCTATGCCCGATAACACCTTATGTGCCATCAACATGGAATACGTTAAAACCGATGCCATAGTTAACGATGGTGACGAAGTCGCTTTTTTTCCACCAGTGACAGGCGGCTAAATCTCTATTATGCCTGCAATTCTGCTTGATAAAATATTTAACCCCTGGGATGAAATTCAACGTTATCAGAATACGAATTTACAGTCCGGGCGTTATGGTGCCACTGCCAGTTTTGTTGGCACTATGCGTGATTTCAATATCAATGAATCCATCAGCCACATGAGACTGGAACACTACCCTGCAATGACGCAACATTTTCTGGATAAGCTGTGTGAACAATGCAAACAACAATATGTGCTGGACGATTGTTTAATCATCCACCGCTTTGGTGACATTCTTCCGGGGGAGCCTATTGTACTTACCGCCGCCTGGTCAGCGCACCGGGAACAGGCCTTTGATGCCTGCCGGTTTTTAATGGAAGAGTTGAAAGCGCATGCGCCCTTCTGGAAAAAAGAAGTAACAGAAGATGGCCAACGTTGGGTGCATAACGATTTGAAAAAATAGTTGGCAGTTGGCAGTTGGCAGTTGGCAGTTGGCAGTAATTTTAAAAGTTACTGCCGCTTTTTCAACAGTTTTTTCTTTTAACTGCAAACTGATGACTGCCAACTGCCAATTTTTTTTACTGTATAAGAATAAACAAAGCCGTCTGCCCACGTTGCACATTAAACAAAATCTGTTTGTCGCTGTAGTTCACCATTTTCTTCAAATCACTCAGTGTTTTAACCGGAGCTCGATTCACTGATAAAATTAAATCACCTTTTCGCAGCCGCGCACTCCATGCAGCGCTGCCTTGCTCCACTTCTGTTACCACCAGGTGGCTATTTCCACCCTCATCCTGACTTTCGATCATCGCTCCTGCTAATTTTGCATTAATTTTTTCACCGGCTATCGACTCTTCAATTTCATTCTCTATATACGCGGTGAGTTTCTTTTTATCACCATCACGTAACACGGTAATATCCATTTTTTCTCCGACACGCATTAAGCCCACCATATTACGCATTGCAGACGCGCTTTTCACTGCTTCACCATTAATTTCGGCAACCACATCACCCGCCAATAATCCTGCTTTGCTGGCGGCAGACTTCTCCACTACCTGTGAAATAACCACGCCCTGATGCATCTCCAGACCAAATGCGCTTGCCAGCTCCGGTGTCAGGTTCTGCATGATGACGCCCAGCATACCGCGTCGAACTTCACCGTACTCAATCAGCTGATCAGTTAACTCGCGTACCATGTTGATTGGAATCGCAAAACCGATACCCACATTACCGGTGCCTCCCGACGCTAAAATCGCAGTATTAATGCCAACCAGTTCGCCGCGCAAATTAACCAGTGCTCCACCCGAGTTACCTGGATTAATTGACGCATCGGTCTGAATAAAATCTTCATAACCTTCAATACCCAGACCGGTTCTACCTAAAGCACTGATAATACCCGAGGTCACGGTTTGCCCTAAACCAAACGGATTACCAATGGCCACGGTGAAATCGCCGACCCGCAATTTAGAAGAATCGGCAAAAGGTATATGCCTAAGATTATCGTGTTCAATCTTTAAAATAGCCACATCGGCTTCTGGATCGGAACCGACAATTTTTGCGACCAGTTGTTGACCATCATGTAAAGTCACCGCAATTTCGTCAGCACCTTCGATTACGTGATGGTTGGTCACGATATAACCGGCATCGGCATCTATAATTACACCTGAGCCCAGGCTTTTAACTTCTTTGCGCTGTGGCATATTCTCAAATCCCTTGAAAAAACGTCGAAATAATGGATCATTCAATAACGGGTGATTTTTTACATCCACAGAACCACGCGTTGCAATATTCACTACTGCAGGACGAATTTTTTCTATCATCGGTGCCAGACTGGGCAATGGCTCGCCATCAACATATGCCGGTATCGTAGCAATAGCAGTCGAGGGGGCAAAAGAGACTACTACTGCCATAATAAGCGTGGCAGTCAACAAAATCGGTCTGAATAAAAACATACATTCTCCTGATACTTTAAACGTGTCACATAGACACAATGTAATAAATATAGTTCATGCATAATATAGTGGTATTGGCACTGTTTACAAGATTCCTTGATGTTATTTAGTACTCAGGCAATACAACCTTGACGGAGTACTAGTTGAACTGATACATTTTGTCACCTCATTTACCTACCAGGAAAATCTATGCGAAATTTTACCCGTTTAACCAGTGCCATTGTTCTATCATCTGGTCTTTATGCCTGCAATGACGGCGGCAATAGCGACACACAAGCACTGGAATCATTGCAGCAAAAAGCCAGTTACAGTTATGGCGTCGATGTTGCTACCCGCTTGAAACAGCAAGGCATTGACCTCGATGTTACGGCGCTCAATCGCGGCATTGCTGATGCTTACAACGGTGTCGAACTGGTCTTAAGCGAAGAAGACCGTTTGCAGGCGAAGACAACTTTTCAGACTGAACTACGTGACGCCCTGGTTAAACAACAGGCTGATGTGGCAGAAAAAAATCTGGCTGAGGGGAAAACCTTTCTTGAAGAGAACGCCAAAAAACCTGAGGTCATTACCACAGACAGTGGTCTACAATACAAAATTCTGACCACTGGCGAAGGCAAACAACCAAAAGACACCGACACGGTAACCACACATTATAAAGGCACATTAATCGATGGCCGTGAATTTGACAGTTCTTACAAACGTGACAAACCCGCTTCATTTCCGGTTAAAGGTGTTATCAAAGGCTGGACCGAGGCATTACAGTTGATGCATGTTGGTGATAAATGGCAGTTATTTATTCCATCTGATCTGGCTTATGGCGCAACCAAACGTAGTGAGTTAATTCAGGCAAATTCAACGTTGGTGTTTGAACTTGAGCTGCTTGGAATAAAAGAATAAATACTATTTAGTCCACAGATGGACACAGATAAACGCAGATGCTTTAAAACCAGAATAGCTTTTATCTGTGTTCATCCGCGTTGACGTGCAGGGATAGCACTAATGCCGCAAGCACATGGATGCGAAGGAGCGACCATCTGTGGATATTTACTCTATGTTTTGAATCTAAAAAATAAGCACAAATCTAACCGGTTGATTAAACTAGTTAAAATGACTAGCTACAGCATAACAGCTACAATACAAGCTACAAATAAAATCAATAGCAATCCATTTTAATCAATAGACCTGCCCGGCATCATCTCGACAGGGAGAGGTGAATCACTTTCATATGATGACATTGAATATGGTGAAAACCGCGAGAAATTTCTTAACTGAGTAAGAGCTATAGAGTCTTCACCCACCACTTCAATAGCTCGACCAGATTTAGTCGTTGGATCTACCACATACTCAAGAGTATCACCAAACGCTGACATGATCTCAGACGCAACTGTGTTAAGGACAGCATCTAATTCTTTACTCGCTAGATCCACATTTTTTTCACGAAGATGCTTTATTAAAGAGCGGAACTTATAAGATTCCACACAAACAATAATCGCCACTTGATACTTCCCGGATACAATTTCTTCAAATGTATTCGGCTTTATATACAGCCCTGAAATGAAATCCTCATAGCGCTTCCAGAACCTTTTTAGCCTTTCCTTTGCCGGCTTTACCGCACTATTAAAGGCATCTGGCCATGTATCTTGACGGTATCGCTCTGCCAACCAGTTTTTTAAATCATATGAACTATCTTTAGGTAAAGATACATTTTCATTTCTATCCAAACTTATCAATAACTCACGATCAATTTGATAGACCCCTTTTGCATTAACCTCATATGGTAATAAATCACCAGCCGCATCAATATAAAAATGTATACGTCGAGAGTCCCTGCCATTAGCAAATTGCTTATTAAACTCAACCGGTACTGCTACAAGTATTTGCACCCAAGGCTCTACTTCAAATGAATCATGGACAACCGCACAATCGTATGTAGCTATAAGCACTTTTACATCTGAACCTCTTAGATATTCGCGAAACGTTTCAGGTGAGTCCGATAGAATCTCTTCCACCACATCATCGCTAATAGATATGAAAGTGTGTCGCCTCCAGCCCTTTGCAAGCAATATTGTGCGATTATCACTCATTTAGGAGCAGCTTAACTCAGACTAGTATTTTTATTCTTCACCGACTTGTAGGATTCAAATCTTGAGAACAATTTGTCATACCATTTTAACAATTCACTACTATCAGCCCCTTTTACAATTGCTACCCCAAATTCAGGATCTCCATATATAGGACTAAAAGCAATTTTCTTAACAAGCTTCACATGCTCTGATTCAATCTCATTTCTAAACATTCCCAGCTGATACAAACGCGATTCAATCTGATCGCCATATCTTGAATCCTTGCTAGATTGATTCATCCAATTGTAGAGAGTGCGCCTCTTTACACCCAACCAATCAGCCATTACGGTATGAGAAACACCGAAAGATTCCCGCAATTCATGGTAAAGGCGTACAGCATCTAATTCAGCAACCTCATGCTGATATAACTCCACAACACCCTGCACGGGCACTTCTTTTGGCATCTGTAATGGAGAAACTAATATTACAGGTGCGGGCTCAGCGCTTGCATAAGCAAATGGCCCCATAGCCATTACTAAAATTGTCGACGCAACCTGTCCAACTGGTTTTACATTCATCATATAGCTACCCTCCTTTTATAATATCGCCGTAAACACCATTTATATCATCATGTAACAAATTGAGCTGACCGATTATTTCATCCCAATCAAATTCTTTAACAATATGCTGATTCGCAATCACATTTATTGGTGCTTGATGATTTATAGCATTTATATCAATGAGTAAATTCACGCCTTGCGCAACTGGAACAGCACCTCGTAAACGCCATACATCCCATTCACCTTGGGGAATATAACTTTGAGACTCCAATACTATACCACTAGATATCTGTAGCTGCTTTGCATAATCAGCCGATATATATTCATGACGTGTAGCTGCGCCATTACATAAAAACTTATTATCGGTAAGAGTTGGAAGGCTCTGCCTCCCCCAATAAAACTCATGCCGAATATCTTCAAATTTATTCGACTCGATTTCAGGGTACAAATTAATATTACGCAAAATAACTTGTGAAAAGTGAGTAATAGATAACACTGAATGAAGATGTTGAACAACAGCCTCAAATTCAGTAACCAATTCTTCAAAAGCCATATATCCATTAACCGACATGAATACCCCTTGATTTCCAATTTTTAAACCAAGCTTACCTTCTGCATCAACCATGTGAACTTCAAGGTCAGTTCCGACCTTCTCTGTACTAAGTTGGTCATCAGATACGTTTAGACGAACACTGTTTACAGTCGGCACGTCAAAACGAGGAAATCTTGGTCTCAAGACCTCAATCACCGATGGATGAATATTCTTAAATATTTCAGGAGGTATAGCTGAATACTTTAAACCAACGAACTTCGCGGCTATATGATTAATCATTGCAATTGACCATCGCTAAGGGAAAAGTACGACCATACGCACATTATTGCACACCGTTTTGCACAAATATAGTAATTTGACTAATTTAAGTGCCAGAGTTCCAATAAGATCCAATCTGATTGGCCCAATTTACTCATACAAATAACGCTGAAAGCCTATAAACACATCACGTATCCCAGCCACACTACCCAGCTCAGCCGCCGCATCGCTAACACCATGGTATTTCAGCTCTAATAAATCTGGCAATTTTTCCTGATCCAGCTCCCTTACACCCTCTTGAATATACTGTGACAACACGAAATCCAAGAATTGCTGTTCTTTCCAGCTATATTCATTATAAATATTGGCTTTGCTGGCAACAACCCTTTCTTCCCGCGTTATTGGTGTCAGTGCAAAAGCGATATATGCCAGCACATCAAACACATCACTCTTTTCAGCATTGATTATCAGTTTGATCTCGTCAATCTGCTCATCTCCATAACCTTTCTCTTCTAGCCTATCTAACAATCGCTTACGAGTATCAGGCTTACTCCACAAGCAGCGCAGTTCATCTTCATCCTTAAACAGATCAGGTAGATCACCAAATAGTCGTTTAACGAATTGGGCGGCTGACATTGGTGTACCGTCAGGACTCCAGAAGGTAGTTGCCATCATGTGTTGAATGGTACGTTCCTTGCCATCAGCCAGCTTGATCTTTGCTTTAACCTTCTTTCCACAGACACAGGGATCTTCACCACAAACAGGACAAGGTTCTGTCTCGTTTACACACTCACAGGGCTGTTGACCGCAGACCGGGCATGGTTCTGGTGGTTCGTTAGTGCAGGTACACGGTGAGTTGCCACAACGTTTACATTCCTCTGGATCTAATGGCTCACCATCCCATTCCGGGTCACTGAAATGCTCATAGGCTTTCACGAAGTCATAAATAGTGAAGTAATCCTTGCCATCAAATAGACGTGTGCCTCGACCGATGATTTGCTTAAATTCGATCATTGCCCGAACCGGACGCATCAGGACGATGTTACGGATATTCCGCGCATCAACACCTGTAGAAAGCTTCTGTGAGGTAGTTAAAATGGTAGGAATGGTTTTCTCGTTATCCTGAAAGGTTCTCAACCAGCGTTCACCCTCTTTGCCATCATTGGCAGTTACCCGTACACAGTAATTAGGATCGGTACTAATCTTGTTCTGATTGATGAGATCGCGCACCGCCAGTGCATGTACCTGCGTGGCACAAAAAACCAGTGTCTTCTGTTTCTGATCAATTTTCTCCATAAAGAGCTTAACGCGATACGCCTCACGCTCCTTAATTTCGATCACTTTATTAAAGTCATCTTCATCATATCGCTTGCCTTCTTCTATCTCGCCCTCAATGATTGTGTCATCAGGCGTATAGATATAATCATCCAGCGTGGTGGCAATCTGCTGAACTTTAAAGGGCGTTAGGAAACCGTCGTTGATACCTTCTTTGAGTGAATAGATGTATACCGGCTCACCAAAATAAGCGTATGTATCAACATTGCCTTTACGTTTAGGTGTTGCGGTTAAACCCAACTGAACTGCTGGCGAGAAGTAATTCAATATTCCACGCCAGTTACTCTCATCGTTTGCACCGCCGCGATGACACTCATCGATGACAATAAAATCGAAGAAGTCAGGAGGATAATCACCAAAGTTAGGTGCGGGATTACCCTCTTCATCCGTACCAGTCATAAAGGTTTGAAAGATAGTAAAGAAGATACTGCCATTTTTAGGAACACGGCCTTTTTTGCGAATACTCTCAGGATCAATACGCACCAACGCATCTCCATCAAAAGCTGAAAATGAGTTATAGGCTTGGTCAGCGAGAATATTACGATCAGCCAGGAATAAAATACGCGGTCTTCGACTGGGTTTATCAACACTCTTCCAGTCTTTCAGATTCCAGCGACTATGAAACAGTTTCCATGCCAGTTGAAATGCGATGAAGGTTTTACCTGTACCGGTTGCCAAAGTTAGAAGGATACGATCTTCACCAGAGGCAATAGCTTCCAGTGTTTTATTGATTGCATTATGCTGATAATAACGCGCTTCCCAGCTACCTCCCTTGTCTTCAAATGGCACAGCAGAAAAGTAATCTCGCCAGCTGTTTTGTTTAGCAAAGGTTTCATTCCATAATTCATCAGGTGTCGGATAGTCAGTAACATAACCTTCCTTTCCTGATTCCATATCAATCCGATAGATTCCTGTACCGTTTGTAGAGTAGGCAAAACACGCTTGTAGCTTTTCAGCGTAACGTTTTGCCTGAGCGACACCTTCGGTATCAGGAAGACCAACTCGCTTGGCTTCGATAACAGCAAGCTTCTGTCCTTGATAGATCAACACATAATCCGCAATATCCTGCTTGCCGCGCTTACCTCCACCGATTAAACGACCATGAGTAATAACCTCACGACGAACCCGACTGCCATCAACCTTACCCCAGCCAGCCGAAGCTATTGCCGGATCAATCAGCTCAGCTCTGGTTTCTGCTTCGTTGAGATCTTGTGTCATCCGTTTGCCTGTTGAAGGATATTATCGATAGTAAGTTCGCCGGTAAATGCTTTTTGCAGGATGGATTGTTTGAGTTCTGCTAGTGCTGTGAGCTTTTGTCGGTATATGGTTTCAAGCAGAGAGACCTCTTTTTCCATTGCTGACAACTTATTAACAATGGACTGCTGCTCTGACAATCCAGGGATAGAAATAACTATGTCTTTAATCTTTCCAAGACTTAGGTTTTTTTGACGAACGCCCCTCCGAAGATTCAAAAGTTCTGGTTTGTTTGCATTGACTGCATGTAATACAAATTTCAATTCCAATTCGTCATTTGGCTTCAAACCAGAGATTGCTTGATTAAAAGCGGCATCACGATCAAGTATCGACATTTTAAGTGCCGCAGTGTCATACATACCCATTAGCAATGAACCTTTAGGGAAAAGTTTTGCATTTGAGTTATTTATCCCTTCAAGGGTGATCGTTCTCTCTGGTGCGTGCGTCTCTATTTCATTTAGTTCCCCAGAAGAATACCATGCAATATCGCCACCCCAATATTCAGGTTTAGACTTTAAGGGAGTTCCACCGCTTTTAACTTCTGTCAAATCACCCAGCTTTCTCTCAACCCATTCATCACCCTTCTGAGTAAAGACATTATTGAGATAACTTTCAAACAACTCACGGGCATTGGCGAGATTTTTATCAGCATTGGCAACCGCCTGACTGATACTCGCAAACGACTCATCCAGAATGGCGACAATGTGTTTTTGTTCATGGAGCGGAGGAAATGGAACTGAAATATTATTCAATGATTTCTGGTTAAGTTTCGGCTGAGCCATTCCACTAACATAAGGCTCTAACGATATTGAGTTAAGATAATACTCAATAAATTTTTGCGAATCCTCTGACTCAAAACGTAATACATGCGCATGATTGTTGACCCATGCTTTCCCACTGATTGAGAATGCAATAGGATACGTTCTAGCTAAAAGATTTGCACCATCCTCTGACACCAGCAAAAGTTCTTCATCAAAAAGATATTCTTCCACATAATCAACAATGCCTGACGCACCGTAATAAGGAATTGCCCCACTAACTCTTTTTGATTTTGTTATAGGAATTCGCGAACTATCCAAATTTTCACATATACCACCTAACAAGGCAGTTTCCCATCCCGCTTGTAACATACTCACAACATCTCCCGAATTACATCCAACACTTTCGCACTCTTCCCATCCAGTGTCGCTATCTCGGCAAGGATTACCTGTGGTTCGCGTAGTGATGCTTCTTCTGCTTTGTTGGGGTTTTTCACCGAGAGATCAAAACTACTCTGGTCAATATCCGCCACATCCATCGACCATGACTTTTCACTTTCCGCAAAACTGGCCTGTAAATCGACAAATTCTTTCAGGTCATCATCATTCAGTGGATTGGTTTTACCCATATTCCTGCCGGGATCAAGTTGGTAATACCAAACCTTTTTGGTGGGCGCGCCCTTCTCAAAAAACAGCACAACGGTTTTTACACCAGCACCGAGAAACGTGCCGCCAGGGCAATCGAGCACGGTATGGAGACTACAGCTTTCCAGTAGTTCCTGACGTAGGGCTTTGGAGGCGTTATCGGAATTGGAAAGAAAAGTATTCTTGATCACCACGGCCTCTCTGCCACCGGCCCTCAAGTATTTAATGAAGTGTTGCAGGAACAGGAAGGCCGTTTCACCTGTTTTGATCGGGAAGTTCTGCTGAATTTCTTTACGCTCTTTACCACCAAAGGGAGGATTGGCGAGAATAATATCGTAACGATCCTTTTCCTGAACGTCCGCAAGGTTCTCTGCTAGCGTGTTTGTATGAAACACATTGGGGGCATCAATTCCATGAAGGATCAGATTCATAATTGCAATAACATAAGCTAGGCTTTTCTTCTCTCTGCCGTAGAAGGTAGAAGTTTGCAGGGTATTGAGCTGGCTAGTGGTTAAATCAGCGCCCTTACCATCATCACCATAACGTAAGTAATCATACGACTCACAGAGAAAGCCTGCCGAACCACAAGCGCCATCATAGATTGTTTCACCAATAGTCGGTTTGATAACCTTAACCATGGCACGAATAAGCGGGCGTGGGGTGTAGTATTCGCCACCGTTACGACCGGCGTTACCCATGTTCTTAATCTTGGTTTCGTACAGGTGAGATAGCTCATGCTTTTCCTTTTGTGAACCAAAATGCAGTTGATCCATCAATTCAAGAGCATCACGCAAGGAGTAGCCACTCTGGAACTTGTTTTTGATCTCACCGAAAATTTCACCAATCTTGTATTCGATGGTGTCGGGTGAAGTGGCACGTTGTTTGAACCCTTTGAGATAAGGAAACAACTCATCATCCAGATAAGCAATCAGGTCATCGCCTGTTAACGCTTTGTCGTGATCAAAACTGCCATCCGCCAACTTCGGTGCAGCCCAACGTGACCAATGATGCTTTTCGTTAATAATGAAATCGTAACGTTTGCCAACCAGCTCAGCTTCGATCGCCCGCTCTCCCTCTAAATCATCCAGATATTTGAGAAAGAGCATCCACGATGTTTGCTCTGTGTAATCCAACTCCGAAGAGCAACCAGCCTCTTTCCAGAGAACGTCGTCTATATTCTTGAAGGTTTGTTCAAACATAAAATCTCTTGATTAATATTTTTTAGCCTAAATGGCTATCACACGTCTGTTGTAACGTTATGTATACTACATAGGACAGCACTGGATGTGAATGAACAATATCAAACTCAACAACTATGGACTGAAAGTCCATAGGTTGCCTTAAAAGGACTAAAAGTCCTTCCTGACTATTCCAATATAATATTTCCTGTA
>RCNF010001876.1_pt1 | contig 11200 bp, 10 predicted proteins | sample 2041311 | NCBI WGS metagenome assembly RCNF01 (sample SAMN09708228, study PRJNA481090) | Marine sediment metagenome, whole genome shotgun sequencing project. | biome: marine sediment; feature: ocean; material: sediment; isolation source: Sewage treatment plant 2 marine sediment (STP2) ... | reverse complement strand
GGGTCGTCTTCCCACCACCCGAGGGCCCGACCAGCGCCACCATTTCACCGCGCCGTAGACGGAGGTCGATGCCCTTGATGGCAGGTTCGTCGGACCCCGGGTATGAGTAGACGACGTTCTCGAAGTGGATTTCCTGCGGTTCGGCCTCGAGTACACGTGCATCAGGGCGGTCGGCAATTTCGAGCGGCCAATCCATCATCGTGAAGACCCTGTTGGCAGCCGCAAGCGCCTGTTGGGCTTCGACGTTGATCTGATTGAGGCGGCGTGCGGACATAAAGAGAAAGGCGAGCCCCCCGAGGACGACGACGAAATTACCGGGGTTGACGGTGCCGGCAGCGATCCCGCGGCCTGCGACGTAGAAGAGGACGCCGCCGGCAATTGCTCCCACCAGCTCGACAATGGGCCCTGAAGCCGAGGCGGCGCGACTCGCCTGGAGGTCTACCTGGAAAAGGCTGGCCAGCGTTTCGCGGAAACGGAGCACAGTGATTTCTTCCATCGAGAAGGCCTGGATGACTTTGGCGCCGGCAACCGATTCCTTGAGCTGGTTTGCGGCGGTCGCGGTCTGCTCCTGAGAGCGGGTCGCGGCCTTGCGCAGCCGCTTGCCGAGACGGAGAACCGGGTAACCCATCACAGGCAGCACGGTGAGGGCGAAGAGCGTCATTCGCCAGTCGTAGATCAATACCAGGATGAGCATCGCCGGTCCCATGGCGCCAACCCGAACGCCGTCGGCGAGGAGACGGGTAGACATCAACTTGATGAGGTGAACGTCGTTGAGCAGACGCGACAGGACCTCTCCGGTCTGGTGGGCGCGGAAGAAGCTCGGCGCCTGATAGACCAGCGAGTCGTGGACGTCTGCGCGGAGATCGCGGATCACCGCAGAACCCGTCTTCCGTGCCAGATACTCGCCAAAATAGAGGAGGATCCCGCGGATGAGAAAAACCAGGACAAGAAGGACGGGTACCTTGACCATGGGCCGCTCGCGCAGCCACAGCTTCGCCTGTTCGATCGGCAGGCGTTCGACCAGGTCGTCGAGGAAATTGGGGTCTTCATCCCCTGCGGTGCCCGACTCCTGTGCGGGCCTGGAGAGCAGCAACTCGTTGACCATCGGTTCGAGGGTTGCAACGACCAACGTCATCATGGCTCCGGCGAAGGCCAGCATCACCGCGGCAGCGATCATCTGCCGCAGATAGGGGCGCATGTATCCGACGATTCTCTTCAGCTCGGTCACGGGCTGATGGTAGCAGAGAGATACCGGTGCATCGTGCGAACCCTGAATCGCTATAGGGATCGCAATCGCTTTCGCTATCGAAAAACCAAGCAGAATTCAACCTCATCGATAGCGATACCGATAGCGATAGCAATAGCGGCTGATCCCCCTGCTACTTCAGAACCGAGGCGAAACTACTGAGCGAAAAACTGCTCGAGCACCGGAACATCATCCCTCTCGAGGAGCGCAAGCAGTTGCCGAAGAACTTCTGTCTGCAGCTCCCGATTATTGGCCTCGCCGAGAGGGAAGCCAAGCGGGTAGGGGACGGCGAGGGCTCGCGGTGGTCGGATCTCTTTCGTGATCTTGGCGAGCATCGTGATGGATGCTGTTGGAATGCCGCGCTCCTCGATTTTTGCCTGTGCAAGACCGACGGTCTGCGGGCACACCGGTCACACGGGGACCATCAGCGCGATATCGACGTGGTCCTCGACCAGCAGGTCGGCAATCACCGGCAGTGTGCGTGTGACGTATCGGTTGGGGGCGGTGATCGAACCCATGACCGAGAAATGTCTGGGTGCAACGGAACCGATCTTGCCCGCTGCTGCGAGCTCATGCAGCCGGTCGAGCGGCAGACCCATGTTGCGGTCGGCCTCGACGCCGGCATGGGAGAAGGATTTGGAGTCGTGGTGATCCTCGAGAGTCTGGACATCGATGGTGCCGGGTATCACCCGGAAGCTGTAGTCTCCACCGCGCACCGAGTCACTGAAGGGTTCCTCGCCCGGTGGAACGAATCCAGCGGAAGAGACCAGCGCCACGTTGCACTCGTTGATCGGCTTTGTAAGCGAGGCCACCGGCACCGGATCGATGCGCCGCCACGGATAGGTCTTCAAGAACTTTTGGAGTGCGAGGCTGAGAGTGCGAGTTTCTGCCATGGCGGAAGAGGGTAGCACCCCGAATGAGGAATGAGGAATGAGGAATTTCCATCCACCCGCCCTCGACGCGGTCTAGGTGGTAGGGGATTGAAACTCAGAACTCATAACTCAAAACTCAAAACTGGTTGAGCGGCTGGGTTACAATCCGCGCCATGCTCGTACCAATCACTCGTCGTGTGTCGTTTGTGTTGATCGTGGCTGTCGCTGTCGTCGCCGTTTTCGCGATGTTACCGACAGCTGTCCATGGCAAAGATGTTTCAGCTCAGGGAGTCGTCGAACGCAACTTGCCCTCCGGGGCGAAGGCCCTGCTGTGGCCCCGTCCGGGTTCGGGCACGGTCCTGATTACGGTGGCCGTGCCTGCCGGGTCGCAGGACGAGCCGATTGGTATGGGCGGGCTCTCGCACTACCTCGAGCACCTCTTGTTCGACGGTTTTGACGATCTCGATGAGCGCGCAGTCACCGAAGGGTTCGAGCGTCTCTCGGCCTACATGAACGCCTTCACCCGCGAGCAGGCAACGGTCTACTTTGCCCTGGTGCCGCGGACCGATGCGGTGGCTGCAGCCGAGCTGATGGCGGGGATGCTCACGCGCTCCACCATCGGATCGGCGGTGTACGAGAAGGAAAAGAAGGTCATCCTCGAAGAGCTCGCCAAAGATCACGCGTCACCCAACGGGCTCAAGGAAGAGAAGCTTCGCGGGGTGTTGTGGGGTGGCACACCTCTCGAACATCCGGTCGGCGGCACAGTGGAGTCGGTCAGCGCCACCCCTCGTGACGAGGTAGTGGGCTACTGGAAAGCCCGTTACGTGCCGTCTGGCTATCGTCTCTTGATCACGGGCGATCTCCCGGTCGACGGCCTCGCGGCCGCGATGGAACCGTTCACCAAACTGGAAGGTGCCTCGATGCCGCCGAGCCGGCCCGATCCGACGAGTTGGTCCGGTTGGAGCGAATGGGATGCCGCAGTTGCACCCGAGGCGCCGGCGGGTTCGGGCGGAATGCCGGCGATGGGCATGGGTCACGGTATGCCCGGCAAGGCTCAGGGACCCGCGGGTGGGACTCTGGCGGTCGTGATCGCCGTACCGGATACCCTCGCCGCGTCGGGCACCTCGCTCGAGGTCATTTCGCGGTGGTTGGCAGACCCCTCCGGTCCCCTCGCGACCTCCCTGGTTCCGGATCTGGCCCGTGACCTCAGCGTGGTTCGCCTGCCGCGGGAGCCCCGCGACTTCCTCGAAATCCGGGTCGAGGCCGAGATCGGGGTCGAACCGGAAGAACTTCTGGGTCGCCTCCTCGGGGCGCTGGATGGTGCCGCCGGGGGGCCGGATGACGCCGAGGTGTCGGCCATTCAGCGAGCCTGGGCGGGTGAGCGGGCGCTCAATGACCAGCGTCTCCATTACGCGGCTGTTTTCTACGGCGAGGCGCTGGCCTCGGGTCGTGGGGATCTGGCTGAGTCAGTGGCGCCGTCGGAGGTAACCTCCGCTGAAGTCCGAGCAGCGGCCGGCGAGCTTCTCGTCGAGGCTACCCAACGGACACGAGCCGCGTGGCTTGGCGAAGGAGGACCCGAAGAGAGATCGGCTCTGCCGGCCGCGGTGGCACCGGCCACGCGTGAGGACCTGACTGTTCTCGGCCAGGGACCCCTGGGAAGTCTCACGGCGACCCTCGGCAATGGAGTGGTGGTCGGCATCTTGCCCGAAGAGGGGAGCGAGGTCTTTGGCATTCACCTTCTGGTCGCTGACCGCACGTTGCGCGAGCCAACGGATGCACCAGGTGTTGCGGATCTTCTACATCGCCTCCTCCCGGGCGGCACAGTGCTCGGCGGGAGCCGTGAGCTGGCCCGGCGGATCGAATGGGCGGGCATTGATGTCAAGACGGCTGACTCACCGGCTATTCCTTTCGATAACCGTTATCACGTGCCTGACTTTTCTTACATTCGCATCGAGGGTCCAGCGCAGAGCCTCACGGTGGCTCTCATGATGCTCGCCGAGATGGTCCGGGAACCGGCCTGGGATGACGCTGGATGGCGATCGGCCGCAGCGGGTCACAGCTCGGAACAAAAGTCGGACAATCGGGGGCCGGAGAAGGCCCAACAGCTCTTCCTGGGATCGCTGCTGGGTCCGGACCATCCTCTCGCCCGTCCCGTCTCCGGACCACTGAGTGACACAACCGTAAGTCCCGAGGAGCTTCGCGAGGTGTGGCAGAGTTGGCCATCCGGCTACTTCGCACCCGACCGGCTCGTGGTGACTTTGGCCTCACCGTTCTCGGCACAAGAGACACTCGATCTGGTGACGGATGCATTCTCGGGCGGACCCGATGGGGAACCAGCGCGTGGGCCGTATCCCGAACCAAACCCGCCCGCGGAGGCGCCAACGGTCGAGATCGGCGAGGCGCCGCAGGTGACCCTGCTGTGGGGCCGCATCGCCGAGGTCGCGCCCGAGGATAGGGCGGCACTTCTGGTCGCGATGGATGCGCTCTCGGACCGGATGACTGCGGTGATTCGCGAGCGAGAGGGCCTCGCCTATCGACTCGGTGCCGGTGTCCGACCGATTCCTGGTGGGGCCTGGATCCTGTCGGCGACCGTGGGTACGAGGCCCGACAACGCTGAACGGGTCGGAGGGCTTCTCGAGGAGCTGGTTGCCGAACTGTCGGCCGGACCGATATCGGCCGGTGATCTCGAGCGATTGAACGCCCGAGCGCGTCGCACACGGATGCTGCGCGGACTCTCGGCCGCCTCGCGGGCCTACCGGGTTGGCCGCGCTCTCTTCGAGGGTCCCGGCTCGCCCCTGGCGGTGGACGACGCGGCATACGCTGCAGTCACCCTGGAGCAGATCCAATTGGTCGTTCGCAGATACCTCGAACCAAACAAGATGTTGCTTGTCGTAACGCCTTAGTTCGCTTTCGCATTCGCTATCGAAGGGTTGCCCCGGTCGAGATGTCGTCGATTGCGAACCGGGCTGAGAATCGGACGAAGCAGTTGGTTGTGCGACCATGTGTCTGAGGAGCTGACATATACGTCTTTCCCGATTCAACCCTGTCGATATCGCGCTTTTTCTGAGCGCCTTGGGGCTTGCGCGGCGAGCGCAACGGGTTCGATGCGTGCCGGTGCCCGACGTTGTCGAGGCCATCGCTCTCCGGGGTGGAGGAGGGCAGGACTATCCGGTGGCGCGGGTCGAACTGGCGGCCGCTCGAGCGGTGACCAGGTGGAGTCGATGGTGTGGTGGAATGAACACCTGCCTGATCCGCTCTCTGGTTTTGGGTGGCCTACTGGCAAGAGGTCGAGGTGAGGTGATGCTCAACATCGGTTTTCGCCCCGGCGAGCACGAATCTTCGGTAGACGGACATGCCTGGGTGACGATTGACGGGAACCCGGTCGGGGCCGACGGTGATCTCGCAAGGGAACGTTATACTCGAGTCCTCAACGTGGCATTCTCATCGCTTCGGGAGAGGAATGACCGCGCCGGACGGTAGAAAGAACTGGTGAGCCTCGTGTCGCTCAAGAAATCTGTGATCAGGTGAAGGCGCCGTGGAAATGAGACGAGCTGTCGATCTCTCGCGCCTTCTGTCATCCGAGGGCATTTCGCACACCCGGTTGGCGGACCACAGTGGCGTCATCCTCGATATTGACTCGTTACAGGTCTTTTCGGTAAACGACACCGGAATGTGCCTTGTGGAAGCCCTCCGCGACGGTATCGATGACCACGAAGGCTTGGTTCGGAGGATTGTCGAGGAGTTCGAGGTTGACCGGGACACCGCTTCGAGTGACGTCGATGCGTTCGTCGAGGAGCTCGCTCACTACCTTGTCGATCGTCGGGCATGATGATGGCGTATTCTCCTGACCCCAATCTCGACCAGCCAGTCATGCCACCGCAACGCCCAAAGCGGGCGGCATGGATCGGGCTCCTTTTCGCGTTGGTGATCTGTGTGATCGTGGTTCTGATGGTGCTGGCGCCGTTCTTTTCGGTCATCCTGCTGGCTGTCGTCGCCTCGGGCTTGATCCGTCCCTCGTACCGTCGACTCGTCAGAGCTCTCAAAGATCGCCGGCGGGCGGCGGCAATCCTGATCTGCCTCATGCTGTTGGTCGTTCTCCTGGTACCGCTTTACCTCATAGCCCAGGAGGTTTCCCAGGAAGCCCTTGGCATATACGAAATGAGCACGACCCAGCTCACCGAGGGGCGGCTCCGCGATATGCTCGAGCAACGTCAGGACAGGATTGAGCAGGCCAATCGGTTGCTGGAGCCGTTCGGTCTGACCCTCACGATCGACCGGGTCTACGATCTCCTTGCGACCCTGGGAGTCCGTATCGGCGGCTTTTTCTACAAGTCCGGCGTTTCTCTGGCAAAGGACCTGGTTCGATTCGTCTTCGGTTTCATCTTCTGGGTTCTGATCCTTTACTACTTGCTGGTCGACGGAGGTGAATTCCGGACCTGGATCGAAGATACGATGCCGCTTCCGGTCGATGAACAACTCCTCGTGGCCCACCGTTTCATGGATATGGCCTCGTCGCTGGTGGTCGGCAACGGTGTTGCGGCAGTCATCCAGGGTCTGATAGGAGGGTTTACGTTCTTCGCCCTCGGCCTTCACGGCGCCGTCCTGTGGGGCGTCGTGATGGCGTTATTCGCTTTCATCCCGGTGGTGGGCATCTCCCTGGTCTTCGTACCGTTCACTGTCATTCTTCTCTTTGCCGGTGAAACCACCCGCGCCTTGATGCTGTTTCTGCCGCTGGCCGTCGTCGCGACCTTGGTGGAGTATTGGCTGAAGCCCCTGCTTGTTGGCAGGAGGGCACAGATGCACACCCTGCTCGTATTTTTGTCGCTGATCGGTGGGGCCGTTGTCTTCGGCCCGGTAGGCCTGCTCCTCGGACCGCTGATGATGACGCTGTTCCTGACACTTGCAGGGATTTACCGGGAGCGTTACCGGCCGTTTCTTGTCGAGCCCTGTTCACAAAATACAGATGGAGACGAGCTGGCGCATTCGTGATCCATTGTGAATGGCATCGTCTCGCCTTGCTGTGGTCGTGTCACCGGGGGCTCGATTCGCGTCGACGCGCGTCGTATCAGAGTTTCGACGACTCGCCCGTTTCCTTGCGAGCACTCGATGTTTGCAGGGACGGACCCTTCTCTGGTTTCCTCATGTTCACCTGACCTCTGAAATTTGCGCCGTCTTTGATCAGGATCCTGGGTGCAGTAATGTTTCCGTCGACATGAGCAGAAATTTCGAGCTCGATGAGCTCGTCAGCGGTGACATCGCCGACGACAGTGCCGGCGACCGAAACGATCTTGCCGTGGAGGGTGGCTTCGACTCGTCCCTGTTCTGCGACCTTGACCGTCCCGGTCGCTTCGATCGTGCCGGTGACCAAACCATTGACAACGATTTCACCAGAGCCCGAGATACGTCCCTCGATCTTTGATGGGCGCGCAATCACGGTTCGATCCCCAGCCTCGGTGGTCGTCGGCGAGGTGGACGGCCTCATCTTTGATTGTGCCGGCTGCTGACTAGGATTCTCTTCATCGCGTCCGAAGATGCCCATGTTTTTGTCCCCGCTGAGAATACGATTTGGAGCGGGCAACGGGACTCGAACCCGCGACATTCAGCTTGGGAAGCTGACACTCTACCAGCTGAGTTATGCCCGCCTGCGCGGGGCTGACTCTAACATTGAAGTCGACACCCGACAAGAGTTACAATCCTCCAATGATCCACGGTTATTGGATTCTGGCACGTGGCTTGCTTCGCGTCAGGGCAATGAAAAGTCGACACTGCTCAACGTCTCGCGGGTTTTCACTGGTGGAACTGTTGATCGTGTGCGCTGTCATTGGACTCATCGTCGCCATAGCTGTTCCAAATCTCGTAAATGCCATTCAACGTGGACGCCAGGCCCGCACGATCGGGGACCTCAGGGGACTCAGTGTTGGGATCGCCATGTATCAGCAGGATTATGGGAAGTTTCCAATCGTCGTGGATTGGGTTGGAGTCGCACTACTCAGCGACTCTCTCCAGGCGTATATGGGCAGATACAACGAGACGGACGGCTGGAGAAGGTCGTTTATGTACCTCAGCGACGGAAATAACTACACAATTGCTTCTTACGGGTTGAACGGTGCTGCCGATCAGCCGTGGACGTTGGGGCCGACTCACTTCTTTGATGACGACCTGGTCGTCAACAATGGCGTCTTCTTTCAGTGGCCTGCGGGGGTCCAGCGGTAGATTCGGCAGCTTCGAGCTGCCGCCGAAAGGTGCGGTTCATGAGCATCTCCGGCCTCAATTAGGTTGATTGCTGAGGCCCCAAGAATGACGCTGGACGTCAGTAGATCTGAGATTCGGTGACGTCAGAGGGAATTCTCCATGTCCACCGAGAAGACTTCCAGAACCTCCGCGTTCCCCATTTCGCCGCAGACCGAACCGATTGGAGTCTGTAATTCGCTAGCGATCACGACTTTCTCAGGCTTTTGAAACTCCCGCACCGGAAATGGCTTCAGTGCGGCGAATCCTCTTCGGTGAGCCAGTCCTCCGGCGGCACGGCGAGTGAGAGTACGAGCTCAGAGAGCAGGGCGAGACGTCGCGGTACATCGTCGATAACGATGCACTCGCCGATCTGATGGGCGCCTTCACCGGACGGCCCGAAGCCGTCGATCGTCGCCGTGCCGACCGCGGCGGCAAGGTTGGCGTCAGACGATCCGCCCCACCGGATCGGCTTGAGATCGAGCCCGAGGTCGTTTCCGAGGGCACGAGCTCGCTCGAAGAGCTGGGTGGAGGCGGACGAGGTCTCCATAGGTGGTCGATTCCAGCCACCGAAAACGTTGATCTCTGCCCCTTCGGCGACTGGCTGAAGCCGCCGAAGAGCGGTATCGAGGCGTTGAGTTTCTGACTCCTGCCAGGCGCGTACGTCGACCCGGATCTCGGCCAGGTCGGGAACAGTGTTGCTCGTCTGGCCGCCCGTAATCACGTTGGGACCGACCGTTGTTTCCGCTGCCGCGTCTTCGAACTCCAACATCCGGAGAATCTGGTGAGATGCTTCCACCACCGCGTTGATACCCTTTTCGGGTTCGGCCCCCTGGTGGCTGGACCGACCGCGGATGGTGACCACATACTCGCCGGATCCCTTGCGCGCGACCTTGAGGCTGCCGTCGAGGTTGCACGGTTCGAGGACAAGGACGAAGTTGGAGTGCCGTGCGGCCTCCTCGATGTAGGAACGCGAGCCGGGAGATCCGAACTCTTCGTCGGGGTTGAGCAGAACCTCTATCTCGGGGTGGTCACGCCCGCTGGCGTCAAGATAACGGAGCATCCAGAGGATGAAGAGGAGCCCGCCCTTCATGTCGAAGACTCCGGGGCCGTGCGCGCGGCCGTCGCTGACGTTCCACAGGTTCTGCCATGAGCCGACAGGCCACACCGTATCGTAGTGGGCGAGCAACAGGACCTTGCTGCCGACCCCTTCGCGGCGAAGGCGGAGGAGGGGCCCGTGATCTTGTATGTCGCAGCGTTCGGGGCGTCCGAATGGGGCGAGCCGCTCCGTCAGAAAGACAGCGGCGCGTTCGAGGTTGGGGAGATCACCGGTCGGTGTTTCGATCGCCGTGAAAGTCTGCAGCTCATCCAGATAGTCCTGCAGGTGGTCCGAAAAGAAGTCTAAGCTTTTCATCAGCCACTGATGAGACACCATTTCCAAACTCGAATCAAGGCCCGGTCATCGTTTGTTGACCTGGCGGAGCCTCGCAACCTCATTGCCGCCCAGGGCGGCACCGCCCCCGAGGTTCTGTCGCGCAGCGTGCGTCGCCTTGAGGATGACGGCATTCTCGGGGCCGCTCCGCACCACGTCATAATCCACGACCCGGACAGCCTGCGGTCGCTGGCGGAGATGATTGAGTAGGCTCGCAAAACCAGTGACTCGGCTGAAACTGATGGCGGATGTACGCGCCTCTCGCTAATACACCCCTGGCCTGAACTCGGTGTCTGGTGCCTTTACAAAAAGTGGCACCCTTTCTTCAACTATTGATCCGAGAATGAGATTGTAATCAGCAACCTCGATGTATCGGGGCAAAGCGGCTCGAGATCCCAATAACTGCCTTGATCATCACTTCGTCGGCCCTTTCAGATCCTTTCCTCAGCATCGTTTTCAACGGCTCATATTCTGATAAGGCAACAATTTCCTCGTTCTGTTGGAGCGTGACTCGCGAATAGCCCCTTGGGGCTCTGCCATACACGCACGTACACATTTACACAGTTGTTGGGTGGTCATGGCACAAGCCCCGGAACACCATTGAGTGAGACATGCCTTTTGACCGATCAACAGAATTCAACAAATGTCTACGTGGCGCCCCATCCACCACGAGCCCGGCCGGGTTACCATTTGCAACGGGGGGATCGTATGACAACGATTTATCGTCTCGTATGTATTTTTTGTGTGCTTAGTCTGGCGACCATCATCGCCACCACTGCAGTCGCGGAGGGCGACAAGCTCTTCAGCTATGAGCAGGCCTTCAGTGGACCGGCGGCGAGTCGCACCGGAGCCGATCGAGGCATCGACGGGGTCCTCGGAGGCCTGCCCGAGATCGAAGGATGGCTCGATGAAGAAACCTATCTCGAGCTGCGCGCAGTTGGGGATGAAAAGAATAAGCAGTTGATCGCGGTGAATGCCGCGGACGGTTCCGCCAAGTTGTACCGTGACTACCCAGCCCTGGCCGCCGTCATGCCGGAGGGTTTCAAGCTCCAGAAACCGGCGGACGCCAACCAGGACCTGACCCGGCTTGTGGTCGAAAAGGACGAGGATCTCTACATGGTACAGCTGCCCGAGGGCGAGGTGCAGCGGTTGACCGCGACCAAGACCGAGGAGAAGAACCCGACCCTTTCCCCGGACGGACTCTGGGTGGCCTACACCCGCGACAACGATCTCTTCGCCTACGACCTCGAGAATTCAGTGGAGCACCAGCTCACCGCCGACGGCAGCGAGGAGATCCTGAACGGTTACGCCTCCTGGGTGTACTACGAGGAGATCCTCGGACGGCGTGGCCAGTACCGGGCGTTCTGGTGGTCGCCGGACTCGAGTCGCCTCGTGTTCCTTCGCTTCGACGATTCGAGTGTT
>RCNF010001874.1_pt1 | contig 11203 bp, 6 predicted proteins | sample 2041311 | NCBI WGS metagenome assembly RCNF01 (sample SAMN09708228, study PRJNA481090) | Marine sediment metagenome, whole genome shotgun sequencing project. | biome: marine sediment; feature: ocean; material: sediment; isolation source: Sewage treatment plant 2 marine sediment (STP2) ... | reverse complement strand
AGCTCCATCATTTCCAATTTCCAGGACAGCCGCGGCTTCATCTGGATGGGTACGCAGGACGGCCTAAATCGTTATGATGGGCGCCAGATCATCGCTTACAAATCCGACCCCGAAGATCCCAACAGTTTGAGCGATCCGAACATCTTGTCCATTGCCGAGGACGCTAACGGCGATCTGTGGATCGGCACCGAGGGTGGCGGTTTCAACCGCTTCAACCGGAACCAGGATAATTTCACTCCCTACCGGTACGATCCCGCCCAGCCGGGAAGCCTGGAGTACTACAACGTCAAGGCCCTGGCCATCGACAGTCACGGCGATGTCTGGCTGGGCACCATTGGTGACGGCCTGCTTCGGTTCCATCCCGGGACCGAAACCATCACCGCCTTCGATCACAATCCGGATGATCCGTCCTTGCTGCCGGCCGACCAGGTTCAAAGCCTCTTGATCGACTCACGGGACCTGATCTGGATCGGTACCGATAAGGGGCTGACGCGTTTTTCACCGGTCACCGGCCGTATGCGGCACTTCCAGCATCAGCAGGAAAAGCCCAACTCCATGATTGCCGGCGAAGTTCGATGCATCAGCGAAGGCCTCGATGGTCGCCTGTGGATCGGTACCACCAAGGGTCTGTGCCGCTTCGATCCCATCTCCGAAGAATTCGAATTGCATGTCGTCGATCCAGGCGATGCCGCCATCCCCCCTGACTTGTCGATCAGAACGGTGCTCGAGGATCCCGACGGTCATGTCTGGATTGGATCCGAGCACAAGGGAGTCTACCGGCTGAATCCCGAAACCGGGTATTGCCGCAGATTTCTTCACAACCCGCAGGATCCCCACAGCTTGAGCGACAACGAGGTCTACGGGATCACCATGGACCGGACCGGTGTCATCTGGATAGGAACCAGCAACGGGGCCAACCGCCTGGACACCAAGGCCAAGCAGTTTTATCACGTCGGCAACCAGCCCGGTAATCCGGCCAGCCTGAGCCACGCCTGCGTTTGGTCGATCTGGGAAACTCCTGACGGAAAAGTCTGGGCGGTCACCGAATCGGGTTTGAATATCCTGGACCAGGAAACCGGGACCGTGGAACAGATCTGGGCCGATCCTTCTGATCCGAAACGCCCCAGTTACGATTCTTTCATCGAGATCCACGAGGATCAGGAGGGGAACATCTGGTTGGGCGCGCGTGACGGCGCCTTGAACCGCTACGACCCCCGAACCGGAATATTCCACCGATATCCCTCTCGGGTGGGATCACCCGAAGGTCCCGACGACGACCGCGTCTTTTCCATTACCAGCGACCTGGAGGGCAATGTCTGGTTGGGCACCATGACCGGCCTGGAATGTTATGATCCGGAGACCGAGACTTTCCGCTCCATCAAGCCCGACCCCACCGACCCCACCGGACTGCCCGAGGGCAGCGTGCGGGACTTGTTGCTGGACGATAAAGGCAGATTGTGGATGAGCGTCTGGGGCAACGGCGCGGCCTACCGTGATCCGGTCACCGGCGGATTTCGCCATTTCGAGCACTTTCCCCAGAACCGCAACAGTCTCAGCAGCAACGTGGTCCTGTGCATCTTCCAGGATGGCGAGGGTCGAATCTGGCTCGGTACCAGTTCCGGGCTTAATCTCCTGGATCCCGAATCGGAAACCTACCGTTGGTTCACCGAGCGGGACGGATTACCCAACAACACCATCTATCGGATTCAGGATGACGACCAAGGCCGCCTGTGGGTGGCCACCAACAACGGTCTGGCTCGTTTCTCCCCCAAATCCAAGGAGGTCAATACCTACCTCCGGCGCGACGGCATCCAGGACAACGAGTTCAACATGGGAGCTTCCCATCTGGGCCGCAGCGGCAAGATGTATTTCGGCGGGATCAACGGGTTCACCATTTTCCACCCCGACAGCATCCGCCACAACCCCTTCATTCCTGAGGTTGTGTTGACGGATTTCCGCCTTTTCAACAAACCTGTTCCCGTGGGCGAAAATCAGGATGGGCGGATCATCCTGGACCGATCGATCAGCGAAACGGACCACATCGATCTGTCCCACAAGGACAACGTGATCTCCTTCGAATTCAGCGTGCTTCACTACGCCTCACCAGAAAAGAACAACTTCGCCTACCGGCTTGAAGGCTTCGAGCACCAGTGGAACGAGGTGGGCACCCGGAACCATGCCACTTACACCAACCTGCCGCCCGGGGACTACACCTTTCGAGTGCGCGGTTCCAATAACGACGGGATCTGGAACGAGGACGGCCTGGCCATCACCCTGACCATCAAGCCCCCGTTTTACCGCAAGGCCTGGTTCATTTTCGGGGTGGTATTTCTGGTTCTGGGATCCATCTACGGGCTGCACCGTTACCGGATGCGATTGCTGGACGTGAAGAACAAGGTTCTGGAGAACAGTGTTCTGGAACGGACCGAGGATCTGACCCGAGCCAACCAGCATCTGCACCAGGAAATCTCCGTCCGCAAGCGCATTGAAGACGAGTTGCGCGAAGCCAAGGACAACGCCGAAGCGGCCACCCTGGCCAAGAGCGAGTTCCTGGCCAACATGAGCCACGAGATCCGCACCCCCATGAACGGGGTTCTGGGCATGACCTCCATCATGCTGGATACGGATCTGACCCCGGATCAACGCGACTATAGCGAAATGATCTACTCCAGCGCCACCAATCTGCTGGTAATCATCAACGACATTCTCGACTTCTCCAAGATCGAAGCAGGGAAACTCAAACTCGAACGCATCGAGTTCGATCCCTGTGACGTGGTGGACCGGGTGTCCGACATGCTCGCCTTGAAGGCCAAGAACAAGGGCCTTGATTTCCGCTGCCGTATCGCCGCCAACGTACCTCGGAAACTCCGTGGCGACCCGGGTCGCCTGACTCAGATTCTCATCAACCTGGCCAACAACGCCGTCAAATTTACCGACGCCGGCCAGGTCCAAATCCAGGTCACCCTGGAAAAACAGCGCAAGTCATGGGCGGTGCTGCGATTCGAGGTCACGGACACGGGTGTGGGCATCCCCGCCGACCGTCTCGAAAGGATCTTCGGCTCTTTCACCCAGGTCGACGCCTCGATCACCCGCCAGTACGGCGGCACGGGACTCGGATTGGCCATCGTCAAGCAGCTTCTTGATCTCATGAGCGGACAAATCGGCGTGGAAAGCATCAAAAACGAGGGCGCCAACTTCTGGTTCACGGTTGGCTTCCCTTCGGAGATCTCGCGGAGTGACTCCCATCGTTCCGATCGCATCCTGGTTGTCCATGACGATCCGGAAATCCTGCTGGCCCTGGAGGAACAGCTGGATTATCTGGGTTACAAGGGAGTCGTGGTCGAACCGGACAGGGCTGGTCAAATATTGAAGGCCGCCGCCGATGAAGAGGACCATATCCCCGTTGCGCTGGTCGGTACTTGTGAGGAACACCAGAAGATTCTGGCCACGGTTGACCGGATCAAACGGGAGCTGGGCGAAAAGGCGCCCCAGTTCATCTTACTTGGTGAATTCGGTTGTGTGGTCGATCACCAGGAGTTGGAGGCCTACGGCCTGCATTCCTGTCTCACGTCCCCGGTCCACCATGGAAAGCTGGAAGCGGTACTCGGGGAAATAACAGGACAGGTGCCCGACCGGCAAATCACCGAAGCGTTTGAATCAAGGGGGATAACAGCCCCCAAGGCCCGGACACCAGTTTCCCTGAAATCAGGTGACGGCAGTGATGGGCCCGCACCCCTGATTTTGCTGGCCGAGGACAATCCCATCAATCAAAAGGTCGCCTGCCTGATGATCACCAAGCTCGGTTACCGGGTCGACGTGGTGGTCAACGGCCACGAGGCTCTGGATGCTGTCGCCCAAAATGACTATGCGGCCATTCTCATGGATGTACAGATGCCGGAAATGGACGGGCTCGAAGCGGCCCGTCGCATCCGGGCCGACGATTCACCGGCACGGAATCCCCAGATCCCCATCATCGCCCTGACCGCCCACGCCTTGGACCAGGACAGGCAGCGCAGCCTGGACGCCGGCATGGACGATCACCTTTCGAAGCCTATCGACTCCCAGGCCATCGCCCGGATCCTGGAATTGCATCTCAACCGGATAACCCCGTCAAGGCCGGAGGCCGGCGAGGTTCAGGAAAAAAAGAGGCCTGAGGAAGAAAATCCCGCCGAGGACGATTCCGAAGTTCACCTGATGCCGACCGTCAGGGTGTAACCGCCGGAAAAGCGGATGTCAGGGAATCAACTTCACCGCCACCGGCAGGTGGTCACTCATGTTGCTGTCGTATTCATTCCAGCCGCCGGGGAATCCCGTATAGACGGGTATCACCGAGACGGCCGCGGCCGGATTTTCCACCGCCTCAAAAAGGGACGCGGTCACGAGGATATGATCCAGGTGGCTGGGCCAACCTGGAAAGGACCAACCCGAAGGCGGACCCTGGGCGATGGGTAAATCGAGGAACCTCCAGGTGGCCGGATCATCCAAAAAGACGTTGAAGACATTGCTCGCCTGACTGTCCGTCAGACTGTCGTTCAGATCTCCCACGACGATTACTTTCCTGCCCGGGAAGTTGTTCCTGACATATGCGTCCAGAAGAATTCCGGCGTCCCGGCGGCGGGTTTCCTCGTCCCAGGGATCGGTGGAAATGTAGTTGTCGCCGCAACACTTGAAATGGTTGTTGACGACCACCACCGGCGTCCCCTTGAAGCGTCCTTCCATGAGGTAGGGGGCGCGGGGAAACTCCCGGTCATAGGACGTGAGAATTTCCCGCACCGAATCGACGACCCAGTCGCCGGAATTGCGATAGAGGAAAGCCAGGTTGATTTCATAGGCGGATCCGGAAGCCCGAATTCCGGTCCAGCCAACCAGCTTTTCATCCAGATCCTCGAAATAGAACCCGCTTTCGATTTCCTGCAGGGCCAGTAGGTCCACGTCCATGGTCATGATCGCCCGTGCCACCAGGTCGACGGTGACAAGTTCGTTCTTGGGGAAATGTTCGATGTTCCAGGTCACGACCTCAAGAGTGGCATCGGTCCCGAATTCCAGGCCGGCAAAGGGATTGTCCTGGGAATAGGTGCCCAGGAACAGAATTTCCCCACCGGAGGCCAAGTCCTTGTTCTGGGCAAAGGGCGGACTCCATTCCGGGACCGCTTCCCAGGTCAGGACATACTCGCCGCGGGTCATTCCGGTCAGGGTGGTGTCCGCCTGGCCGCTCAGTAAAAAATTCCCCGGTCCGGTAAGGAGCCAGGGTCCGTTCAGGATGTCGGGCTGGGTGTCGATGACAATGTTGCCTGTCTGTGGGGGCGGCGGAGGCGTGGTGGGGCTCGTGGTGACTGTTTCACCACAGCCGGACAGCAACAACAGGGTGGCCAACGAGAGGGTTACGGTTACCAGGGTAAGGCGACGGGGCCATGCTGTTCGCAGGGACATCGGTTATTCCCCGAACCTTTTTATGATCTCCACGATACCCCGCCGGCACGCGGCGCAGAAGGGTTTGACACCCTTGGTGAACATGATGCAATCCAGCTGGGAACGATACATGCCCTCGGACATGTACCCGGCCCCCTCGAAGGCTCCGATCACATCGGCGGCCGGATTTTCCGCAAACCAGGCGTCCACTTCTTGCTGGTGATCGAAGGATAGTTTTTCCCCCTCGGCCTTGGCCTCGGCGATCTGGTCTTCCGCAGCGCCGCTGCGCATGAGTTCGGCAATGCGGTCATTGACCGCGCCGCGCTTCTGCTGGTAGGCGATATCCATGGCGTCGTACTCGGCCTTGTTCCAGGGCGTGGGCACGGGACCGTCGGTGGCCAGGTCCGCCCACTTCAATTTCGCCGGATCCATCAGGGCGGTGATGTTGCGGTCGCTCGGCTCCTGACCGGGAGGATAGAAATCAGTGTAGGCGACGTTGGAGGTGTAGTACTCGTCGGCCAGACCGGCAAAACTGTGGCCGAACTCATGCAGGAATACGTATTCGCTCCACTGGTTGTCGCTGGTGAAGGTGCAGAACAGGTTATAGATACCCCCGCCCCCGTACCGCTCATGGTTGACCATGATGTAGAGCACGTCGTAGGGCACGGCCTGGGCGATGTCCCTCATGGCCCGGTTGTCTTCGGTCAGCATGTACCGTTCCGAGCCCAGGGAATCGAAGGTGCAACCAAGCGCCGTGCGCTTGTGGACGCCCCGGCTGGGTTCGTCGCAACCGGACTCCTGCGACGCAAGCAGCACACCCCGCACGTTGATGTGGTCCCGGTACGAGGCGTAGGGCTCGTGTCCGATCATCAGCTGGGCGAATCGTTTCACGTCGGCCTCGAATTTGGCTACATCGTCGGCGGTGTATCCTTCCCCCACGATGGCTACGTCGACGCAGCCGTGGGGATCACCCCCGATGTAACCATCGACAGTGATGATCCCGGCAGGAGCGGGATCCCGGCGCACAGTCCAGCTGTTCGGATCGATGGTCGCGCGGAAAAATTCCTGGAGTTTCCCGTCCTGGTCACGTGACTCCAGGGCGAACTGCACCGGCGCCTTGGGCAACGGGGCCAGCACCGACTCGTGATAGGTGCGCAGAACGCCTTCGGCGGCGGGTCCGGTGGTTTGCCATTCTCCAAAGTAGGAGGAAAAACCCTTCGACCAGATCAGATCGCCGGAAGCCTCATCGTAGATCTTGGCGTAGTAGACACCCAATTCCAGGTCATCGATCAGATTCGTCCGGCTGCCGGCCCAGATGCCCTGGCGCCACAACTCGTCCAGAGCCACGAATTCCTCCGCGGCGTTGCCGGTGTGGTTGTAGTCGATGCGCAGGGTCTCGTCGTGGAACAGGTCGCTGAATTCGGCTCCCGAAGCCAAGGGGGCGACCAGCGCCGGCAAAAGAAGGACCAAAGCTACCAGGGGGACCTTGGGGACGGAATTCATGCTCACTCCCGGAATGTTGGGGTTTATTCAAGAAAATAATAGCACTTGGCCAACCGGGCTTCAAATGGAGGACCTCTCGGGATTTCAATTCTGGATTGGCTCATCCGGTTCCTCTTAATACCTTGGGCTGACAGAAACACTCCACATTACCGAGCGTATTGAACCCCTGACCGCCATTCCCACTTTGGGACCAAGGAGATTTTCATGAAGCGAATTTTTATGGTTCTTGCCCTGTGCGGGATCCTGGTATGGATCCCCGCCTGTTCTGACAAACCGGCCGACACCACCGAAATAACGGAAACCCGCACCGGTCCCTCGAAGACCTACACCATGGAACAGTTCGTCAAGACCTTGTCGATCGGTGGCAGCTCGTTCAACCACGACGAGACCAAGCTGTTGGTCCGAAGCAACGAGACCGGGATTTTCCACGTCTACGAGATGGACCTGGCCACCGGAAAACGCACTCCCGTCACCGAAGGCGAAGAGACCACTTTCCCCGTGGCCTACATGCCCCACGACGACCGTATCCTCTATTCCCGCGACAAGGACGGCAGCGAAAACAGCCATCTGTTCCTGCGTGAACTGGACGGCAAGGTGCGTGATCTGACCGAAGGTGATAACACCAAGGAGGAATTCGCGGGATTCCACCCCGACCTGAAATCTTTCTTCACCCAGAACAACCAGCGGGACCCCCGCTTTTTCGATCTATTCCAGTGGGATGCCGTCACCCTGGGAAAAACCCTGGTCTATCAGAACAACGACGGTTTCGATGTCTTCGACATCTCTGCTGATGGCCGCTGGATCATTCTTTCCCGGGTCAACACCACCAACGACACGGACCTTCTCGTGGTCGACCTGCAGGACGGCGGCGAACCCTATCTGATCACTGAACACACCGGTGAAGCTACCTACCGCCCCCACGCCATCAGCCCGGACAGCAAGCATCTCTTTCTTTCCACCAACGAGGGCCGGGAATTCCGGGTCCTCAAGCGGTATGACCTGGCCGCCGGAACCACCGAAGAGATTTTCGCCACGGACTGGGACGTTTCCTTCGCCTACTTCAGCCTGACCGGCAAGTACCGGGTCATCGGCACCAACGAAGACGGTTACACCAAGGTCCGCATCACCCGGGGCGGCCAGGATGTGCAGCTCGACGGCCTGCCCGAAGGTACGGTCAGCCGGGTGGCCTTCTCCCATTCGGAAAAGCTGATGAAGTTGACTGTTTCCAGCGACACCATGCCCGGCAACATGTTCCTGTTCAATCTGGACACCATGGAATTCCGGCAGCTGACCGACACCCTGAACCCGGAGATCGACCCGAACGACCTGGTGGCCAGCACCGTGGTTCGTTTCCCCGCGCGTGACGGCATGGTTATACCCGGCCCTCTGTACAAACCCATCGGCGCCAGCGCGGAGAACAAGGTTCCGGTCATGCTCTGGATCCACGGCGGACCCGGCGGCCAGACCCGGGCCGGCTATTCCGGGGAAAAACAGTTCCTCATCAACCACGGTTACGCCCTGTTCGCCGTCAATAACCGGGGCAGCTCGGGTTACGGCAAAAGTTTCCTCGCCGCCGACGATCGGCGCCACGGACGCGAACCCCTGTGGGATTGCGTGGACGCCAAGGAATACCTCAAAACTCTGGACTGGGTGGACCCGGACCGCATCGGCATCATGGGCGGCAGCTACGGGGGTTACATGGTTCTGGCCGCCCTGGCCTTCGAACCCGAGGAATTCGCTTGCGGCGTTGATATCTTCGGCGTGGCCAACTGGCTGCTCACCCTGGAAAACATCCCGCCTTACTGGGAAAGCTTTCGCAAGGCCCTTTACGATGAAATCGGTCACCCGGTGGAAGATGCCGCCTTCCTGCGCGAAACCAGCCCGGTTTTCCACGGTGACAAGATCACCCGGCCGCTGCTGATTTTGCAGGGGGCCAACGATCCCCGGGTGCTGCAGAGGGAAAGTGACGACATGGTGGCGGCCATTCGGGCCGGCGGCGGCACGGTGGATTACGTGGTCTTCGAGGACGAAGGCCATGGGTTCCGAAAGTCGGCCAATCGGGTGGAGGGATTCAACACAACGCTCGAGTTCCTGGACACCTACCTCAAGGGGAATCCGGCCCACTGAAAAAAGGGCGGGGCGGGTCCCAGGTGGGCCCGCCCCGCTCAGCAGATCTGTTCAATCCCGATCCCTACTGGCGGACCGCTTCTTCCAGAAAAACACTGTTGGGAATCGAGGTCACCCTGCTGCCCTCTTCGACCAGCGCGTGAACCGGCGTGATGCCGGCCAGGATTCCTTCCCGGCCGTGGATCTCGATGGTTTCGCCCACCGAAAATATTTTCCGCGCATAAAAACCCGCGATGAGATTGCGGGTGATTTCACGGGATCCCAACCCGAAGGTCAGAGCCAGGGCCAGGGCCCCGCCGGACAATAGGATCAATACAACGGACAGGATGATTTCCGTATCGATCTTCAGCTGGGTCACGGCCATCAGCCCCACCACGAAAATCACCAGCGAAGAAACCGCTCGACCCAGGATGGGTGCGAACTCCACCCCGGAGTTGCGGGCCGAACGGGTCACGGCCCCGCCGGCGAACTGGGCTATGACCATCCCGATCAAAAGAACAATGGTGGCCGCCAGCAGGTTCGGCAGATAGTTGAAAAACGCGGTCATGGCGTCGGCCACCGCCGTCAGCCCCACCGACAGGGCGGCGCTTTGGATGAACAGCGCCAGAATGAGGTAGTAGACCAGGCGCGACAGGAGATAACCCGGCGACTCCTGCAAGCCCAGCTTGCCCAGAGTATCGGTCAGGCCGACCTTCTCCAGTAGATCGTTGAGCCGGAATTTTTCGAAAATCGTATTGATGGCCTTGGACGCGATCTTGGCCACGATCACCCCGACCAGGAACACCGCCAACGCAGTCAGGGCCATGGGCAGAAAACCCGCTACAGAATCCAGGAGGGAGGTCCACACCGAATTCAAGGCCGACTGGAGGGAAAAACCGTTATCCATATTTATTCCTCTTTGTCCTGGTTACTTTCGTCGCCCCGGTTATTAACCCCGGGAAGTGATTCCAGCACCGTTTGCACGTACTCCCAGACCGTTTTCAGCATCATGTTGACGGAAAACTCCAGGCTGTCCGCCGCCAGGGAACGCCGGTTGATACTGCGGTGAACCCTGCCTCCCAGATCCGGATGCACGTCCAGCGTGTGATCCTTCAATTCCTGGATGGGTTGCCCGGTATCCTGGTTCTCGTTAGGGGGCATCGGCGGCACCCCTTTCGTAGGCCACCCGGAAGTTTTCTCTGGCTCGTTTTATCCTCATCTTGACGGCCGAAAGGCCCACCTCCAGATGGTCCGAAATCTCCTGATAGGACAGACCGTCCATATCCCTGAGGATCAACGGCACCCGCAGCGATTCGGGCATGGATTCGAGAATCCCCGAAATGACCGCCTGCCTGTCATTGGCCACCAGGACGTCATCCGTCCGGCGGCTGGACTGCATTTCGCTGTTGCCTTCGAGGCCGGGTTCATCCAGATCCACGAACGACCGGCCCTTCTGGCGACGCAGGTGATTCAGGCAATGGTTCACCTTGATGCGGCCGATCCAGGTGCCGAAACTGCTGCGGCCCTCGAACCTTTTCAGATTGAAATAGGCTTTGACCATTACCTCCTGGGCCAGATCCAGGGAGTCCTCGTCATTCCCGCTCAGATAGCGGCAATTGGTTTGGACCCGCGCCTGGTGGCGGCGTAAGAGTTCATCAAAAGCCCGCAGATCCCCCTGAGGAGCGTTGCATGCTCTTTTGACCAGGATTTCATCCGATTCGGTCATGGCCCCTTTCCTTCAGACGTTGACTGGAATGGAAAAGTCACATCTCCGTGCGCGAATCAACATTCTAGCAGGGCCCGGAGAAATAAAACTCCAAAAAATTTTCCGTGACTTATCTCCTACCACCTTGTCTGATAAGCGTGGAGGTCTACTGATGGTGCCTACCATCCGACCCTTTCCTGGGCCGGAACCCAACCGGGAGGACCCTTGATGAAACAAACAGCTATCGCCATTGTTATGCTGGCCACGGCCGTGACCATGGTTGGGACAGAACGCGCCGCCGCCATCGACGATGGCGGTAAACCCATCGTTTCGGTGTCGCCCTATCTTGGAATTGGAATCTGGTCCAAAGATCTGGGGCTGGATGATGACTTCGTCTTGGGCGCCCGGGGTGCTGTTCATTTCCTGAAGTGGCTTTCCCTCGAAGGCACTTATGGCCGCTTCGAAACCGATCGTGAGCTG
>RCNF010007744.1_pt1 | contig 11205 bp, 7 predicted proteins | sample 2041311 | NCBI WGS metagenome assembly RCNF01 (sample SAMN09708228, study PRJNA481090) | Marine sediment metagenome, whole genome shotgun sequencing project. | biome: marine sediment; feature: ocean; material: sediment; isolation source: Sewage treatment plant 2 marine sediment (STP2) ... | reverse complement strand
CAATGGATCTCAGCCCTTTGTAGTGCTGGCGTCTCGCCGGCACAGAGACCACGAACCATCGGGAAACAGGGTTTTTGCAAGAGGCTCGGGTTAGAAGGTCAGAAAGGTAGAAGAGGAGGGGATGAGACATGAGATGTTGGACGATTGGCACGGGCGTCCGAGTATCGTTCTGACCTGTGACGGCCTACCAGCGACCGCGGGGAGCGCTGACCCCCTCACCCCTCCTCACCTTCGAACCTCAACCCTTCGGCAGCTTGATCCTCGGATTCGAATGGACCAGGTTCCGGCCTTCGTTCTTGGCGATGTAGAGGCTTGCATCGGCGCTGCGGATCAGATCCTCCATCGATCGGTCTTCACCGGGAACTTCAGTGGAGACACCGATGCTGATGGTGATTCTCGCGGGCTTTGGCAGGTCCTTCAGCGCGAGCTTCTCGATCCGTCGACGTAGTTCCTCGGCCAGGTGGATGGAACGGTCTTCGGTGGTCTCAGGCAGGATCGCCCCGAACTCATCACCGCCGAACCGCGCTACAAGATCGGCCGCGCGCGTGATTGTCGCCGACATGGCCGTCGCAACCGCTTTGAGGCACTCGTCACCCGCAACGTGTCCGTAGAGATCGTTGAATCGTTTGAAGTGATCGATGTCGATCATCAACAGCGAAAGCGGCTGCTGACTTCGGCGACACCTGCGCCACTCGGTTTCGAGGCGGTCGTTAAAGACACGGCGGTTGGCGACATCGGTGAGGCCATCGGTGGAGGCGGCCCGTTCGAGACGTTCATTGGCATCCTCGAGTTGGCGCGTGGTCTCGAGAAGGCTGTCGTAGAGTCGGCTCTTCTCGATGGCAAGCGAGACCTGCCCCGAGATTCTCTCGAGCAGACGTGCGTGATCGTCGGTGTAGACATGAGCCGTCTGACTCGAGAAGAAGAGGAATCCGACCTCGTGGCCCATGGCCTCGAGGGGCATGGTGAGGCTCGCCCGCATGCCCTCCTCGACCACCGCGCGGGTCGCGTCCGACGAAGGGTGCTTCTCCAAATATCGCTCGAGGTCACTGATGATTCTGGGCTTTCCGGTCTCGAGAATCCGACCGAGGGTGGTCGATTCGATGGGCGCCGAGTAGCCGGTGCCGATCTTGATCTCCGAGGCATCGCTCCGAGCCCAGACCGCCCGCACCGTCCGGTCTTCCTGATCGATTTCGGCAAAGCCGATCCGGTTGTAGGGAACAACCATGCGGAAGGAATCCCAAACGTATTCGAGCACCTCTTCGAGACGGACGGCGGTGTTGATCTTTTCGGTCAGGCTGCCAAGGCTCCGCAGTTCGTGGGTTTGACGGGCGACCAGGGTCTTGAGTTCGCGTTCGCGCCGCCGGGAGGCGGCAAGCCGATAGCGGAGCACGGCCCAGATGAGAAGGGCCGAACTCGTGACCAGGAGCGCAATGAACCACCATCTGTCGATGAACATCTGCACGATCATACGACGATATCGTCAGGTTCGATGCGTTGTTGGGGTAGATCCCGGGTGCGGCCGTCAGGGAATGGTCGCGTTCCAAGCTGCAGTGTTTCCGGACTCGAAGCCGTCGATGAACACTCCTTCGCGCCACCTCAAGAGCGCCTGACCCGAGCGGAGCGGTCCGCCGCGGGCGGTGGCCCACATCACACAGTTGGGTGCGGAACCCGGGATCGTGAACACATCGAGACCGTGATCAAAGGTCTGGACAAAGACCTCGAGCTGGCCGTCGCCGTCGAGATCGCCCACCGCCGGCGCCGCCGGCGCCCCGTTTCCGTTGCCGTTGTGGCCGGGGTTGGGCAGCGGAATGTCGCGGAGAATGGCGCCGGTGGCGGCCGAGAGGATCATCAGGTATCCCGACGAGTGGACATCGGGGTCGCCGAAGGTTGCGAGGAGAAGCTCCGGAGATCCATCCTGGTTGAGGTCGGCGACCGTGGTCTCGGAGTTGAACGCGATGGCGAGCCCATGGCGGGTGTTGGTCCGCCACAACCGTTGGCCGTTGCTGTCGAAGGCATAGACATAGCCGTCGTTGAGTGAGACCACGATTTCGGGACGGGCGTCGCCGACGATGTTGACGATGGTTGTCGCCGGCACCCCTGACGGCGGATAATAGCCATCGACATCGATGGGCGTGTCGCCTCGGGGCAGGGTCTCCCATCCGGCTTTGCGGCGGGCCGATCGGCTGCCGTCGCCGTGCGCCCCCTCGAGCACCATCACTGCATAGGCCTGGGTGACATACGGTTCGTACATCTCCACGTTGGGGATTCCGATGACCTCGCTGCGGCCGTCGAGGTCGAGATCGGCGACCGCCGGTGGCGAGGCCGTCCACTGCAGCCACTCGGCCCAGTCGGGGTGCGGCCAGGTGCCGGTGTGGAGGTGGTAGTGGTCGTGCTCGACCGCGGGATCGGCCCAGCGGATGAACTGGCCCCAGGTCAGTCGGTTGTCGAGCCAGTCAGGGTCCCGATTGGTGAAGTAGTCCGAAGCGTCGATGGCGACACCGTCGTGGTCGAAGAGCTGGATGTGGTGGTTGTCGTAGGTGGCGATGACCTCTTGCTGGGAATCGTCATCCACATTTCCTACGGCGACGTTGAGCCCATAGCAGCCGAAGCCGCTGTGGCCGGGTCCGTTGCGGTCGGCGTCGTTGCCCGGTCCGCCAAGCGCGTTGTACCGCGGCCAGGCAGGGAAGTGACCGCCGGCCGGCTGATAGGAATTGCCGTTGGCGTCGAAGACAAAGACCTGGGCGCCGCCGCTCGAGGTGGAAACGGTCTGGGTGGTGGTGACGACGATTTCAATGGTGCCGTTGCCATCGAGATCACCGCTCGCCATCCCTCGAATTTCAGGCGAGTTGCCGCCGGTGGTGGTGTCGGCGGGCCAGCCGTTTTTGACCGTCAACGCCGAACCGTTCCACTCCCACGCCCAGACCTCGTGACCCCGGCCCGCCACCACCTCGGTGGTGCCATCGCCATCGATATCGGCGACGACGTGCGGCGCATAGACCCTGCCGCTGCCTTCCTGGGCGCGGTGGAGCAACGTGCCGTCGCTCGAAAAGACAAAGACATCGTAGTAGGCCGCCACCAGTTCGTTGGAACCGTTGTTGTCGAGGTCGTAGACCACCGGCGATGCGAACCAGCTTGTCTGACCAGTGAGATTGGTCACGAAGACCGGCGCCTGGACCGGGCCGGTCGGAGAGCCGGCGGGGCAGATCTGCTGGGCGGTCAGTGCCGATGAAGATGCGACCGACACAAGGATTACGAAAAAGCGGCGCAGTGAGGGGGTCAGACATGAGGCCATGTTGGAATTGTCCGTCGCAGAGGTTTTGACTCCGGTGACGTACAACACAATTCTGGTGGTTGAGGTGGCGGGTGACTGAGCCGGGACACCTCATTGTTGACGCCTTGCGTGGTACGATTAAGAGTATGCCGCTCTGGCGAACGCTCGTCCTCCTTCAGGAGGTTCGGGAGTGGGCGATTTCCCTCTCCGGTGGTGCTCGATGACCGCGCAGCGGAGGCTCAAGCGGAGGCTCTTCGAGGGGATCGCCGAGGAGAACCTCGAGCTCATCCACAACCAGCCGCGCGGGACGATCCGACGCGAGCGGATCGCCAAACTCGAACGGTTCCGACGGCTTCGGCGCGCACTGCTGGCGGGAGGATCCCTGGTTCTCGTCGCCGGTGTTGTACTGACCCTTGGTTTGCGCACCGATGCGCGGGCCGACCGCAGCGAGCCACAAGTCGTCAGCCAAACGATGGACTCACAGGTGGACGCCCCACCGGTGACCTGGTCGGCGGATCAGACCGACGGTCTCAGCGATGTCATCACCGGCCAGCAGGTCCAGCCCATCGAGCGAGGTGTGATTCCGCTCGCGGTGAGGACCATCGTGGTCGATCCCGGTCACGGCGGAAAGGACTGCGGCACCCTTCTGCCCCAGTTCGGGATGCTCGAAAAGGACATCACCTGGGATATCGCGACCCGCCTCCGCGACCTGCTCGGCGATGAGTTCACGGTGATCATGACCAGAAGCGGCGACGAGACCGTTGCCCTCAAGGACCGGACCGAGATCGCCAATGACGCGAAGGCCGATCTCTTTGTTTCCATCCACGTGAACTGGCTGCCCGACCGCGAGGCGAGGGGCTTCGAAACCTACTTCGCCGGCTCGACCGTTGATCCGTTCCTCAAGCAGTTGGCGACCGAAGAAAACCGCGACTCGGGGTTCTCGATGGCCGACACCCGTCGGTTGCTCGATGGGATCTACTCCGGGGTGCGCCTCGATGAGAGCCGGCGGATGGCCGATTGGGTCAGCCAGTCGCTCTTCGACACTCTGCGGATGAGGAATCCCGATGTGGTTGACCGCGGTGTGATGCGGGCCCCCTTCGTGGTTCTGGTGGCCACCGAGATGCCGGCGGTGCTGGCCGAGGTGGCATGCATTTCCAACGATCGCGAAGCCCGGATGCTCGGATTCCCGTGGTATCGACAAAGCATTGCCCAGGCGTTGTATTCCGGCATCAAGGGGTATGCGCGTGAGCTCAGTGAAACAGACAAGGGAGAATCTACATGACCGAAAAAGCTCAACACCTTCTCGTCGGCATCGACCTCGGAACCTCGCAGAGCGCCATCGTGACCTCAGCGGGTGTGCGCATGGTTGTCGACAGTTATGTCGGTTGGCCGGTGGATGCCGTCGCCCGGAAGATCCTCAAAAAGGAGGTGCTCTTCGGGCAGGAGGCGGTTGAAAACCGGACCATGCTCGAAGTCCACCGTCCCCTCGAGCGGGGCCTCCTCAAGGAAGGCTCCGACAAAGACCAGCAGGCGATCCGGGAACTCCTGTCACACCTGCTCGATATCGCCGGCATACCCGAGGTGCGGAAGAGCGGAGGCAAGGTCCGGGCAGTGGTGGGCGTGCCCGCCGAAGCCCTCCGGGTGAACAAACAGCACGTCCGGGAAGCCATGCGTGGGCTCGTCGATGGTCTGATCATCGTCTCCGAGCCCTTCGCCGTGGCCTACGGGCTCGATGCGCTGCTCCACGCCATGGTGGTGGACGCCGGTGCGGGCACCACCGATTTCTGCGTCATGAAGGGCCGCTATCCCACCGAGGAAGACCAACGGACCCTCATCAACGCCGGTGACTGGGTCGACGATCAGCTCTACACCCTCCTTGGTGAGCACCACCCGGGGATGAGCGTGTCGATCCACACGGTCCGCGACTGGAAAGAAAAGTATAGTTTCATCGGCAAGGCGCCGGGCAAGGTGACGGTCTCCATCCCCATCAAGGGCGTGCCGTCTCAGGTCGACATCACCGACGAGGTGAAGCAGGCCTGCGAGAGCCTGGGACCGCCGGTGGCCGAAGCCATGCTCGACCTTATCGCCAGCGGTGAGTCGGAGTACCAGGACAAGGTCCGTCAGAACATCATTCTTGCCGGTGGTTGCTCGCAGATCCCCGGGTTCGGCCAGTACCTCGAGCAGGCCATGAATCAGTTCGGCGGCGGCAAGAGGACCCGGTCTATGCCGGCGCCGCCGGTAGCCTCGTCCTGGCAGAGGACGCCCCGACGACCGATTGGGAAAAGCTGCCGGACTAGTCGGGTTCTCGTTCAACATAGAGCCGCCGGCTTTGTAGTGCGGGCGTCCCGCCTGCACCGAGTTCCTTGAGGTCGGGAGGAACCTTGGTTCTTTCAGGGCTGGTGGTCTATGGGCCGGCGAGACGCCGGCCCTACAATGGCGCTAGTGTTTTCAACAACTTGACGATCTCGCCACTACCCGCGATCACGGGAGGCTGACGGTACCGGACGCCGAGAAAGAGATCCTGAAGTCTTGATCAATCGAGATCGAGCTGGGTTTGGATCGCCTGCCGAACTGCAGCGCGAATCACCGGTTCGTCGATCCGGCCGATGTGTCTTTCGAGTCGTTTCTTGGAGAGAGTTCTCAGTTGGTGCGCCATCGCGATGGAGTCGTGGGGGAGGCCCGTCTTTTCCCTGGGAAGAAGAGCTTCGTTGGGATAGATCCGGCGGCCGTCCTTGCGGGTGGTCAATGGGATGGCTGTGACAACCGGTAGAACCGCATTGGCGGTTTCACGGGAGACGATGAGAACCGGACGCCGGCCGGCTTGCTCCGATCCCACAACCGGATCGAGGTCAACCGAAAAGACTGACCATTGAAGCGAGGGGGGGATCATTCGTCGGTCTCTTCGGTTTCGTTGTCGACGTATCGAAATGCCCGAGCGGTCTGGTCGATGTCGTCGAGAAAGTCCTGATCCTTCGATGCGTCGCGAAACGCACGCGCGAGGGCCTGCTCCTTGGCCTTGCGAACTCCCTCATTCAAGGCTTCCTCAACGAAAGCGCTGTAGGAAGGTGCGGCGCCGTCACGCACGACGTTTGCGATGGACTCGACGAGCTCCTCCGGGAGGGAGTATGTGACCTTTCGCTTTGGGCGTGCCGTCATGGCTTGGCTCCTTGACGATATTCTATATTAGTATGGTAATTATTGCCATACTCCTGGTATGTGAAGCCCATCTGGCCGCTTTTTCGGGGGAAGGTTGTTGAAAGGCGAATCCGCTACCACCCCAGGGCCAGGTCGATTGCCGAGAAAAACGTCAAACGTCGGGATATACTCGGTGGGAACACACCGGGGGGCAAAATGAGATTCCGAAAGCCGACGGCCCAATCATTCGGGTTGTTTTTGTTTTTGTTGTTCTGTGCGGCCGCCATCGCGCCAGCTGTGGAACTACTCGATCCGGGCTCGCCATGGCCCAAATACCGGGTGGACAGGCTCGAACTCCCGGATGGGGTCGCCGACGGAAAGATTACCGCTTTTGAGCTCGTCGATCTCGACGGAGATCATCATCTCGACCTGCTGGTGGCCTGGCGGACAAAGGATGAAGGTGTGCTGGCCGCCTATCAGGGCGGCAGTCGTGAGTGGCGGATCGAGCACGGGGCCGAGTTTCTCGCCCCGGTTGTTGCCGCCCGCACCACAACATCAATCCGCCATTTGGCGGTGGCCGACATGGACTGGGACGGTGTCCCCGATGTGATCATGGCTCTGGAGGGGCGATCTCAGCTGGACTGGTTTTCCTTCTCGGCAGAGCGTTCGGTGGAGCTCTTCGAGGGTGTGCCGCTGCCCGGGCCGGTGACCAGCCTGGCCGCTCTCGACTACGGACGGCGTGACTTCGCGGCCTCTCCCGTCGTCGGTGTCATGACCGCTGCCGGTCCGCAACTGGCACTCTTTCCTGATCAAAGGGCCCCAGCCAGCCAGACCGCGCTGCTGGTGCCGAGCGCAGGTGTGCCACTTGAGATTGCGACGGGCAACCTCGATGGCGATGCGTGGTGGGATCTGGTCGTGGCCACCGACCGCGGGATCAGAGCCCTCGCCGGGACCGATTCCGGGTCTCGGGAGAGGGCCCGTGACATGGCGGTCACGAAGGTCCTGTCCAGCGGCGAGTCGATCGCCACGTTCGCCCTCGACCGCTTCGAGCGGAGTACGACCCACCGGTTGGCCGTCGCCGGCACCGATGGAATCCGCCTCGTCAATCCCAAAACCTCAGATCGCTCCTCGTCGCTGAAGGGGCTTGCTCGCGACCGGGCGATACCCTGGGTGCGATCGGTGTGGAGTGGTGTCGGTCGAGGGCCGGCTCTGGCTCTGCCCGATCCAAAGGGAATCCGACTGCTCGGGGCGCTCGAACTCAGTATCGACGGCTCGTGGCAGCCCTCCGAATTGACCACCTTGGAGCTCGGCGGGCAGGTGTTGGCCGCCGAGACCGGACGCATCAGCAGAGACGGCGTCGATGATCTGGTAGTGCTTCTCGAAGGGGACATCCAACCCGTGCTCCTGGTCGCCGCGCCGCGAAACACCTACGGCGTGACCACCGAGGACGATCACGACGATGGCAACTGTGATGGCGACTGCACCCTTCGGGAGGCCATCAATGCCGCAAACGCCCACCCGGGGTATGACGCCATCGAGACGATTCCGGGGATGATCTCGCCCCTTTTCTCCCCGGTGAGTCAACTCCCCGACCTCACCGATACGGTCAACCTCAATACCCTCGGAAATTCCTGGTCGATCCACGGTTCGGATTTCTGGGACGTCACCTGCGTTGGTGGGTGCAACGGCCTGGTGGTGGCCGCCGATGCCTGTGGTGCGACTGACGTTTACATAAGGTACTTCACTAAGAACTCTTCAAACGACCTTGGTGTCGGTCTCACCTACACCGACTCGTATCACCCATATTTCAGCAGCGGCTCCGTGGAAGGCAACGAGGGCCATGGGGTGATCTTCTCCGACACCAACGACGCGTTCTTCAACGGCGACGCCCTTGGCAACGGTGAGGACGGAATTCACCTCGAACCGGGACCGGGCGGTCTCACTGCCAATAACCATTTTTCGTCCCTTCGCGCCGAAGGGAACGGTGAGTCCGGCGTGAGAATCGACAACGTCCCGGACACCATGATCGGTGGGACCGGCCTGGCAGATGGGGCGTCGCTCGAACAGAATTCGTTCGCCGGTGTGAGCATCAGCGGAATTGAGGCCTCGGGGACGACCATGGCGAAGCTCAAGTCCTTTATTATGGTTTCGGGCAACGGATTCCACAGCGTCTATGTCGGTTCTGCCGGTGCAACCAGTATCGGGTCCCCGGTGCCCGGCGCGACGAGTTATTTCAGACACAACGTGGCAGATGGGATCAAGATTTGGGCGTCTTCAGCCAGCCACCAGATCAGCAATTGTGAAGTCAAAGACAACGGAGCGCACGGGATCGCGATCTACGGCAGTAGCTATGTGACGATCGGTCCGGATGTCAACGTCGGTGACAGCACGAAACACGGGATCGCCATCACCGATGATGGGCAGCATCCATCCCACAACATCACCGTTGAAGATTCAGAGATCGGCACAATCGAGGGATTTACGGTCGAAGGCAATCGATGGTTCGGTGTCGATGTCGCCGGTGGCTACTCCAACTCCATCGGGACCGAGGGACACGGCAACACCATCATCGAGAATTGGTGGGGAGGGATCAGGATTCACGGTGCCGGTGCGACGGGGAACAGCATAAAAAGCAACTTCATTGGGACCGCCCCGACCGGCGCCGACCTGGGCAACCGGGGAGCCGGTGTGGTGATCTTCGAAGCGCCGAGCAACAGCGTCGGTGGCGATTTCGGGAGTCGGAACGTCATCGCATACAACCAGGGCCACGGGATCACGGTCGGGGGCGAGGCGGCCGTTCATGTCGGTCTGAGATTCAACAGCATCCACGACAACGACGGGATCGGGATCGATCTGGGTGCTGACGGAGTGACGCTGCCCGATCCCGGCGATGTGGACACCGGCCCGAATGGTCTGATGAACCAAGCGCTCATCGTGTTTGCCGAGAGTTGCGGCGGTCAGACCTTTGTCGGCGGTCTGAGGTACAGCGGCGCCGGGATCTTCGTCCACGACTTTTTGGGCAGCACGACGTGCGATCCCACCGGTTGGGGTGAAGGCGAGACCGTTTACGTCTGGTTTCCCACTTCACACTCATCCGGTGGAACCTACAAATTCGGACATTCGTTTCGGGGCGATCACACGGGCGAGGGAATCACGAGCATGACCACGGACCGCGACTCGTCGTCGAGCGAGTTCTCCAACTGCAAAATGGTTACCGCCGGCAGGGCGGGCGACACCACCGCGGACTGCATCTTCGCCGCCGACGATCTGAGCGGTGTCATCCGGGTGATCGACGATCCAGCGCATGTGACACCAGGAAACCCCGACACCGATGGCGATGGGGTGGTCGATACGACCGATCTGACCCTCCTCGCCGGAAGGGTGTTTTTCTAGCTGCGGGGCGGCCCTTCCATAGTTCTTAACCCTTTGTAGTGCTGGCGTCTCGCCGGCACACTGATCCCATTCATCGGGAATGTGGGTTTTTTCAAAAGGCTCATTATCTGAGCATTCGGGTCTGAGATCGTGGTTTCGAGTTCGTCACCCGCGCGGAGGACGTGGAGCTTATCGGCTTAACGAACGACGATCCGACCTTCGTCGAAGTGGCAGGTAACGACCTCGACCGATGGCGATGAGTCACCGAGTTTGATGGATGCGAGAGGAGACGAGGCTGCTGCGATTGATGAGGCCAAGAGCAGGGGAAGGAGCAACCGAAGCGATGGTTGGATCTTGTGGCGCCCACGTCTTATGGGCGTCGCCATCGCCGACGGGACGTCGGCGCTACAAAGAGCCAAGGCGCCATTGTGGTGCGGGCGTCCCGCCCGCATTGGAGTGGTTCCGGAAAAAAAGGTGCCAGGCACTCACTTATGATGTTAGCGGTATCACCGCCGATTGTTGGGAGGTGAGGGATGCCGGACTGAAAGATTGCCCCTTCCATTTCGAGTTCCTCAGATCCGGTAAGTGCTGGGATACCGCCCGATGAGATTCGACGACGTCTGTCACCTAAGGTGAGCGATTCTGCCGGATGAGATGTGCCAACTCCTTGATGCTCTGGTGTTTGCAAAAAACGCAGGAATACTGGTGGTATGTCGAGGCTTTTTTCAAATGCCCAGAGCGCAAGGAGTTGGTGCAGATCGCCGGTGAGAATCGCTCAATTTAGGTGTCAGTCACCCACCTCGTAGAGCGCATTGAACAGCAGCTTGAAGGTCCGTAGCGGCTGGCCCCGATGCTGGGCGCGGAAACCGATGAGCACGACGCGGCCATCGCCGACTCGGTACTCGACCACCGCCGCGCGCCGTTCGAGGATCTCACCGCCCTCGAGATAGCCGCTGAGCAGGATGTCGCGGACGTGGTCCGGGTACCGGGCGACGACATGGCGATCGAATCGCGGATCGGGGACGCTTGTCTTGAACGCCGGCGAGTCGGCGAAGTAGATCGCTTCGTCCGCACGCAGACCCCAACCCAGGGGGTGGGTGGTGTCGACCTCCACCCTCAGGGTTGATCCGGGGCAGACGAGGGCCGAGTCTGCGACGTCGGCCAGAACGTTGGTGACCGGGAGCTCGAAGAGATCGATGAAGTAGTCGGCGGAGGAGTCGAGGGCGACCACGGTGCCGCCGGCTGAGACCCAGTCCTTGATCCGCTCGCCGCCGGTGGTCTTTGCGGCGTCGGCGTCCTTCTTCGGCTTTCTGGCCTGGTCGGCGTCGTCCGGGTCTTTCCACTCGTCGATGCCGCCGGAGTACTCGGGCGGCAGGGGAACAAAGCGGCCCCAGTAGCTGTCCCCGGGTACGCCCTTGGAGATGATC
>RCNF010004050.1_pt1 | contig 11207 bp, 8 predicted proteins | sample 2041311 | NCBI WGS metagenome assembly RCNF01 (sample SAMN09708228, study PRJNA481090) | Marine sediment metagenome, whole genome shotgun sequencing project. | biome: marine sediment; feature: ocean; material: sediment; isolation source: Sewage treatment plant 2 marine sediment (STP2) ... | reverse complement strand
GAACAACTAAGGAAAGTGTTTGGGTGTATTGACGGAATTTACAGTGGCATGAAACTCATTGATACTGTAAAAGCAATAAAAAAATCTATCGCAGGATTAACTCAATCAGAAAGTGCAGAGCTCTTGCTTGTAGATGAAAGAATTTCGGAAATACGAAAGCTTATCGAAAAAGACGATTCTTATTCTGTTGAAAATTTTGTCCTCCCCGAAGGTCTGGCAGGTAATTGCGCTCTTCAGAAGAAAATTATTAATTACGACCGACCGACTGATGATTCACGTTTTGTTGCGAAAATTGACCAGCCCGGAAGTGCCCGGCTTAAAAGTATCCTCTACTTTCCGATAATTAACGAAGGTGGCGATACTATTGTGGTATTAGTCTTGGGTAGGGAGAGCAAAAAGTACACTGAAGACGAAATCACTTACATTACAATGGTTTCAAAGCAAATTGAGCGGGCAATTGTAAGAGCAACTGAAATAGAAGAGCTGTTGAAACAAGATAAATTATCGTTGAGCACCCGGCTCGAAAAATTTATTTTAAATGATATCAAATCTTCTTTAAAAATAATAAATAATTATGCCGAGTTATTGAGCCAAAAAAATCTACCCGAAGATGTGGATGAAGTTATAAGAATGCTGCAGAAGCAGGCACATTCAATTGAAGACCTTGCCAGTTCTATAATTAACTGCTCCAAAAATTGTTCTGAAGCTGAAACAAATAAAATACATTTTAATGAGCTTTTTGATGATTTGCTTGAGCTGCTATCAGAATACTGCGAGATGCGCGAAGTAAAGTTGTTCAAAAGGATCGGGGATGGTACTGTAGTAAATATAGACCGCTCAAAATATTATACAGCTGTTTTCCAGGTTATTAAAAATGCCTGTGATGTTTCGCAGGAAGGTGGGGTTGTTTATTTAAGCACAGAGCTTACAGACAGGTGGATGATACTGAATATCAGGGATGAAGGTCCTGGCATTCCTGAAGAAATTCAGGATAACATTTTCGAACCCTTTTTTACCGAAGGAAACGAAGCCGGGGAGGGCTTGGGATTATTGCTTGCAAAAAATATTATGGATGCTCACGAAGGTAAAATCAGTTTTGAAAGTTCTGCTGAAGGAACAACTTTTATTTTAAGTCTTCCGGTAGAAAATGATTCTGAAGAGCTTTAAACTTTTTTCATTTCTCAATTCTACTTCAAGAAATATTTATTAATAATGGATTACGATCTTGTAACAATCCTGGGTCCTACTGCAACCGGCAAGACACAAATTGCTGCACAGCTTGCATATGAATTTAACGCTGAAATTATTTCTGCGGACTCCAGGCAGGTTTACAGGGGAATGGATATTGGAACCGGTAAAGACCTTAAAGAATATGAAAGCAGGAATGTTAACTTCCACTTAATTGATATAGTTGATCCAGCTGATGAATATAATCTTTTCAGGTTTAGAAATGATTTTATAAATGTTCACCGGGAAGTTAAGAATAGAAACAAACTTCCTATTCTTGTTGGTGGGACAGGAATGTACCTTAGTTCCGTCTTACAAAATTATCATCTTCCCGAAGTTGACCACTCTGAAAAAGCGTTTGAATCTTTAAACACTTTACCTGTGGAGAAATTAAAAGAAATATTAATAAACCTGGGTCCAAAGCTTCATAACATGACTGACCTTGTTCATAAGGAGAGAATTATTGCTGCCATCCTTGTAGAAAAAGCACATCAGGAAAGTGAAAATGTTGATAAAAAAATAACTTCATTGAATATCGGAATAAAATCAGACCGGGAAGAAATAAAAAGAAGAATAACCAAAAGATTAAAAAAACGGTTTGATGAAGGAATGATTGAAGAAGTAAAAAAATTATTAAGTTCCGGAATTACGCATGATAAATTGAAATTCTTTGGGCTTGAGTATAAGTACATATCTCTTTATCTGGAAGAGCAAATTGACTACGAACAGATGTTCCAGGAATTGAACCGGGCAATTCACAAATTTGCAAAAAAACAAATGACCTGGTTTAGAAAAATGGAAAAAGAGGGTGTTGAAATTAATTGGTTTGAAGCAATGGATTACACCAAAGTAAAGAATTTTGTTACAGGAAAGCTGGGTAACAATGCCATCTTATCCTGAACTTGTTGAAGCTTACCTTTACCTTAAAAGGCAATCTCCCAACCCATGGAAGCTTGAATGGATTGAAAAAAGAGGAATCAACAATGTTATAGTTGTGCCAGCTATTGCTGAGTTTGAAAACATGGAAACTTTACTAACCTCACTTGTTAATAATAAACCAGATTATTTTTCCAGTACCCTCGTAATTTTTGTGATCAACAACAAATCAGTAGTCAATAAGGAAGTTAAAGAATCGAATACTAAAAGTTTAAGATTACTTCGTTCAATTATACAACAAAAGGATATTGACAATTCGATAATACGGAAAGCAAGAGATTCAGGTTTGAGTATTGCTTTAATTGATGCCTCCTCAAAAGGAAAAGAGCTAAGCCAAAAAGCTAGCGGAGTTGGGTTTGCTAGAAAAATCGGTTTGGATTTTACATTAATTGCGTTCGATTATTCAATTAAGAAAAAGAAAATAATGATTTGGCTTGATGCAGATTGTAAAGTTGATGAGGATTATCTTTGCAAGGTTGTTGATGAGTTCAATAATAAAAACCTTTCTGCTGCTACGATTAATTTCTCACATGATGTTTCAGGAACGGGTGAGCTAACAAAAGCAATAATTCCTTATGAAATATTTTTAAGATACTATGTCCTCGGTTTAAAATATGCAAAGTCGCCTTATGCGTTTCATACGATTGGCTCAACAATAGCTGTTGATCACAATGCATATATTAAAGCAGGAGGGATGAATAAGAAAAAGGCGGCTGAAGATTTTTACTTTCTCCAGAAAGTGGCCAAGAATTATGAAATTAAAAAGATTATTTCAACAACAGTTTACCCTTCTTCAAGGCATTCGTGGCGTGTTCCTTTTGGAACGGGGAGAAGCGTTACAAGAATTTTATCAAATACTAGAAATGAATTTTTGCTATATGACCCGGTTGTGTTTGATGTTTTAAAAAACTGGCTGAAAATATTTAACGATAATAATATTAATGATACAAAACACCTAGTCAACGAAGCGGGTAAGATTAGTCAAGAGTTGAAAACTTTTTTATTACAAAGAAAATTTCCTGAGCAGTGGGATAGGATATTAAAGAACAGTAAAAACAGCAAACAGCTTCAATATCAAAAACAAAATTGGTTTGATGGATATAAAACTCTAAAATTGATTCATCATCTAAGAGATAGCGTATACCCTGTAATAAATATGTTTGAAGCAGTTGATAAGTTATTTTTAAATATTGGAATGAATGTCATCAAAAAAAGGGAATGTGAGAGAGTATTCCGGAATTGGCTGTACAAAAAGAATATCTTTATAAGTTAAGAGAGCATGACAACAAATAAATAAGCAATTTGCTTATATAAAACTTTATCTGCTATTTTAAACCTGGTTATGATTGTAAAATCTAAAATAGATGAAATAGAAAATTACCTTGTTGATGCTTCCAACACGAAAGGATTTTGTGATTCTGTTTATTTTCCAGAAACTGTTGATGATATTTTCCAGGTTTTAAAAGAAGCAAACCTAAGTAGAATTTCAGTTACAGTAAGTGGAAACAGAACAGGTGTAACCGGCGGAGGAGTTCCTGCAGGTGGTATTGTAATTTCCACAGAAAAGTTAAATAGGATAATTGATATTGATGAAAAAAACCGTTGCGTTGTTGTACAACCCGGTTTACTTCTTTCTGATCTGGAAAAAGCTATAAAGGAAAAAAATCTTTTCTATCCTCCCGATCCAACTGAAAAAAGCTGCTTCATTGGTGGTACTATTGCAACAAACGCTTCCGGAGCGAGAACTTTTAAGTACGGATCAACAAGAGATTATATTCTTGAATTGGAAATTGTATTACCCGATGGAGAATTATTATTTCTTAAAAGAAACGAAGTTTTCGCAAAAGATTTTTTGCTGACTCTAAAAACTGCAAAAGGAAAAATAATTAGGCTTAAGCTGCCTGATTATATAATGCCTCCCACAAAAAACGCAGCTGGTTATTACTGTAATAAGAATATGGATGCCGTGGATTTGTTTATTGGCTCTGAAGGAACGCTTGGGGTAGTTACAAAGATTAAATTAAAACTGCTCCCGTTACCTTTAAGTGAAATTTCTTGCATTCTTTTTTTTAATTCTGAACATAATGCTTTACAGTTTTTAACTGAAGCAAGAGATGAATCTTTCCAAAGTCGCAAACTAAATTCCAATGATACAATTGATGCAACTGCATTAGAATTATTTGATTGTAATTCGCTAAACTTTTTAAGAGATAAGTTTTCAAATATTCCTGCTGATGCAAAGGCTGCAATCTGGTTTGAGCAGCATTGTAATAAAGATGAAGAAACTTTGTTAGAAAAGTGGATTAACTTGTTTTTAAAATACGAAGGCAATGAAGATGAAGCGTGGTTTGCAATGACTGAAAAGGATAAGGAGCAAATCATTAATTTCAGGCATGCTATATCTGTAAACGTGAACGAATATATGGCCATAAATAATTTCCAAAAACTTGGAACGGATGCTGCAGTGCCTGATGATAAGTTTATTGATTTCTATTATGCAATTACGGATGAAGTGGAAAAGGAAAAGTTAGATTATGTAATTTATGGTCATGCCGGCAACTCACACCTCCATCTTAATATGCTGCCAAAGACTGAAAATGAGTTTGAGAAAGGAAAGCTGCTCTATATAAGCATTTGTAATAAAGCGATTAAACTTGGCGGAACTTTTTCTGCAGAGCATGGGGTTGGCAAAAACAAAAGAGAATATCTTGTGGAGATGTACGGTGAAGATAATGTAAACAAGATGCGACTGCTTAAAAAAACACTCGATCCAAATTATATTTTAGGTGTGGGAAATATATTTGTAAAAGAATGATTTGCAGCTATCAAGCTAAATTATTGACAGACTATTTTACAATTTTATAAGTCGTTCCCTCTTTTGAATCTTTAAGTTCAACACCAAGTGCTTTTAGTTCATCTCTTATCTTATCTGCAAGTGCAAAATTCTTTTCTTTTTTTGCTGTGATTCTCTCTTCAATCTTTTGATCAATATAATTGATATCCAAATCTTCACTCAAAGATTTATCCTCCACATCAAAATTTATTATTCCAAGAACACCAACTGCTGTTCTATCCAGGAATAATTTTACATTTTTAAAAAATTCAACGTTTACATTTTCTGTTTCAGCAATTGTACGGTTTACCTCTTTTGCAAAATCGAAGATAACTGCTACTGCCTGCGATGTGTTTAAATCATCATCCATCGCTTCAGTAAATTTTGTTTCAAATGTGTCAAAATTGAAATTAGGTTCTGTTCCACCGTTCTTATTTTCCCTTAACTCGTGCAGAATTGTATCAACAAGGTTTCTTAATTTTTCCAATCCTTTTTCCGCCGCATCGAGTAAGTCATCACTAAAATCTAAAGGTCCCCTGTAATATGCCTGCGAGAAAAATAGTCTTATTGCTTCTGCAGAATATCTATCGAGTACATCCCTGGCAGTAAAAAAGTTACCAAGCGATTTAGACATTTTTTCTTTATTAATATTAAGGAAGCCGAAATGAATCCAGTAATTAACAAACTGTTTGCCGTTTGCAGCTTCACTTTGTGCAATTTCATTTTCGTGATGAGGAAATATTAAATCGTTACCTCCGGCATGTATATCAAAAGTTTCGCCAAGATGACTGCAGCTCATCGCAGAGCACTCAATGTGCCAGCCGGGTCTTCCATTTCCCCATTCACTTTCCCAGTATGGCTCTCCTTCTTTTGCCTTTTTCCATAAAGAAAAATCGAGCGGATTTAACTTTTCTTCATTTATCTCAACCCTGGAACCTGCTTCAAGGTCATCTATATTTTTACCGCTAAGCTTTCCGTAAGTCTTGAATTTGTTTACATCGTAAAAAACATTCCCATCAACATTATATGCTGCGCCGCTATCCACCAGTTTTTTAATCATCGCTTTAATATCTTCAATATGCGCGGTAGCTTTTGGATACAGATCTGCTGGTTTTAATTTCAAACGTTTTATATCATAAAAAAAAGCTTCGGAATATTTCGTAGCAACTTCATCGTACGATATTTTATCACTGATCGATTTTTTAATTATCCGATCATCAATATCAGTCAGGTTCATTAAAAATTTTACTTTGAATCCTTTATACTCCAAATATTTTCTCAGGATATCTGCCATAACAAAAGTTCTGGCATTACCAATATGGAAAAAATCGTAAACTGTCGGTCCACATATATAAAATTTAACTTCGGAGGGATCGATAGGAACGAACTCTTCTTTCTTTTTGGTAAGGGAATTGTAAAGTGTTAACATTTTGGCTTATTAGTTAAAAATAATTGAATAAAAAATTAAAGTGATTGCAAATATAATTAATTATAATATTTAGGTGGATGTACTTTTTAGATTTTTTATCAATAGCTGCATATCCTCTGGTAAATCAGAACTAAAGCTAACCATTTTGTTAAAGTGAGGATGGGAAAAACCTAATGTTTTTGCATGAAGTGCCTGCCTTGGTATTATGTTCAATAAGTTTTGAACCCTGCTTTTTATTTTCGGAAATTCAGAGCCATACACTATTTGCCTGCCACCGTAAGTAGCATCTCCGAATACAGGCTTGCCAATACTGGAAAGGTGAACCCTGATTTGATGAGTTCTGCCGGTTTTAAGATTTAGTTTTATATACGATGTAAACTCAAATTCTTCTATCACTTCATAATATGTTAGAGCAGTTTTTCCATCACTCTGGCTGGTAGTAAATTTCTTGCGGTCTTTTTTACTCCGTGCAATGTTATGTGATATTTCACCTTTGCTATCAGGAAATATTCCCCAGCAAACCGCATGATATTCTCTTTCCGTAGTATGCCTGGAAAACTGTTCAGCAATTTTTGCATGAGTCCAATCATCTTTAGCAACTACAAGAAGCCCGCTGGTATCTTTATCCAGCCGGTGAATAATGCCGGGTCTGCCTGCCCGGTTTGTATCACTAAGCTTATTTGAATAATGAAGCAACGCGTTTACTAATGTCCCCGTATAATTTGCGTAAGCAGGATGAGCAACCATTCCTGCAGGCTTATTAACAATAAGTAAGTATTCATCTTCATAAACTATATCAAGAGGAATATCTTCAGGAATAACATCTTCAGGACGCGGGCTTATAGGTTGGACAGCCTCAATTATATCGTTAGGCTTCAGTTTATAATTTGCCTTAACAATCTTTCCGTTTACTTTAACAAGATCGGCTTCAATTAGTTTTTGAACTTTAGAGCGGGTAGCATTTTCAATGGAGTTCGTTAAGAAAAGGTCTATACGTTCTTTCTTCTTTCCTTCCGGTACTTCAAATCGATATTTCTTTTCCTTTATCAGTTTCACCATTGGCTGTTTTATCATTTTTATTCAATTTTTCAACATCTAACTTTGCTTCTTGAACCTGTTGGATAATATCTTCTGATTCTTTTTCAATTGATTCTTTATCTTCACCTGATTCAACCTTAGAATGATGCCTGTAGAAAAAAATTAATATTAAAACGCCAATAGTAACCGATGCATCAGCAATATTGAATATCGGCCACCTATCGTAATCGCGTCCCAAAATCGAGAAGTTGAAAAAATCGAAATCGAAAAAATCTACAACCTTACCATAAAACATCGGTGCATAGTCATAAATTATTCCGTAAAACATTCTATCAATTAGATTACCAATTGCACCGCCCAGAATCATTGCAATGGCAATTCTTAAACTAAGTGATTTTTCCCTTGCTAAATAAAGATATACCAGCAATCCAATGCTGGCAACTAATGAAAACAGCGAGACCCAAAGTTTAAAATCTGAACCGGGATTGAAACCGAATGCCATCCCGGGGTTTTCGATAAAGGTTATTTTGAAAAATTCACCAAGCACAGAAATAGACTCACCGAAGTACATTCCTTCCAGTTCTAAATTCAAAAAAGGAATGGTTATACCCTTGATATAAATCTTGCTAAGCTGGTCGGTTATTATAACTGCTATTGTAAAATATATTACTCTCAATGTTTTTTTTGCTCTGAGTTAAATTCATCAGTAACTGGAATTAAAACTCTTTGGCTTTCCTTACTTTGTTTATAAAGAAATAAGATAAAACAAATAACCCCGGCGGTTATTGCAAGATCGGCAAAGTTAAAAATATAAACTCCATACGATTTGTTTAAAATAAAAATACTGAGTAACCGCATGTCTATAAAATCAACAACTCTGCCGTAAAACAAAGGTGCATAATCGAACAGCAACCCGTAAAACATTTTATCTATAAGATTGCCAATTGCCCCGCCAAGTATTAAAGCGATTGCAACTCTTAATATTAGTGCTTTATTTCTTACGATGTATAAGTAAACCAGCAAACCAACACTGGCAATAAGTGAGAATAATGAAATCCACAATTTAAAATCTGAACCGGGATCAAAACCAAATGCCATCCCGGGATTCTCTACCAGGGTAATATGTAAGAAATTATTGAATAAAGGAATGCTTTCCCCAACGCTTAATCCTGAATTTACTGGTTCGAAAAAAGGAATTGCGAATCCTTTGATATAAAGCTTTGAAAACTGGTCTGCCAGAAGGACCAGGAATGAAATAATAATTACTTTCAACCTAAATCCATTCCCTTCGGTAAAGCAATAAATATTAAATTATGTTCTACAACTTCAATATCTATTACATCTTCTCCTGTCTTTGTTTAATTGGAAGACAATGCTGGCTGTGTGGTACGGCTTCCAGTCTTTCTTTTGGAATTAACGGGCAGGTTCCGCATAAGTTCTGTGGTTCTTCAATACACTCAACGCAAATACCGTAAGTGCCGCTGTCAATTCTTTTCAGTGCATCTTCCAGGTAGCCAAGAAATTTATTTTCTCTCTGGGCGTATAGAAAAGTTTTTTCTCTTTCCATTGCATCAGTTCCCTGTTCAGCCATGTGCAGGGAATAAGGAGAATTTTCATTTATATATTCGCCAGTAGTGGGATCTAACATTTGTTCTTTAAGATTTTGAAGCTGCTCAATAATTTCGTCCCGTTTCTCCATTATAACACTCTTGAAATGTTCAAGATCCTTTTTACCGTAACCTTTTATCTTTTTAATTGCTTTTGCACGTGCTTCGGCAATTGAAATTACGTCCTCCATTGTCTTTTCTTTCTTTGCTCTGGATCGTACTGCAGTAGTTTTTTTCAATGGTTTTGTAACTTTTTTCTTGATCGTAGTTGATTTTTTTGTCGCAACAATTTTCTTAGCAACAGCTTTTTTCGCAGTTGTTTTTTTCTTTGGTGTGGATGTTTTAGTAGTTTTCTTTTTTGTTGTTACTTTTCTACTGACAGCTTTTTTTGCAACTGTTTTCTTTTTAGGTGCTACCTTTTTAGTAACTATTTTCTTTACAATTGATTTTTTCTTAGGGCCGGCTTTACCTGCCGTTTTCTTTTTTGTCACTTTTTTCTTAGTTGTTTTCTTTGCCATTTCATTAACTCCTATGTTTAAAAACTTATCTTTTTAATATTAATAGAACATGTTTGTTCCCCAATTTCCCAATCCTGTTTAAAGCCTTTGGTTTCATTTCCATTGCGTTCCAGGCATTCAGCTAAAGTTTCATTTGAAATATATTGATTGAAAGCTTCAACAGCATCAATAATCAGTTCGCTGCCGGAATAATAGATTTTTATTTTGTCTGTTACCTCAAATCCTGCATCTTTCCGCATGTTTTGCACCCTGTTAACAAATTCTCTTGCAAGTCCTTCGGCAATAAGCTGCACATCGAGTTCTTTATCAAGAGCCACTGTTACAGTGCCGTCGCTTTCCACTGCCCAACCTTTTATTTCCGAACTAACTACTATAATATCTTCTTTTGTAATTGTCAATTCAGAATCATCTATCAAAAGAGGAATTTCGTCTCCTGCTTCCAGTTTCGATATCTCGATTTTACTTAAAGCAGTAATAGCTACCGCAACTTGTTTAACCTGTTTACCAAATCGGGGACCAATCGATTTGAAATTAGCTTTAGCAGATTTATGTACTATTTCAGAATCATCTTCAAGGATAACAAGCTCTTTTATATTTACCTCATCAAGTATAACATCTTTCATCAAAGCCAGCGCTTCGCGCATCCCTGCTTCAATAGCAACCATTATTTTTTTAAGCGGCTGTCTTACTTTCAGGTTTTCCTTTGCGCGCATCGCCCTGGTTAAATAAACAACTCTTTGGGCGACATCCATTTTTAATTCCAGCTCTTTATCCGTTTTCCCAACTTTTGGGTACTCTGAAAGGTGTATTGATTCATTACTTTCTTTACCGGTTACAGAGTTAAGATTCTGATAAATCTCTTCAGATAGAAAAGGTATAAAGGGTGAGGTTAGCTTACAGATTGATTCCAGGCATTCATACAATGTTTGGTATGCTGCAAGTTTGCTTTCGTTCATTTCAGATTTCCAGAAACGCCTGCGGCACCTTCTTACATACCAGTTAGAAAGTTGATCAACAGTAAAACTTGATACGGCTCTTGCAGCTTTTGTAATTTCGTAACTATCCATTAATTTTTCATATTCATCAACAAGAGAGTTAAGTCGCGAAAGTATCCACCTGTCAATTTCTTCTCTTTTTTCAAAAGGAACAGGAACTTCGTTGTAGTTAAACTTATCGATGTTAGCATAAAGAGCAAAGAAAGAATAAGTGTTTAACAGTGTTCCAAAAAATTTTCTTTGAACTTCAATAAGTCCTTCTTCATCAAAAAGTGTAGTGCGCCATGGCGGACTGTTCGTAATTAAGTACCATCTTGTTGCATCTGCACCATATTTTTCAAAGAGCATAAATGGATCTACCGTGTTGCCCTTTGTTTTAGACATCTTTAATCCTTTTTTATCAAGGATAAGCTCATTAACTATGATATTTTTAAAGGCAACGCTATCAAAAAGCATTGAAGAAATTGCATGAAGTGTATAAAACCAACCCCTTGTTTGATCAATTCCCTCGCTTATAAAATCTGCAGGAAAAGCATTCTTTTCGAACCACTCTTTATTTTCAAAAGGATAATGATATTGTGCAAAAGGCATAGAGCCGGAATCGAACCATACATCGATTAATTC
>RCNF010001870.1_pt1 | contig 11208 bp, 11 predicted proteins | sample 2041311 | NCBI WGS metagenome assembly RCNF01 (sample SAMN09708228, study PRJNA481090) | Marine sediment metagenome, whole genome shotgun sequencing project. | biome: marine sediment; feature: ocean; material: sediment; isolation source: Sewage treatment plant 2 marine sediment (STP2) ... | reverse complement strand
CTTACAGCATTATCAGATAATCCTTGCAGGCAGAAAATATTTATCGATACATTTGATCAAATGTTTGCAATATAGGTGAATATTATGGGTAGCTCAGGTTCAATAGAAATAAAAATTTATGAAAAAATTGTTGAGCATGCTAAAGGCTATAGAACACGCATACAACTAAATGCAGTTATTGATGCTCTTGACCACGCTTCATTGTCTACAGATGTTGCTAGAGACTCAAACGAATTGCAGTCTGAAGTAGACAAGCTTCGTGAAGTACTTAAATCCTTGTCAGAATACGCCTAAATAGACTCAACAATAATGCTTAAGCGACTTGTAAATATTGGTTATCAGATAACCGATAGCGGGATTTATTAATAGGGCAACAATAGTTACGATTGCCTGCCTTTGGCCGAACTCGCTAGTTAAACTAAGAATATTAAAGTTCGACTTCAAAGGAAACAGGAGATATAAAAATCATCAAAATAGTGTCAGGTCATAGTGTCAGGTAATAGAGACTGTAAAGCCAATATGTCTTGGTAATGACACTACTACAGATCAAGGCTATGCTATTTTTAGAGCTTATTTTTATTGCTGCTTTATATCACTATTCTTTATTCTGATTAAAGGCGGCCAGCTGCTCTTCTGTTGCTTCTTTTTGATACTTCGATTTCCATTCAGCATATGGCATGCCATAAACAATTTCGCGCGCCTGCTCATAATCAACGTCCAGGCCACGTTCTTCTGCTGCCGCACTGTACCATTTTGACAGACAGTTACGACAAAAACCCGATAAGTTCATCAGGTCAATATTTTGCACATCAGTACGTTCACCAAAGTGCTTTATTAACTGACGAAAAACGGCGGCTTCGAGTTCGGTTTGAGTGTTTTTATCCATTATATTCCATAAGTCATGTTGGGGTATTCTGCTACTTATATTAGCACCTGTATAACAGGATCACAGCTTAAAACACTGCTGTCTCGTTAACTGCCAGAGACGTAGATCAACCTGTTTAGATAATTTCTTTTTGTTAGCGGGATAGCAGTAAATTTTCATATTAACAAGACTGCCCCTCTACTATTTATTAACTCAATACAATACGGGTAAAAAATGTGGCGATTCAATTACCACTGTTTATTGACCACAAACGGGACAGGCCGGATCACGTTTCAGGCGAATATATTGCCATTTCATATTTAATGCATCAAGCATTAACACCCGCCCTGTCAATGAAGTTCCAGCATCGGTCAATAACTTAACGGCTTCATTAGCCTGCATACAGCCAAGCATGCCGACCACTGGACCCATAACACCATTTTCACTACAACTTTGCCCGACTTCACCCATGCTCCCATATAAACATTGATAACAGGGGCTTTCCTGCAGACGTGAATCAAATACGGTTAATTGCCCTTCCCATCGGATTGCTGATGCGGATACTAACGGGGTACGAGTTAAAAAACATTGTTGGTTTATCTCTAATCTTGATGCCAGATTATCTGTTGCATCGACTACTACATCCGCTTGCTGAATAGGGTGTTTTAATTTTTTACCATTCATTCTTTCTGCTATAACACTGATTTTTATCTCCGGATTAATTGACTGCATTGCTGCGGCAGCGGAGTCCACTTTAAGTTGACCAATATTGTTACTACTATGAATAACTTGTCGCTGCAAATTGGCCAGTTCAACGCTATCATCATCGGCAATAACGATTTCGCCAACACCACATGCCGCAAGATACAACGCCACTGGAGAACCTAAGCCACCCATACCAATGATAAATACACTCGAGTCAAGTAAACGTTGCTGACCATCAACGTCTATCTGTGGCAACATAATTTGTCGACTGTATCGTAATAATTGCTCGTCTATCATCGTATTATAGACCTCCATCAATAGATCAAAAGAAGTAGCGCCTAAAATTATAGTGATCAGGTAATATTGCCACAGTTTAGTATTGCAGTCAGTATGCAACCATGTTACATGGACCAGTACAATCCGTGTCAACAGGTCGAGAATCAGAGATTGTTAAAACGGCACTATTTTAACGGTAAAAATTCACCGTCGTTTATTTTCATTTACTCACCAAAGTTTACATTTCCTATTTCTGTCTCAAACTCATGTAACTGTTCTGATATGGCTTCTTCGTCATCAACTAGCACAGGTTCAGTCAGTAACCATACATAAAAACTGGCGCCTGAACCCGGTTCTGATTCCACCGTAATACTACCGCCATAACGCCGTATCAAACCGTAACTTAACGAAAGACCCAAACCGGTACCTTCACCCTGTTGTTTGGTAGTATAAAAGGGGTTAAATATACGGCTAACCTGCTCCTTAGTCATACCCGATCCATTATCTTTTACCAGTATCACCACGCCTTTAGTATCCCAGTCGCGTGTTGCTACACATATTTCACCATTTTCTGCGTCTAAAGCATGCACTGCATTTGTCACCAGGTTTACCAGCACTTGCTCCAGCTCTTGCTCATTGATTCGTACTACTAGTTTCGATTTTAAATCTAGCTCGAGCTCAAAAACATTTGTTCCTCTCATATGTTGCAACAACTTAAGTGTATTGTTTACAACAGTATTAACATTTACTGCTTGCAGATAACCAGCGTATTCACCTGGGCGAGCATATTGCAGTAAGTTATTAATAATCTCCTGGATGCGATACACCTGCTGCACAATCAGTTCCACTTCTTCGCTCACTGGCTCTATATGTAAAGCCAGGGCCTCGGAGATAATATCCAGATTTCCCAAAATGACCTGAATTGGATTATTTATTTCATGCGCTACGCCGGCTGTAAGCTCACCCAATGCAGCCATTTTTTCTGCAAGCACCAGTTGTTTTCGGGTCTTTCGTAATACATCAATCGTTTTATGAAGATCAGTATTTTTGAATTCGAGTTCAGCTGTTCGTTGTCTTACTTTTATTTCAAGTTGTGCAGCCCACTCCTGTATTTGCTGACTACGATCCTGAAGCAGGTCTAACATGATATCTAGTTCTCGTGATAACTCACCAATTTCATCTTTTGATTCCTGCTTGCCTATACGATGCTGTTGTCCATCAGGTGTTGCTTTAACTACCGAGCTCATTATTTCAATTGGCTTGAATATTGATTTAGCGCCTCGTATTGATAACCAGGCAGATAAAACCATTAACACGATGAACAGTAAGACTAATACCCCAAGTGCTTTCCAGAAGGCCAAACGAAACGGCGCTTCCAGATAGCCTGCATAGAGCATACCAACACGCAAACCATTAACATCAACAATGGGTTCATACGATGAAATGTACCAGTCATTAACAACAAACGCTCTGTCAATCCAAATTTCACCCTGTTCAAGCACATATTTTCTTACTTCGTTTGAGACACGTGTGCCTAACGCTCTTTCGTCCGTGCTTAATGCCACATTGGTAGAAATACGAACGTCATCTAAAAACACCGTCACCGCTCCTATGCTTCCCTCAGGCAGACTGCCTGGACCGTAGACCAAATCGCGTACAGCGTCGACAAAGCCAAAATTAGAGTTAAGTAAAACGCCACCATCGAGTAATGCAACAACTTTTCCTCGTGCATTTTTTGCTGGATATACTGCACGTATTACCATGCCACGATCTTCAATCAGTCTATTAGTTGGTTTAGCACGCGGGGTATCGATCAAAGGCAATATTGTTTTAGCTGCCAAATCCTCATTTTCTGCCAGCATGCGCTGGTGATCAAATATCTCAACACCCACGCTGGGGATTCCCCGAGCCGCTGCAAGTAATAATTTTGAATGACGGTCATAAGCGTCTGCTGAACCTTCAATTAATATATTTCCCTCAGGATCTAAAATATGAAGATAATCAAAACTCGATGTGTTTTTTAATATCGTTAATTGCTGATTGATTGATTCTGTATCTTTGGCTTCAAGAGCAATGTAAAAAGAATGCGATTCGGCCAACGATGCCAGTTTACTTAAGTGATCTTCACGTATTCGTTTGAACACATCATGCGCTACTGATAAATCAGTATTAACTTTTATATACAGTTGATCGTAAGAAAAATCTTTGCCCCAATAAATAGCGAGTGCTAGTGCAATGGGCATAACTAACAAGATGGGAAACAATACAAGAGCAAGCAACTTATAGCGTACTGTGCCGCGAACCGTTTCAACAAATCGCCTTAATGAAAGCATTATTAATTAGACTACTTTAACTGTTCTGCCATGTCTTTGTTTTTCGGTCAAGCGTTTTGCGTGAAATACCCAATATTCTTGCCGCTGATGATTTATTTCCATTACTATCCCCCAGCACTTTCAGGATATGTTTTTTTACAATTTCGTCAAGTTGTAAACAAGCATCATTTTCTTCTACGTCCATAGCCGTAAGAGATTTAGCGCCAGACACACATTCGCTAGGACGCATGTTTAATAATAGGCTTCTTTCAATTACATTTTTTAATTCTCGAACATTCCCTGGCCAGTCATAACTTTTAAGCAACGATAATTCATGGTCATCAATATCTACAAATGACACGCCCATTTCACCCGCTAAAACCGTAGAGAAATATTTCACCAGTGCCGGCAAATCATCAAGTCGTTCTTTCAATGATGGCATTCTTATACTTAACACATCTAGACGGTAAAATAGATCTTCTCTGAAATTGCCTTTTTTAACTTCTTCTGCCAGATCCCGGTTAGTGGCCGCAACGACACGAACATCAATTGGAACTTCTTTATTGCTGCCGACAGGCCGAATACTATGCTGCTCCATAACACGCAGTAAGTTAGTTTGCATAACCATCGGCATTTCACCAATTTCATCTAGAAAAACAGTACCGCCATTGGCATACATAAATAAACCTTCTCGTGACTGATGCGCGCCGGTAAATGCGCCACGAGCGTGCCCAAACAGCTCACTTTCAAGTAATTCCGCTGACATAGCGCCGCAGTTTATTGGCACAAAACTGCCCGAACGTTTGCTCCAGTTATGCATGGCACGCCCAGCAAGTTCCTTACCCGTACCCGTTTCGCCCGTAATTAACACAGTTGATGACATAGGTGCAACACGTTTGATAACCTGACAGACGCTTTTGATTAAATCACAATCGCCGACCATACCAGCGCTGTCATAGTAGTTTTTAACTTCTCGTCGTAAAACGAAATTCTCACGTTGGATTTTTTGCTTTTCCATGCATCTTTCTATCGAAGCATGCATTTGATCCATTCGAAATGGCTTCATAATAAAGTCAGCTGCACCGGCACGCAATGCTGATATCGCCGTTTCAATATCAGCGTAAGCAGTAATAAATATTACCGCAGTGATGCTGCCTTGCTCTCGCAACTCGGTAACCCATTCAACACCCGAACAACCAGGTAAGCGAATATCGGCGATGATTAAATCAAAGTGACAGCGTTTCCTTAGCTCGTCAGCTATTTCTACATTTTCAGCTACTTCAATTAAACCAAACTTGCGAGCCAGACCTTTTTGCAAGAAGCTGCGTATACCCGCTTCATCATCGACAATCAGTACAGAGTTCATTGATTTTTTATTCGTTGCGCTACCGTCAACTGCAGCAGAGCTCGACATGTACGTTGAATCGTCATTTACCGGTTGTTCACTTGAATTCATCTTCGCATCCCATTTTTACACTACAACATAGATAATAACCCAACTGTGCCATATTCAGTAAACGCTAATATTGAGACAATTTGTCCCAGGTAATGAATTTATGTGTAGCCAAAATTACCCAAAATTACAGTTTCTACAACAAATGGAATGCATATCAGTTCTTTTTACACACATCAACTATCAATAACAACTCTTACTTACTGAAATGGAATAAAAGCTTAGGCATTATTCAAGACACACCGTAAATAAGACCTATATAGATGTTGAAACTGCAGATATTGCATGGAGCAATATATATGCCCCTGCGGTTAAGAACCTTGAATTACGGGTACGCCTATCCTTATGCCCTGTTAGTAACCATAGACATAACAAGCAATTTTCTAACCAGGCTTTTACTAAATATTCAATTGGCATAGCAATTGCTTTAATAAACGTTGTTGAGATATTATTCTGAGTCTTAGCAGGAATCAGGGCGCGACTAAATAACTAGGAGGCCTCTGATCAAATATGGGTGAAATAGATTGAGATTAAAAATTTTCAAAAGTAAGGCGGTAAATGCTTGTAATAGCAGGGCTATTGCAAGTGCTTGCCAACGCAGCTATTGGAGATTTTGGACTCAAGCTGTTCATCCTCGACTTAATCAGAGGTTCCTGGTGTTTGTTAATACATTTTCATAGGCAGGAACATATAAATGAATGCAATAAAACCAGCAATTCTTATTATTCTACTAGTCGCTTCCTGGTCAAACCTTCGACCCAGCTTCGCTGAAGTTAACACTGCAGACCACGCTAACCGCGTTATTCGTTTAGCTACCACCACTAGCACGGATAACTCCGGACTACTTGCTTATTTGTTACCTGAATTTGAAAATAATACCGGCTATCGAGTGCATATTATAGCTGTCGGCACAGGCAAGGCTCTACGCATGGGCAGTGATGGTGACGCCGACGTTTTATTAGTACATGCCCCTGCAGCAGAAATAGAATTTGTAAAATCTGGATACGGAGATAAACGCGCTTCGGTTATGTACAACGATTTCGTATTGGTTGGCCCAGCCGCTAATCCAGCAAATATTAAAACAAATAGTGACATCATTGAAGCGCTGCAACAAATAGCAGACAATAATTCGACATTCATTTCACGGGGCGATAATTCAGGTACACATAAAAAAGAACGTAGTTTATGGCAGTCAAAAAATATTTATACAAATAGTAAGTGGTATCGTGAAGTTGGCCAGGGCATGGGGAGAGTTTTACAAATGGCTGCAGAACTAGAAGCTTATACCTTAACTGATCGAGGTACATGGCTGGCATACCAGGATAAGTCGTCATTAATAATTCTAAATGAAGGTGACCCTAAACTCTATAATCCTTACCACATTATCGCAGTGAATCCGCAACGTTTTCCCAGCTTAAATCATCAGGGCGCCAACGCGTTAATATCGTGGATAACTTCAACTGCGGGTCAGTCATTAATTGCTGAGTTTACGCTAAACAATACTCAATTATTCAAACCCTCCGCCAATATCAAACAATTAGCAAAACAAACAACCGAGCACTAACTCAAAAAATGGACGATTCCACATCAATAATGCTTGACGCAATCTATTTATTATTCAGCGGAAATGCAGAATTATGGGAAATAATAGGCGTTTCATTCCAGGTTTCTAGCACTGCCATACTTATTAGTATTCCACCCGCATTAGCCATTGCATTTATACTCGCCTATGCAGACTTTCCTGGACGGCGTTTACTCATCTCGATTTTCAATACCCTGCTTGCCGTGCCTGCAGTGGTGGTTGGCCTTACTTTTTATTTACTGCTTTCACATCAGGGCCCCTTAGGTGACTGGAAGTTACTGTTTACTCAATCGGCTATGGTGATGGGTCAGGCTGCACTAAGCTTCCCAATATTGGTAGCAATGGGTCATGCAGCGTTTCAGGCTATTGATAAACGTGCATGGGAAACAGCACGTACTTTAGGTGCCAGTCCGGCTGTTTCTTTTTACACTGTCATGAAAGAAGCGCGCTTTGGTTTACTTGCCGCATTGTTTGCCGCATACGGTCGCATCATTGCAGAAGTAGGCGCTTCTATGATGTTAGGTGGAAATATTTTGCATTACACCCGAAACATCCCAACAGCTATTGCATTAGAAACCAGTAAGGGTGAATTCTCTCAAGGTATAGCACTGGGTTTAGTATTAATATTTTTAGCCTTCACATTAAACACCTCATTACAGTACTTCCAGGGTAAGGGACATTTAACTAACTAAAAGAACAAGCATGTATAACACACATATAAGTTTTTCTAATATTGATAAACGCTTTGGCAAAAAGCAAGTTTTGAATAACACAGAACTGGACATAAAAAGTGGTGAAAGCACTTTATTGTGCGGCAATAATGGCTCAGGTAAAACCACCTTATTACGAATTATTGCCGGGTTTGAAGTGCCAGATTCCGGTTTTGTTAATACCGGCCTGGGTAAATATACCTGGAAACAATGTCGAAAACAGCTAACAAAAAAAGTGGTTTACTTACACCAGCAACCTTATATGTTTGATGGTAGCGTAATTAGCAATCTGAAATTTTCATTACAGAAAAAACTCACATCCAAACAGCGCAACTATCATATTCAATCTGCTATTGAATGGGCTGGATTAGACAGTTTTGCAGAAAATTCAGCCAAGACACTATCCGGAGGTGAGCGTCAACGTGTCGCTATTGCGCGTGCCTGGCTTAGAGACCCGGAAATTTTATTACTTGATGAACCAATTACAAACATGGACCATGATTCGCGTTCACGAACAATACAGTTATTACTCAACCTGAAACAACAAGGCGTGGCATTAGTTGTTTCTAGTCATGAGCCAGCACACTTCGACGCCTTAACAGATACCTGGCTACAAATTCGCGATGGTCGTCTGCATGGCTTTAGTACAACTGATAACGTTACTTCTATACATTACAAAAAACACCTGAACGAATATGCTAAATAAACAGAATGTAACAGCAGTCATCCTTGCTGGTGGTAAAGGAAGACGAATGAATGGTCAGGATAAAGGCCTGATTGAACTAGCAAACCGACCACTAATTGAATATGTAATCGATGCGATAAAACCACAGGTTGAAACCATAATACTAAACGCCAATCGAAACCAGGAACTGTATTCTAACTATGGCTATCCGGTTATTTCTGACACCTTAGATGATTTTCAAGGCCCTTTAGCCGGTTTCTTTAGTGCGATGAAAACAGCAACAACCAGTCATATTATTACCTTGCCGTGTGACGGGCCATTATTACCCAACGATCTGGTAGAGCGATTAATTTCCTCCTTAAATGATAAAACAGTTGATGATAAGAATCCTGACATTTCAGTCGCACACGACGGTGACCGCATGCAACCTGTTTATGCACTAATACCAACGACACTAAAAACGAGTCTCAAGACATTCCTTGACTCTGGTGAAAGAAAAATTGATTTCTGGTACAAACAACACCACGTTGCGCTGACTGATTTTTCGGATTGTCCAGAAACATTCAGAAATATAAATACCGCTGAACAACGTGACACATTACAACGGGATCTATTACAAGATGAAGGTTTGTTATCATGATTCAGTTCCCGTTGCCACTAATTGGTTTATGTGCACACAGTGGCACCGGTAAAACTACGCTTTTGACACAGCTGATTCCGCTATTAATAAAACGAGATTTACGCATAGGTGTAATAAAACATGCCCATCACAAATTCGACATTGACCACCCCGGAAAGGACAGTTATGAATTTCGTCAGGCCGGTGCAGAACAAGTTGCCATTGCCTCAAAAAAACGCATTGCCTGGATACAAGAACACAAAGATGATAATGATGAGCCCGTATTATCCGATGCCCTTTCAGTATTAGATACCAGGACGCTTGACCTTGTTATCGTTGAAGGTTTTAAGCAAGAAGATTTTCCGAAAATTGAATTACATAGAAGCAGCCTGGGTAAACCACTTATTTATAAACACGATAAAAACATTATCGCACTAGCTACCGACTCACAACTAACAGAAACCACAACACCCCACCTACTTAATTTAAATCAGGCTAACGAAATAGCTGAATTCATAATCGACTACATTAAAAATTACAATAATGAAGCCCTGCTCAGACGGCAACAGGTTGAGTAAAAAAAACAATGTTAAACGATAAAATTAAAACACAGGTCAGTTGCGCTGATGACTGTGATAGTGAAGCTATTAGCGTTGAAACGGCACGCAGAAAAATACTGGCCAAAATATCGTCTATTAACTCTACGGAAAAGTTAACCTTGCATCAAAGTTTAAACAGGGTCATTGCGCAAGACATTGTTTCAACATTGAATGTACCTGGACATACTAACTCAGCAATGGATGGTTATGCATTATCAGGCGATGATTTACCAGAGACTAGCATACTGCAATACCAGGTGATAGGTACAGCCTTTGCAGGACGACCATTTGAACAACCATGTTTTGCTGGAGAATGCGTACGTATCATGACAGGTGCCGTTATGCCTGCAGGCACTGACACCGTTGTTATGCAAGAACATACTGAAGAAGTAACAGAGACAAAAATACGGCTAACCAGCGGACACAAAAAATACCAGAACGTCCGCCAGGCCGGTGAAGATATCAGTAAAGATAGTATTGTTGTTAAACAAGGGCATTATATTCAAGCAGCTGATCTTGGCGTTATAGCTTCCATTGGCATCGGTGAAGTTAATGTTTATAAAAAACCTCGAATCGCCTTTTTTTCAACGGGTGACGAGCTACGTTCTATCGGTGACACATTGGATAGCGGTGACATTTATGACAGCAATCGTTATAGCCTTTATGGCATGTTGAAGAAATTAAATGTAGAAATAATTGATCTTGGTGTAGTCAAAGATAAGCTAAGCGATTTACGAGAAGCTTTTAAGGTCGCTTCCACTCAAGCAGATTTAATTATTACGACTGGTGGCGTCTCAGTGGGTGAAGCTGACTTTGTAAAAGAAATCCTGGAAGAAATGGGAAAAATGCACATATGGAAAATTGCCATGAAACCAGGGCGTCCGCTTACATTTGGTGAACTTGGTAAAACAATGTTTTTCGGACTACCCGGCAATCCAGTGTCAGTCATGACAACATTTTATCAATTTGTAATACCTGCCATACAACATTTGTCCGGCCAGGGTGCTCGCCCTCCTCTCACCTTTGAAGTGGTGTCCGAATCAGCATTGAGAAAACGCCGAGGACGATTCGAATGCCAGCGAGGTATTTTATCGCGAAATGAAACAGGCCAACTAACTGTTGCAGCTACAGGCAAACAAGGCTCTGGCATCCTGACTTCTATGTCGCGTGCCAATTGTTTAATTCTCTTATCTGAAGATTGTGATGGAATTAATGCAGGTGATTTGGTCACGGTGCATCCATTCAACACATACCTGTAAGATCTCCCGAATAATCCTAAATAAATCAGTTGAATCGACCGGTGTACTGCTCCTCGGCAATAGCTCCTCGGCAATTGCTCCTGCGTTCCCCTACTTCCTTACTTCCTGTACATATGCGTTGCCCTACTACCGTCCATCCATGG
>RCNF010001869.1_pt1 | contig 11212 bp, 7 predicted proteins | sample 2041311 | NCBI WGS metagenome assembly RCNF01 (sample SAMN09708228, study PRJNA481090) | Marine sediment metagenome, whole genome shotgun sequencing project. | biome: marine sediment; feature: ocean; material: sediment; isolation source: Sewage treatment plant 2 marine sediment (STP2) ... | reverse complement strand
ATTTTGCCATTGCTTTAGGCAAAAGAATTTTTAAAAAGCATTTTAAAAAATACTGGCTGGATGGTTTTTGGAATGTACAGGTAGAGTTACAGGATTAATACTCAAAGAAGGGTTTTTAACTTCCCCTTAGGGCTTGAATGACAGTTTCTATCACTTCAGATGCCTCTGGACTTTTCAGCACTACTGCATCCGCCCCGGCATTGAGTGCACTCTTTCTGGTTTCAGGTTGATTGTCGGCTGTAAACAGGATCAATTTTATTCCCTGGCAATCTTTATTTTTGCGCACACCCTGGCATATCTCAATCCCTGACATAACAGGAAGCATAAAATCAATAACCGCTGCTACAGGTTTCTCTCGGATTATGAGATCCAACCCTTCACGTCCACCAACCGCAGTCATGGGATGAAAACCCGCTTTTTGAAAAAGACGGGTATAAAGTCTCAGGATAACAGGGTTATCATCAACGATGACTAATTTTTGAGGTTTAAGTTGATGGTTTTCCAATTGGTTCTTTTCATCCTGTCGCTTATCAATTACTAAAAGCATATCCGTGCTTTCAAGCTTTGTCTTTAGGTCTGGAAAGATGGAGTCACGTCCATTCCTGCGAAGACCAACAACCTCTCTTCCCATCTTCCCGGACACTTCTCTTATTGTCTCACCCAACACGCTCAATTCATCCCGGACATTGATCCACTGGGGAACAGCGTTGGTTCCAATAGATGTTTTAGACAACTCTGTCTGCTTTCCCGTGGCTGCAAGTATATCATCAGCAATCTGTTTGCCTGCCGTGGCAAAAGGTGAAATAACGCTATCCGCTCCTGCCTGTAAAATCTTTTTCTCCGAAGAAGCCTCTTCAGCTCTTGCAATAATGTGGAGAGTGGGGTTGAGCTCGCGAGTAGTGAGAACAATGAACAGATTATCTGGATCAGAGTTGAGAAGAGCTAGTAGACCTCTGGCCAACTTTACACCTGCTTCCATCAGTACATTTTCATGAGTTGCATCTCCTTCAACATAAAAATAGCCCTTTCCCCGAACTTCCTGTAGCTGTGTGGGATCAGTCTCAATGATGACAAAATCAGAACCTGCCTTTTTAAGCTGCTCCGTGGCGGCCGCACCTACTCTTCCAAACCCGCAGATAATGTAGTGAGATTTTAAGAGCGATATCTGTTTTTTCATTTTTTTTATCTCCGATCTACCTTCCTGAACCCTTTCAAGGATTGATTCTACTAAGGCATGTCCTGCAAATGCAAGGCTTCCAAAACCTATTAAGATAAGAAATATTGTAAACCCACGCCCCACCCCAGACAATGGCTTCACTTCTCCGAAACCCACTGTAGTGATGGTAATAATTGACATGTAGAGCCCCTCAAACAAGGTATACCCTTCTATCAACATATACCCCGAGGTGCCGATCGCAATAATAACCAGGCATAATATTAGAGCGATCACAATCCGATTATTATAAAACATATCTAACACTCACCAAAACGTCTTTCATTTCTATTTATTGACGTTCATAGTCTTCTTATTATTTATTAAACTTGTTTCGTTCATCCCTTCACCAACAATCCTGTTCCTACCTGCTTCCTTCGCTTCATAGAGACATTTATCTGCCTTCTCTATTAGCAACTCGGCTGAAACTTCTTCCCCATCAATGCCATGCCCAAAACCGCTTATGCCAAAGCTGGCAGTGATCTTTATCTCTTCTCCTTTCAACGGAATCACCATCTCAGATATAAGACAACGAATCCTTTCCACCACCTTCCATGTTTTATCTAAATCTGTTTCCGGCAGTACAAGGATGAACTCCTCGCCACCATACCTGGCCAGCCAGTCAACGCCTTCGCGAATAGTATCCATGATACACCTCACGCACTCCTGCAAAACCAGGTCCCCTGCTTGATGGCCGTATGTATCGTTGATCTTTTTGAAATGATCAATATCGATCATCGCAATATGGAGGGAATGTTTGTAACGTTTGTTTCTCTTGATCTCCTGGGATATATGTTCCATCAAGTAGCCGCGATTGTAGCATTTGGTGAGAGGGTCAGTTATAGAAAGCTTCTTTATTTCATCTAAGGCATTGGACAACGATCTTTCTAAATTCAAAACGCGTTCCCCGGCTTTCATACGTGCGATAAGTTCAGCCTGGTTAAACGGTTTGGTGAGATAATCATCAGCTCCGGCATCCAATCCAGCAATAATATCACATTTTTCAGCTCTGGCTGTAAGCAGCACAACAAAGACATAACCTGGGAATTTTTGTTTCCGTATAGCTCGACATAATTCAAGCCCATCCATCACGGGCATCATCCAATCCGTTATGACTATGGGATAATAATTCTTTGTTAAGCTTTCCAGTGCCTCTCGACCATTGCTGGTAGATACAACCTTTCTTCCAGCTTTCACCAGGTTCTTTTCCAGCATTCTCCTGCTAACAGGGTCATCTTCAGCTATTAATATGGGAAATGAATTATCCATCAAATTACCCTTATCTCTCCTGCTATTTGGTCACATTGCTCTTTAATAAATTCAACCGCTTCGGCCGCCCCTTCCAATCCATTCTGCCGGGCTTTTTCTTCAACCCCCTTCGCTATCTCAAATATTTTCTCCAATCCAAGATTCGCGGAAGATCCCTTTATGGAATGTGATGATGCAACTACTTCCTGGGTATCGCCCGTGTCAATTCCTGTCCTCAGTTTGTCAAGATTCGACTCTGTCGTTTCTAAAAAGAGCTCAAGCAACTCAAGGTATTCATCCTCTTCCAAACCTAAATTTTCTGCTAATCCTTTAACATCCATAGCCCTCTCCTTTTTTAAATTTCTAAATTCAACTCTTCACCCATTTCTCCACCATATCAAATACGACTTCTCTCTTAATCGGTTTGGGGATATAATCATCCATTCCTGCCTCAAGGCATTTCTCCCTGTCACCTTCCATGGTGTTGGCAGTCATAGCGATGATGGGAATGCTTGTGATTTTGGATTGCTGATTTTGGATTGCTGGTTCATTTTCTCTAGCTGACTCATCTCCAACCCTTAACTCGCAACTTGCAACTCGTAACTGCGATTCGATACTTCGAATCGCTTTTGTTGCCTCCAGCCCATCCATCACTGGCATCTGCATATCCATAAAAATAAAACTGTATCTTCCTGTTTCACTTTTTCCCATCCCTTCTTTCCTTACTGCTTTCCCTTCGTATCCATTCACAGACTTTTTATACATGTTCACTGCTTCCTGACCATTGTTTGCTATCTCCACCTGGTAACCAGCCTTAGTCAGCATTTTTGAGGCAAGCTTCTGGTTGACTGGATTGTCCTCAACCAGCAAAATCCGCACCGATTGCTTAATCCCTTCATTCAATGTAAGCTGAGTGGATATCTCCTGTTTCCCCCCTTCTGCTGAACCATGAGTGGTCTTACCGATCTTAATACTACTTTCTTCTACCTTCTTACCCAACAACCGTTCCATCATATCAAGGAGTTTTTCTCGGCGAATAGGTTTGAGCAAAAACCCGTCAAATCCTGCTTCCTTGCTCTTTTTAGTACCATCAATTGTAGAAGAGGAGAAAGCCAACAATGGGAGATCTCTTAGCTTTTCATTCTGACGAAATATTCTGGCAACCTCATATCCACTCATCACTGGCATTTGTATATCTAGAACACCTAAGTCAAAGGAATCCCCCTTGCTCAAAGCAGAAAGTGCAGCATCTTCCACCTTCTCTGCCTCAGATACCAGCTCCACCCGCGCCCCTGCAGAATCTAACAGGTGACCTAAAATAAACAGGTTGGTCTGATTATCATCTGCAACAAGCACCTTCTTCCCCTCAAGGGAAGCACGACAAGCCTTGATGGAATGTTTCTTGTCAGATTTCTTAAGCCAGGCGGTGAAATGAAAAATACTGCCAGGACCACCGATTTTGGATTTTGGTTTTTTGACTGCGGATTGTGGACTTTGGATTTTAGATGTGCTATTTTCTACTCCGCAATCTGCATCCCGCATTCTGCAATCAGCCGGGCTTTCTGCCCATACATCTCCACCCATGGCATTGGATATCCGTTTGCAGATGGCGAGACCAAGACCTGTACCCCCATACTCACGGGTAGTAGAACCATCGGCCTGTTTAAACATTTCAAAAACACCTTCTAACTTGTCTTTGGGAATACCAATGCCGCTATCTCTTACCCTTGCGTGTAACTTGATCCTATCCTCATCATCATCTTCTTCTTCAATTTTAAGGGAAAGCTCAATCTCTCCTTGACTTGTAAATTTAGTGGCATTGCCTATCAGGTTCACAAGCACCTGGCGGAACTTTGCGGGATCTCCCTCTACATAGGAAGGGATATCGTCATCTATGTGGCACAAGAATTCTACTGGTTTCCCATCCACCTTGGGTCTGATTAAATCACACACATCGTAAGCCAGAAGTTCAGGATCAAAGTTAATCTCCTCAAGAGTCATCTTCCCAGCTTCTATCTTGGAAATGTCAAGTATGTCATTGATTAGATAGACAAGTGCCTCTCCACTTCTCTTTACAGTCTGAACATAATCTATCTGCTCATCATCAAGCTCGGTTTCTAAAAGCATATCGGTAAAACCGATTACTGCATTCATGGGGGTACGGATCTCGTGACTCATGTTCGCCAGAAACTCACTCTTGGAACGGGTGGCATCCTCCGCCTTTTTCTTTGCTCTCCTCAATGCCTCAAACATTTTTTTTCGCTCAGTGATATCCCAACCCACACTCACCATTCCATTTTTTTTCTCATATTTATCATAAACCATGGCTGTGCTCATCTCCATCGGTACGAGCTTCCCACACTTCTGAAGAATATAGGTTTCATACTGGCTTCTCTCTCCTTGAGATATTCTTGTTTGTATTTCTTCGTAATCTGCTAAAAACTTGCCATCTATTCCCACCGTCTCTCCCGTAGTGGAAATATAATTGCCTGGTGTCACCTGGGTAATATCGGCTAATCGTTTACCTAATAACTCTTCGATGGGATATCCCAAAATATCCACTAAGGCAGCGTTCATGCGGATAATGTTACCGTCAATATCCGTTACTATTACGCATTCTCTGGATGTCTGCATGATGTTTTCAAGATAATTTTCTATCTCTTCCAATCTTCTTTCCAGTTGGTTGATTTCCCACTCTGCTCTCTCCATTGAATGTTCTTCTTTTTCTAACATCATTCTATACCCCTTGTTTTTTAAAACTTATACAGCATAATAAGCAATTCACATGTTTATTTATTTTTATCAATCCCGAAGAACTCTTTTGCGTCATCTACTTCAGATCGCAAGTTTTCTATCACCTTTTCCCTGGCCTCATCAGTTAATCCGATTTCTTTACAGACATCTTCCATCTTTTCATGGTTTTTATTCTTATCAGACCATCCGATCCCCTCTACTCTACATAATTGATCTGCAACATAGATCGTTTTTACGGCTTTGACGGATTCACCTGAACTCTGCTCAGAAGGTGCATGATGATTTTTAACACAAGCTCTCAAAACGGGAGGGAACCTGTTTTCTCTGGTAAACCACTCACCTACCTCAGCATGGGAAGTACCAAATACCTTTTTCTCAGATTGATAAATCTCCTCTGCACTTTCTTCTGCCTTTTCTAAAACCTTCCTGTATTCTTCAGGAAAGCTATCCGACAGGATTATTTTCCCAATATCATGCAATAGACCAGCAGCCAGTAACTCTTCTGGACAAGGATATTCAATCTCCTTCCCGATAGATCTGGCTCCTACACCAACCCCCAGAGAGTGCTCCCAAAACTTTTCCATATCCAAAACAGCAACCGTCCCATTTCTTGACATTTTTGCGATAGAAAAACCCATTGCGAGATTTTTTACAGCATTGAAACCCATAATAACCACGGCATGTTTTAAGCTGGAAATACGCCCGGAAAATCCATAAAAAGGAGAATTTACCTGTTTCAAAATCTGGCTGGCTAATGATTGATCCCCTTCTATAATTTTACCCACATCTTTTGCTTGCGATTTCGAATCATCAAATACTTCCAGCAATTTCGTGGTGACCTGCGGAAGAGCAGGTAGATTCTTTGCCTTTTTAACAATCACTTCAAGATCTGCCATCACTTCCCCTTTCTTTCTTATGCCAATTACAGTTCTTCGAAAAAAAATTAAAAAATGTTTTAATATAATCTTTAGCTTCGCTTAAGCAATTGGAGTACTGTCCTCCATCATCTCTCTAACTGATCCTAATATTTGATTCATTTGGAACGGTTTATTGATCACTAAATCTACTCCGCACTTTTTCAACTCGTTATTGTTCAGATCCACTTTCCATCCAGTAACCAGGGCTACTTTTGTTTTTCCATTCATCTTCTTTATTTCCTCTGCTACCTGCCAGCCAGACATCCCAGGCATTCCCAGATCGGTAAAAACCAGGTTAAACTTCTTTTCCTGAAAGAGCTTTATGCCTTTTTTACCATTTGGCGCAACCTCAACCCGATGACCACCATCCGTTAAAATATCTTTAAGAAGCTCCCGCACGCCTTCTTCATCTTCAACAACCAAAATGCTGGCTTTGTTTTCTCCATCGGGAACGGTCTTCTCTTCTTCGTTATCAGTCTTTTCAAGTTTGGGAAATTTGATGGTAACGGTCGTTCCCTGACCTTCTTTGCTGTCTACCGTGATCGCACCTTGGTGACGATGGATGATCCCATAGGAAGCACTCATACCCAACCCAGTTGACTGCACCCCCTTGGTAGTAAAAAAAGGATCAAATATTCTATCTCTTACGTCTTTAGGAATACCAATACCGCTGTCCCTAACCAAAACCACCACATGGCTATTATCCACGAAGGTCTTTATGGAAATCTGCCCCCCTTTAGGCATGGCATCAAGGGCATTATTCATAATGTTGATAAACACTTCCCTGAGTTCCGAACCGCTTCCTTCAATGGGAGAAATGAGAGAAAGTTCTTTTTGGATATTTATTTTTATTCCCTTCGCCCCAGCTTCATTTTTCCATCTCACTTTGGTAAATTCCAGGGTATGTTCAATAATCTCATTCAGGTCTACCTCGGTAAGATTTTTATCATCATCATTTTTTCGTGAGAATTCATGAATCCTGCGCACGGTATCGACTCCATCGAAGGAAGCTTTTTCTATGATTTCCAAACTTTTTTTCAGGTCATCCATCAATTTTCTTTTTTCCTGCTTTCCGGACGGCAACTCAACAATTCTCTTCAAAAGCTGCGTTCTACCGAGGATAATAGCGAGGATGTTGTTAAAATTATGAGCGACTCCTCCCGCCAATTCTCCCAGTGAACTTAGTTTTTCAGATTGAAGAAGCTGTTTTTCCATCTTCTTTCTAGCGGTTATATTCCTTATAATGGATACTCCAGCGACAGGATTCCCTTTATTGTCTTTAATCACTGAACTGTTGCATTCAACTTCAATCCAACTCCCATCATTTTTTTTGTGTATCGCTTCGTAGGAAATAAAACCCTTTTTAAATAGTTCGGGTACCTTTTCGAGGATCATTTTTCTCATGGCTTCATCTTCAATTACAAACATTGAAGAATGTTCCCCAATCAAGCTTTCTTTTTTGAGTCCAGTCATGTCCTCCATAGCCGTATTGGCCGAAAGAATATTACCTTTCGCATCCGAAATGATTATGCCATCCCGACTGTTTTCAATAACACTTTCCAAAAATTCCTTGGCTTCTCCGATTTCCTTTGCGGCCTTTTTCCTCTCAGATATATCCCTAAAGATCGATACACCTGCTATATCGTTGCCATCATCATCCCTGATCATGGCGTTATTACATTCCACTTCTAAAACACCACCATCTTTCCTTTTGAAAATTGATTCATAGCAAACATTGCCCTTTTCAAATAGTTCAGCTGTTCGTTTAAGGATCGTTTCCCTCAATTGTTTATCTTCCTTCTGCGTAAACATCGATGTGTGCTGCCCAATCATTTCTTTTCTTTTGCAAGCGTACATCTTTTCCATAGCCGTATTGACAGAGAGTATCTGCCCTTTTTCATCGCAAATTAAAAGCCCATCTCCTATGGTTTCAATGACCTTTTCCAGAAAAACTTTTGCTTCCTTTACCTCTTTTTCTGCCTTTCTTTTGTCGGTCACATCCCTGATACATGCCAATGATCCTGTCGCGTTGCTTTTTATGTCTTTTATCAGTGACAGGTTTACTTCAACTTGCAATAAACGGCCGTCCTTTCTCTTCCACACCTGCTCGACACCACGGATCGTCTCCTTTTTTTTCAATTCCTTTATCACCTTCAGAGCTTTCTCATGATATCCCTTGTCTTGCGGCATCAATTCCCATATATGTTTTCCCACTATTTCATCCCTTCTGTATCCAAGCATGACCTCCACGGCATTGTTAATCTGGACAATGCAATCCGACGAATCGGATATCATAACCCCATCTACTGACGTCTCAAGAATGCGCCGCAGTTCTAACGTGCGATCTTCCAGAAGCGTTTCTACCCTCAAAAGCGACCACTCTCTACGGATCTTTTCGCATAGATCAATAAGATATCGGATTTTGAAAGGCTTATGCACAAACGCATCCGCCCCCAACTGGGTAACTTTCACAGCCAAATCAGGATCCGGATCACCGGTAATGGCTAAGATAGCTACTTGACCATGCGGCGTTTTAAACTCCTCCAACAACTTAGACCCGTCTTGATCAGGCAAATGATAATCAAGGATAACAATTTCCGGATCCACCTCTTTAAATAGGCTGAGAGCTTGTTTGCCTTCAGAAGCCTCGAAAACCAAACAGCCATATTCTGTGAAGCCTTCACGGATGGTTTCTCTTAAATCTTCATCATCTTCAACAACCAAAACACGTGTTTTTTTCTTATCATCCTTGCCCGACAATAGATTATTGATGGTACAGTGTAAGTCCTCAAGATTATAAGGCAATGCAAGAAAACCATTAGCACCCAGTCCCCGTGTAATTTCTTTCGCATCGCTCCCGCTGTAGGTAGCTGACATGACCAGAATGGGTATCTTGTTAAAGTCAACGAACGCCAAAGAACGTAACAATCGACATAATTTCCAACCATCGATTCCAGGCATATAGAGATCGGTGATGATCAGGTCAACCGTTTTTATCTCTCTCAGCTTTATTAAAGCCTCTTCCCCTCCCCTGCAGGTAATAACTTCTTGGCCACCCTTCTCAAGAAGCGTTTCCAGCATTCGAAGCTGCACCGGATCGTCGTTGACGATAAGAATCTTCTTGTTTTGTATCCTTTTCATAAACACCCTCAATCTAAGTATTGTTAAACAAAATGGTATATTTAAACGTGACCCAATTAGCGTCTATCCAAATTCTTCCCCATACCGAGAACTTATATACAATCCTTCTTAATTCTTTATATTCTACTACTTCAAAGAATATCGGAATATATTAGTAAGACTTTATAAAAATCTATAAATATTAGGGGGAATTTATACGTAAAACAGAAGGGGGTGGGGTCAGGCTTAAACGTTGCGGAAAGGTAAGCATACAAAAGGAAACGAAGATTGTTTTCTTGGGCAGTAACTATTTAGTCTGGTTATTTACAATACTCAAGTTGTATATTAGTTCCTGGATCCCTGCTTTCGCAGGGATGACAAGCAAGGATGGAACCGATTGAAAAAACGTGTCATTCTCGCGCAAGCGGGAATCCAGTATTGTTAATAATTTCATCATGGTATTCAACTGGAGATTTCAGGATAACCAGATTATTTAGTTACAACCTCATTTTTTTCCTGTTTCCCTTAAGGGGACAGCAAATCCTGCTGCCGCAATAAGAGCCACAGCCATGAAAATGAATCCTGCCCAGTGAGAGCCAGCCAGATCCATCAGTTTACCGGACAAAATCGGGCCAAAAGCACCCCCAGTATTTCCTACCATAAAGATAAGCCCAAAAGCGGTTGCTGACAATCCAGGACCTATCTCTTCAAGTTCTACCGGGATGGTCATTAAGATAGGGGCAATAGTCCCTAGCGCCGCTCCGGTAATCACTAGCGCAATAACGAGAGGAATTCCCTTAAGAGTAGCTAACGTAAGGATACCAAGTCCAAAAATAACAGAGCTTATTATGAGGAAGGGCTTTCTCTTGCCAAGTTTATCCGAAAGTATTCCACCCAGGATATTAAATATCACGGTGGTTCCCAGCATAATGGAAACAAGTTCTCCCGCCCGCTCTACCCCTCTTTCCTCCAAGCTCACAGGAAGAAAGGTTATGAGCGCCATCATACCAACCATATTGAGCCCATAGAAACCTGAAAGCAACCAGAGGTCTTTTACCTTAAGAACTTTTTTGAAATTCTCCTTCATATTCTGCTTTTTCTCCTCAGCTGCCCCTTCTTTCTCTCGATCCCTATATATGAACATCCAGAGTATCCCCATGCCAAGAACAGCAATTCCAATTACAAGCAAAGTATTTCTCCAGCCACCGAAAGCAGGTGACATCAGGCTGGCTGCAGTCGCCATGGCAACAGCTCCCCCAATCCCCATGCCAGAGATGCACAATCCATTGGCTAAAGCGAGCTCCTTCCGGGGGAACCACATACCCAGTGCCTTTGGCATATTGGGGCCTATAACGGCCATTCCAGCACCAACGAAAAACATGCATACAATAAGACCATTGGCACTTTCCACATAAGCACGAAGTGCCCCCGCAACTGCTATAATCAGCACAGACGCTCCCAGTGCCCACCTGGAACCAATTTTATCACTGACCGCTCCACCAATAGGGGCAAAGAAGAGGGATGCGAAGGTAAGAACACCCATAACTGTTCCCATCTGTACCTTGGTCAAGGGTATCTGCTCTACAATCTCCGTAAACATCGCCGGGATACACTGCATACATAAGACAGCAAAAAAAATATTGAGAAAGAGTAGCGAATAGACCCTTACACACGATTAGTATCTGTTTATGCGTTATAGAATGCCATGGACCCGATGCGCGGGCTACTCCTGCCCCCATATTTTCTCAATTAGCCCAACCGGCGGCGTCCATCTCTTTATCAGACTCACAGTGACGATAACCACAAGCCCAATGACGACCATGAATAGGGTGAGGTCTTTACCTTTAAGTCCAAGCATCGCTCAATCCTCCATCACGCCCTTGCGTCCCATGAGGCCACGTGGCCGGGTCAGCAAGATGATGATTGCAACAAGATAGATGATGATTTGGTCAATGCCGGG
>RCNF010001868.1_pt1 | contig 11215 bp, 8 predicted proteins | sample 2041311 | NCBI WGS metagenome assembly RCNF01 (sample SAMN09708228, study PRJNA481090) | Marine sediment metagenome, whole genome shotgun sequencing project. | biome: marine sediment; feature: ocean; material: sediment; isolation source: Sewage treatment plant 2 marine sediment (STP2) ... | reverse complement strand
ATGGCGGAGAGGCAGGGATTCGAACCCTGGGTACCTTGCGGCACACACGATTTCCAGTCGTGCCGATTAAGCCACTCTCGCACCTCTCCGCGAGAACAAGGCGGGGAATATAGCACCGGCCCCCTTGAAAATCAACACCACGGGACCCGGTTTAGGGCCCGGTGTCAATCCCGCCGGGAGCGGAAAAATTCCGTCAGGAGGGATCCGCAATCGGCCGCCGAAATGCCGCCCACGACCTCGACGCGCTGGCGGTAGGGATTGCCGTCCAGCAGCCGGCTGGTCGAAACCACGGCACCGGCCCGGGGGTCGGCCGCGCCAAAGACCACCGTGCCCACGCGGGACAAGAGGATCGCGCCGCAACACATGGTGCACGGCTCCAGGGTCACATAGAGGATGGCCTCGTCCAGCCGCCAGCTTTCGCCGTGGCCACTGGCGGCGCCGATGGCCAGAATTTCGGCGTGGGCGGTGGGATCCTGGAGGGATTCAACCTGGTTGTGGCCCCGTCCGATGATCTGCCCCCCGTTCACCACCACGGCCCCCACCGGGACCTCCCCCTTGTCGCCGGCAATGCGGGCTTCGGTCATCGCTTCGGCGATCCAGCGTTCGTGGGTCCGGAAGGCTGCGAACATGTCATTTTCGCTCACCGGACATCACCTTCGATGACCGCGGCATTGCCTCCCAGGTCCCGTACCTCGACCCGCACCCGCCAGGGCTTCTGTCCGGCCGGGCGGTCGGTCCGCGGCCACTGGATCGGGGTGGAGAATTTTTCGGTCGGGCTGTCACAGATGCCGTCCACCGGATCCAGCCTTTCGGTGGTTCCATCGGGGAGTCGCAGATGAGCGGCCGCCAGAATGCTGCCGGCGTCCCTGGCGGTCAGCTTCACCCTGAAACCGTCATCCTGCAATTCGAGTTTGAAGCCCGAAATCACCGGCTCGGTATTGTCCACGACAATGGGTCCGAGACCCTGGCTGGAGATCGCCGCCTGACCGCCGGGGTTGTCGGGGCCGTCGCTGACGGTCAACCTCACCTCGTATATTCCATCGGGCACTTCGGAGGTATCCCAACTACCCAGCGGTTCGGTCCGGTCGGCCAGGATCTGGCGCCAGGCATCTTCCCCGCGGAGTCGGTAATCCAGGTCATACAGCAGCCGGTCCCCGTTAGGATCAGTGCCTTCCCAGGTGAACACCCGCACCGGACGACCCACGGCAGCCCTTTCGGGGCCTGCCAGGTGGTCGGCGGTGCTGTTTCTGCTGAACTCAGCCTTCAGGCCGCTGCGGAAAGTCTGGGTGATGTTGTCCTGGTGGTTGTTCATGCCGCCCACGTGGATCAGGTTGAGATATTCCTGGGTGAATGAGGCGATCATCGGAGGTAGGTTTTTTTGCCAGGCGCTGACCGCAACCGAAGTCAGCCGGAGGGGATTTTCCGAGCCGGTGGAGGGAAACTCGACCCGCCACTGCAGGAATCGGCTCGCCGGCACTTCCAGGGCGTGATCTTCATCCGCCCAGCTGTCGGACCAGTCGGACCAGCTGTCGTCGGGTTCGGATCGGTTTCCTGTTCGGACCGACCATTTCAATTTGCCACCCTGCCCGTCCGCGGTCCAGTTCAGACGGCCCCACTTCACGGGCAGGCCGCCGTCCAGGGAAGGACTCAAGGCATACTTGGGAGCGTCGAGGCGGCCACCCAAGGCCGTCACGCTGCCGGGATGGGCCTGGCAGACGATGATCGAATCATCCTCGCCGCTCTTGGTTGTCACCAGGATATCCAGGATGTCCCCCCCGGACCATCCGGCCACCGCATGACTTCCGGTCGGCGGGGTCAAGCCGTAAAGTTTGGTGCGGCCCGAATCATCCATCATGGGACCGCCTCCCAACCACCCGTACCGAGGGCTCCAGGCGGCGATCATCAGATCCACGTCACCGGACCACCAGGGAGTGACCAACCCATCGCCCTCCAGGCGGTAAAGGGCCGCCCGGGAAATTTGCGGCCCCTCGGGCTCCATCATCAGGGACAATAGGGCGGGCGGAGCCGTGTTTTTTTCGGCGCCGGACTGAAGTCCCGCCCCCTGCATATCGCCGCTTTCGGTATTGAGAGCCAGAGCAAAAAGATATCCCTCGGGGCCCAAAATCAATTTTCGAACCTCGTCCTGCGGGGTTTCAAACAGCAGACCGGGTCGGTCGGGCCTGTCGGTATCGATCCTGTAGATCAAGCCTGGCCCTTGAGTGGACACCAGCAGCCGGCCCTGGTCGTCAAACATCAGGTCCAGAGCATTTTGGGCCGGCAGCGCCACAGCTTCGGTCAAGCTGCCGGAACCCGGGTCGTACCGGAAAACGGCGGCCGGACTGCCGACAGCCAGCCACACCGTGTCACCTTTGGGATCGGCCGCCATGGCCCACACATATCCCCCGGGAACACTGCCCAGCAGAGTGGCCGTCCCCTGGTCATCCATGCCGAACAACTGGCCATCGGGACCACAGCCGGCTAACAGCTCGGCGCCCGGAATTTTCAGTAGACTGAACACCTCGGTGCCGGCCAGCTGGGCCACCAGACGGCTCTTGTCCCTGGCATTGGTATGGTGGATTTCGCCCCCGTGACCGGTGCCGGTGTAATATCCGCCCCGACCATCGGGAATGATCCGCCAGAATACTTCCGGACCCACCGGTCCGGCGGGCACTCCGGCCAACCCCGCCACCAGATTGCCTTCCCGGTCGAGAGCCGCGCCTTCCAAAAGCATTTCGTCGAAGGACCGGTCGGCGGGCCAATCCCAAAAAATGGGCCCCGCCCCCAACCCGAGCCCGGGGACGAAGCAGATGCCCAGCAGTGCGACCGATAGCCAGACTTTTGGCTCCCGCCATATCCTGTGATAGATCCTGATCCTGCTCATGGTCGCCTTTCTTCAGTGATGGGTTCGAGACCGGAATTCAACTTCAGGGACCGCACGGCGTGCCCGCTGAGTACCCACTGTGTCGGCACCTCACGGCGCAGCACATAGTCGGCCAAGGTTCGGGTGGCCTGCATGTTCCCGGTCTCTATCAGTTTGGAAACGCTGCCGGGCAAGTTGTGCATTTCCTGGCCCTGCAGAATTTTGCTGGAACCCGGCGCCATGATCGCCAAGGCCAGGGTGTCGCCGGAGCGGCCGGTGCGCAGAATTTCCAGGATGTTGCCCAGCTGGACCACCTGGAAACGTCCCGGCGCTCGCTGGGCCTCGAAAGCAAAAAGTTCGGCGGCGCTGGCGGCCAGAACCCGCAACGGCCCCGGGGCCAGGTGCGCCGGAACGGTGAACGGAATCTCGATGAACTCCCTGCTCCCGAAACGTGGCTGGATCTCGACCCGGAATACCACTTCTTCACCCGGTGCCCGCAACACGCGGGGTCCGGTCAAACCGACGATGGTCGCTGCGGACATGGGTTTGGTTTGTTCCAGACGGGCCCGGACCTCTTTCAGCCTCACCTCGTCATAGGGGTTGTTCAACAGGATGTTCAAGGGGGCCATCCATTCGGCGGCCAAAGCCATGGCGCCGCCGGACCCGGTAACCACCCCCGACAGGACCAGGGGCTGATCGGCCAGCGCCGCTGGACCCTCCCACACGGTCTCGATCCGGTAGCGGAGATTCTGCTGACTGGCATCATCACTTTCGACCAGCAGGGAATTATAGAGGGTCCAGTAGACCAGGGTCGGGGTCAATCTCTGGTCGCTGACAACCGCGAATTCGTAGGACCTTTTGGCCGTTCCTTTTCCGGTGGCCAGATTCAGATCGATTTTCACCGGCACCATATCCGGGGCCGGCCCCGTGCGGCCGGACAGACCCGCGCGCTGATCGTGGTGGACGGTCCCGACAATCCGGCCGACGGAGGCGACCTTGAATGACATCTGCCGACTGGGAAATACGGTCAGAACTTGTGCCGTGGCCAACGGCCAGTCCACTTGGCCGCGCTGCATGAACGGATGGCCCATCATGAAAACCTGGTCACCGTCCACCCAGGTCACGGTGCCGATGACTCCCAGCTTGGCGTCCCCGGTGATCAGGGGAACGGCGCAGGCGCTGCCGGGCCGGAAAACCTGACCCGATTGGCCAACATGAGCGAAGTTCCCAGAGGCCTGGCTTTCGCTGCCGACCGGTTGGACGATCCAGCTATCGGGCCCCGGCAGGGAACCCGGGCCCTCGCCCGCCAGATCCCCGAGCAGGGTCATGATCAATTCCCGTGGCTCCGGCCAAATTTTGCCAGGATCAGGGGCGTGTCGTTCGACCCCCTTGCCCACGGACACTTCAGAAACCGATATGTTTTCCGCAAAAAGTTCCTGCGCCAGTTGGCTGACCGAAGAGCCGGGAGCCAGCAGATCAAACAAATCCGGAGACAGGCTTTGTGCCCCCGCTGGCGGCGTGATCGGAACGTCCGTGGGCAAAGCAAGGATTTCCGCCGCCGGTGTCACCCCGGCCAGGGGTTTGAGGGCCCCGCCCCAGCCAAAGGCTAGAGCCCCGGCGAACCGTCCCTCGACAAATACCGGGCTGCCACTCATGCCTTGGGCAATGCTGGACAGTTCCAACCCATGCCCGCTGACTTCCACCAGAAGCAGGCTCCCGTCGGCGCGGATGTTGTCCTGCACGCCGACTACCCGCACGCCGAAGGTATCGATCCGGGTACCCTCGAAAACGGTCAGACCGTATCCCGTCATGCCGGGTTTGATTTCGGCCAGGGGAATGAAGTCCCCTTTGTCTTCGGCGGAAAGTCCCGGGACCGGAAAAACTCCCGCAGCCAGGCAAACGAACAAAAGATATCCGACGGCACCCCGGCGGGAAAATGACGAAAAACTGGTCACAAGTGATCCTTCCGCACCCACCGCGTCCGCTATTGGACGTGGGCGCCGCAGCAAGTTACCGCCCCATATCTGCCAAACCGGGTCTAATCACTAAATATGCCGGGCACCTACCCAGCAGGGCGGTCTGACCCGGTCACCATCGCAATAAACAGGCCGTTGAAGACCTTTCAGGCCCGATCAACCCTGGTTCAGGGCTGAAACTTGACGCCCACCCTCAGGAACAGCCCAGTGTAGTTGAACCGCAACTTGTCGTCGACACTGTCCGGGTTGTACACGGTTTCCCCCTCCACCTTGAGGTGGTTCAGCAGCGCGTGGCGGAATCCCATCTTCCCGAACACGGACCATAGCGGCGACACCGGAGCATCCACGATCGCGTAGGCCGCAAAGTGGAAGCCGAGCCCGTCGAAGGATTGATTCCGGTCCGGAGCATTAGGCTCGATCACCTGCAGCGAGCCCGCGCTGCTGATCATACCCAGCGTGGTCCCCGCGCCGAATCGGACGCTTTTTTCAGTGGCCGGCAGGAAGTCCAGGGAGACCTCGAATAGGTTGGCGGGCAGGTCGTATTCGACAAGATTACCGTTACCGGAATATCCGCTGCTGGCCCATTGACGGGCGAAACCAAAACCCAGGTCAAGTTCCGCCGTCAGGGCAAAACCCGCGTGCAAGCCGGCATCAAGACCGGAATTGATGTGGCTCAAAACCTTATGGCCGGCACCATCATTGACCCCGTCGATGGCGTCGTTCACGTCATCGAGCAGGAAGAGGGCATAACCGCCGTGGACCTGGAGGAAAAAACCTTCAGCCTGCACCTGCCCGGCAACCAACAGGAAGGCCGCCGACACCATCAGTGCTCGCGTCAGCAGTTTCATACCCGCCTCCAAAAAAGGCCCCGCGGAAAACCGCGGGGCCAAAAAGTGGTACGCCCAGGAGGATTCGAACCCCCAGCCTCCTGGTCCGTAGCCAGACGCTCTATCCAGTTGAGCTATGGGCGCACCATGTCGTCAGCTTCCGCTGACTCAATATAATAAATTCTGGCGGAGAGGGAGGGATTCGAACCCTCGGTGAGTTTCCCCACACACGCTTAGCAGGCGTGCGCCTTCAGCCACTCGGCCACCTCTCCCAAACCTGGCGGAGGGCGGGGGACTCGAACCCCCATGGGCTTTCACCCGGCGGTTTTCAAGACCGCTGCCTTACCAATTAGGACTAGCCCTCCGGCAATTCCAAATGATCCGGCAATTCCGGATATTGTCATCAAGGGCCGCCAACCGCTCAGCGGTAACGCACGGTACTATCTGGTTTTCCATTTGTCAAGGAGACCAGACTGCCTTTTTCGCGAGGCCCTTTATTGCTGTCTGCCGAGGCCTGACAAATCCAGACCGATGCTCGGTTTGGCCAACTGCCCCGACAAATTCAAGCCCAGATTAACCCGTCCCGCATCGTCCCGCATCGTCTCGGCCAAAAACGACATGCCTCCCAGATCAGGCGTGAACCCGGCCGGCAGACGCACCCCCACCTTCACCCCAATATCGCCGGCAAATCCCAGCCAACCCGAGGCCTGCCAATCGGTGTCCAGGCCGTCGATTTCCAGTTTGTTGATCAGATAGCGGCCCTCGGCAACGGCAAACTGATGGCTCAAGCGGCTGAACCGCACCGTCTTCAGGTCCTGCCGCTGCCCCAGATACTGGGACACATCCCGCAGCCAGGCCTCGGCGTGCAACACTCCCTCACCAGAGCTCAATTGCCCCTCCAGGTCCAGGCTCTGCAGGCGGGTCGCCTTGTCACGCAACGCCATCGTACCGGTCACTTTACCATCCAGATCACAGATCAGTTTCTCCCCCAGATCCGGCAGGTAAGGGGGCAAAACCTGCCCGGCGGGCAATTTCTCGAGTTGGGCCGTCCAAGCCAGGGTGCCCCAGGGGTCTGTGGCATAGTCCAGAGTGCCGCTGGCCTTGAGATTCCCGGCGGCCAAGCGGCCCGTCAATGACGTGAACTCCAACTGCCGCGCCGACCAAATACCCTTGGCGCGAACCTCTTGCCAGGGGATATTTTTCAGCACCAATTCCGCCGCCCGGGCTTCGATTTTGAAGCACAAATCCGCCGGGATATTTTGTCCCGGAGCTTCGCTTTTGGGCAGCGGTCCGGCCGCCAGATCCACACTCAGGTCCGTGATCAGAATCTCGTAGTCCTGCAACCGGATCTCATCACCGGACAGCTCCACCACCACGCCCGGTCCGGCCAGACGCACGGCCTTGACCTCGACCTGACGCCGCAGCAAGGGCCACAGCCCCAGGCTGACTTTCAACTCGGAGTATTCCAGATCATAAATGCCGACATCCTGCCCGGCCCCCGTGCGCCGCGCCAACTCCGCGCCCGTGCCCCGCAATCGGCCACCGGTCAGGCGCAAGCCCAGTCCCCCGGCCACATTCAGCGAAGCTTCGCCCGGCGTCACCTCGGCACCGGTGTATTGGGCCACCTGGTCGGCGATTTCCGCCGCCAATTTGTCCTTGGGAATCAGGGCGCCCGCCACGGCCAACGCCAACAGTGGCAGCCCGATCAGGACCGCCACCACCACCAACAATCGCCGCATCCGAGGCCTACCCATGATCCCGCTCCTGGTTCTTCAGAATCCGTCCGCCACCCAGCACTTCGTCGCCCCGGTACAGCACGCAGGCCTGTCCCGGGGTCGGCCCGTCGATAAAATCCGTCATTTCCAGCCGGATGTTGCCGCCGCTCAACTGCCACCCCTTCACCCGCGCGCCAGGGTGACGATGCCGAATACGCACCACCACCGGCTGCTCGGCACCGGAGTCGGTCCACACCGCGGGAAAGTCCGGTCCGGCCGCCTGAAAGTCGTTGGCCAACAGATGGCCCTGACGCAGGTCCGCCTTGCTGCCGACCACCAGTTCGCGGCGGTCCAGATCCAGTTTGAATACGTACAGCGGTTCGGCCGCAGCCACGCCCAGGCCCTTGCGCTGACCCACCGTATAGTGAACCAGTCCCCGATGGCGTCCCAACACTTCGCCTTGTCGGTTGACGATGTTTCCCGGCTCGGTGGCCGGCATTCCCGGTTGGTCGGCAAACAGGAAACCCCGATCGCCATCGGGCACAAAACAGATTTCCTGGCTGTCCTGTTTTTCGGCTACCGTCAGGCCCAGTTCGCGGGCGGCCTGGCGCACCTGTGGCTTGACGTACCAGCCCAGCGGAAAAACCATCCGGGGAAACAGCTGCGGTGAAATCCGGTGCAGGAAGTAGCTCTGGTCCTTGCCCTCGTCCAACCCGCGCAGCAGGCGAGCCTCACTGCCCTGCCCTCCGATGCGCGCGTAATGACCCGTGGCGGCAAAAGCGCAGCCCTGCCGGTCAGCCAGGCGCACCAACTCGGGAAAGCGCACCACGCTGTTGCAGGCCAGGCAGGGATTGGGCGTTTCGGCCAAAAGGAAGTCGGACACAAAGGGGTCGATGACCTGCTCGCGGAAGGGCTCTTCGACATTGCCCACCCAATGCGGCGCATCAAAACTGTGGGCCAGGCGCCGGGCGTCATCAATGGCTTCCAGCGAGCAGCAGGATTTTTCCGTGAGGTCGATCTGGTCTTCGCTGTAGCAGAAATTCTTGAAGGTCACGCACTGGACATCACATTCCAGGGCCTTGAGCAGAGCCAGGGTCACCGCACTGTCGACCCCACCACTGATCCCGAGCAGGACCCCGGTGCCGGGCGGCAATTGCCGCCGCAGCACATCAGGAATCTCGAGCGGGAAGGTCACTTCACCGCACCGACAGCCGGGGCGTTCATCAGGTCCTGCACAATCTTGACGTTGTCCCGCGACCGTTCGCCGATGTCACCCTCGGGATCATACTTGGAAGCCAACTCCCACTCGGCAATGGCTTCGCGATAGATCTTCTCCTCGGCGAACATGATCGCCATGTTGTAATGGGCCAGGGCGCTGTACTCGTTGTATTCCAGCACGGTCTTGAACTCGTTCATCGCATCCTTGACCCGCCGTTGGCGCAGGTACAGCGAGCCCAGATTGCAGCGGGCTTTCTCATCGGTCGGATCGACATCCAGGGCCATCAGGTAATAGCGTTTGGCGTTGGCCAGGCGGCCGTCACGCTCCTGGCGACTGCCCATCTGCTCGGCCCGGTCATCCCACAGCGACCCCAGGTTCACCATGGGCTCCAGGAAAGTGCTGTCCTGGGCCACGGCCGCATTGAAATACACATCGGCGCTGTCCAGCCAGGCATTCACCGTGACGTCGCCCCAACCCACGGTGCGGGCCGAGTCGCCGGCCATGGCATAGAAGCGGTTGCCCAGCAGATAATTGGCAAAGGCGTTGTCGGGCGCCTCGCCCCGGGCCAGCACATGCAGGGTATCATCCAGGGCCTGGCCTTCAAGAATGGCCGTGCGCGAGATAAACTTGTCCAGCGGGGTTTCCGGAACCTCTTCTTTGCAACCGGACAACAGCGCCGTCATGGCCACCAGGGCCCACATGACCAGGATCAGTTTGCGATTCATCCCTCAACTCCTTGCTCGTGAAACGGTCTACCACCAGGCCTCGAGGCCGGTGATGGAAATGCCCAATCGGTACACATCACTCTTGACGCCGTTTTTCTCCAGGTCACCGATCACCCCGTAGGAAAACGAAAGATCCAACTGCCCCAGGTCTTGCCCAAAAGCAAAACCGGTGCCGATACTTGCGGTGTATTCGTCGATAGGTTCACCACCGACCCGATACCCCCAACGGTGATAGTTGGCCCCCAGACGCAGCGGCAGATTTTTCATGCCCGCGCGTCGCTCATTGGCCTTCAGGCGCTCAAGGCCGAAGCCCAGCGTCTGTTCGTCTTCCATGTCGGCTGCCCAGGCGTCGTTGCCGCTAAAATTGCTGAAGGGCATGTATTGCGCATCGGCTCCGATTTGCCAGCGCTTGGCGAAACGCAACTGGAAGCCCGCCATGTATTCTTCCGGCATGTGCATGTCCCAGGATTCAGTGTGGCGCGAGGTGACGCCCACCACCTGCACCGTACGGTCGACGCCCAGATCATAGGCCGGCGTCCAGGACGCGCCCATGCTCAAGCGTTCAAACGGTTTCCATAGGACGCCCAGCGTATATGACGTGCCGCGAAACAAGTCCTTGGTTTCCTTGAAGGTCGGATCGACTCCAACTTCGTCGAAGGCTTCGTTGACGTTCTCGAGAATGGAGCCACTCTCCAGATTCACCGCCGCCGCAAAAGACATCCGGCCGAAAGGTCGCCAAGCCACACCCAGCGGCACCTTGAAACGGGTGCCTTCCCGGATGGCAACGGTGCCGCCTTCAATGACGCTGCCATCGACGACCCACGAGGTGGTGTCCTGCGAATCCCACCGCGTGCTGCCATTCATGCTGAAGCCCGCCGTTATGCCCAGGCGGTTTTTCTTCACCGGCAAGGCAAACTGCAGCCCTGGCGAGTAGACACCGGAAGTCTGGCGCACACCTTCGGGACCTTCCGAGTCGGCCAACTCGCCGTAGCCCGTATACTTCAGCACCATGTGCCGCAGATAGGTCAATGATGCGATATTCTTGAAGCCGGGATGGGTGGTATCGGCCACCGCCATGCCCCAGCCACCGCGCGCCACCATGCGGGCATCATCGGGAGTGATGCGCTGGCCGATGTTCGCGCCGGCCATGGGGGTCTGTGCCGCAGCGCCCGCGGTCATCAACAGCATCAGCAGGATCACGCCCAGGGATGTGTTCAGGTTTTTCAATTGCCGGCCCCACTCAGTTCGTCGACCACGCTGTACCAGATCTTCAACTTGGGTCGGTTGGCCGGGTCCGGATCATTCAACCCCAGAAAGTTCATCTGCCGGAAATAATAACTCGGCTCGGTCACATCGGGCGGCCGACTACCGAAAGGAAAAATCCCGGGATCTTCCACCCCACTGAGCAGGAATCCCCGCGACTCCTCATTCACCCGGTTGACCGCGCGCCGAATGCCCGTGGTGATGGGAAATTCGATCACGTAATCTGTACTGGGCCGCAGGTTGGCGCGGTAGTCCAGCGGATACACCCGCGTGCTGTCCCCAATGGTCGATACGTCCAGGCGCCCCGAAGGGTCGTCCATGACGCTCGCGACGATCTCGGAAATCATCACCGAAAAATCCGGTCCAAAACTGCGACTGGTATCATTGACCACTGACAGGACCGCGCGATTGATCACCGCATTGGTCGGCAGTTGGGACAAGTCAAACCGCAGGGTGGGATAGTTGCGCAAGCCCGTGCGCAAGACAAAGCCATCGGCGGCCTCGGGCTGGGTCTGCGGGGCCTCAGCCACGGCCTCATAGATCGTCGCGTCGTTGTCGCCCGACACCAGCGTGCTTTCGGAATCGCCAAAATCCACGATGAGATTGGGGCCCGGCAACGTTCCGGCACCC
>RCNF010001867.1_pt1 | contig 11217 bp, 6 predicted proteins | sample 2041311 | NCBI WGS metagenome assembly RCNF01 (sample SAMN09708228, study PRJNA481090) | Marine sediment metagenome, whole genome shotgun sequencing project. | biome: marine sediment; feature: ocean; material: sediment; isolation source: Sewage treatment plant 2 marine sediment (STP2) ... | reverse complement strand
ACGGGCCGATCGGTCACGCCGTTCCACAGATGCTCGAACCCTTTGTTGTTGTAGGCCTGTGCATCGCCCACGACCGATACGTCTTCAGCCTCGACCAGGAAGCTGAATCCCTTGTGGGTTCCCGATCGGTAACCGACCGTGGTTCGCAAGGTGGAAGCATGGGCCTTCTTGTCGGTTTTGTCCTGGTCCACTTCCTCGAAACGGTAACGAAGGGAAAACAACGGCTGACCCTTGTGGATTGCGTCACTCAGGGATCCGGCTTCAGGATCCTCGCCACCGGTCACGGGCAAGGCAAAAATCAGAAGCATGGCCATAAGCACAAAACTCATCAGGGGGCGGTTCATCGTGCTCTCCTTCCAGGGTCCGGTTGACAAAAATTTCCCAACCGGGAAATAGTGGACCTTGGTATCCAATTATAAAAGAATTAATTTGGATTTTTTGGATCAAAATACCGGAAATCCTTTGGGCTGGAAGACTTCGTGACGCCGTGATTTATCGGTCTGAACCCGTATCTTCAGGGTAAATCCAAGCATTTTGGCCTGTTTTTGCAATTGATTGACATTAATTTTCAGGAAAGATATCATCCGTTTCGACGGATCATTATCTGGGGCTTTTACATGGAGGTAACCCCATGCGGAATTCAGTCAGCGGATTTATCACCATTCTGATTCTATCCTGCCTTTTCACCTCCGCCATGGCCGATGACTTCACCGCCACCGAAACCGGTGACTGGAAAGATCCCGCGACCTGGGGCTTTGGCGGCTATGCACGGGACCTCAATATTCCCGGCATCCTGGATGGGCGGCTCGATTCGGTCACCATCCCCCAGGGAATCACCGTTTTTTACGAAGGCGGATTGAGTACCGACGACAAAACGCTGACCCCGAAACCCTTCGGTTTTTCCGATTGGGACAAAGCCGACAAAACCGGGTACACGAGGTTGACCATCATCAAGGTTTGGGGAGAGGTAAAGGGCCGCTCCTCCTCCAAACCCATCAAACTCAAAGCCACCGAAGTTGAAGTTGAGCCCAGCGGGAAGGTCGGCGGCAGCCCCTCCAGCAACTCCCGGGGTCCGGTCCATATTCACGGGGACACCAAGGTCACCGTCAAAGGGAACATCAACGGTCATGGTGGCAAGGTCACCATAACTTCCGGAGGCAACATCCTCATCGCCGGGCAAACTCCGGGCAAGAGGGTGCAATCGGAAAAGAAGACGGTGAAAATCGTATCCACCGGCGGGGATGTCAGCATAGCCGTTGGCGATACGGTTCAGGCCAAAAGAAGCGTCATCATCAAGTGCGGCCCCAACCAAAACGTCGCGGTCAACGGCGTGGTCCATTCGGAGAAGAAAAACGTCGTCGTCAACGGTAACGGGGGCAACGTGAACATCGGCCAGGGCGGCAGGCTCGAAGCCCCCAAAGGTGAAGTCAAGATCAAGGCCGACACGCTGCGCGTGGCCGGCAAGATCAAGGGGCGTACCGTCCAGAAAATGTGCAACGTGGTCATCATCGAGGAAGGCGGGTCCATCGAGGGCAAGGTTTCCAACAAGAACAAGGTCGTCGTCAACCACAACGTCCCCCAACGCGCCAATCCCGCCCTACCCGCCGAGAAGGCCGACGATGTCCGCGTCATTGGTGATGACGACGCCTTCATCGACTTCAGCTTCGCCCAGGGGACCGTGATCGAAGCGGTCGATTTTGTCCGTGTGGCCGGCGGTATCTTCAGCACCATCGATTTGACCGGCAACCCCGCCGGTACGCCCGTCATCGTCTGTCCGGGCGAAATCGAAATATTCGCGGACTTCATCCTCCTCGACCCCGGGGTCAATCTGGAAGATCTCTGCGGGCCAGGACCGGTGTTCTCGGGATGGCCCCAGCCTTTCTTCGAACCGGCCTGCCTGTCCTACGGCGATACCACCGGCTACCCCGAATTTTCGGGTGAGGTCCAGTTCGAGGTGGCCAACATGGGCAACTTCGCAGACATATTCGAGTTCGATTGGGTGGACTCCCTCGACTGGGGTCCGCCGCCCGGCCTGACCCCCGTCCTGCTCGGCGGGGCCTTCGACCCCTCGGAAACCCTCTTGACCATTCCCTTCGACGTGCCCGAGTGGGCCATCCCCGACGTCGATACCAACTCCCTGAAGTTGACCGTGCGCAGCACCACCACCTTCACCGAGGAATACACCGAGAACATTCTCATTCCGGTGGAGGACATCGAGGTGGTGAAGGACGTAGGCGTGGCGGTCTGGGGCGTCAACTCCGCCCCCGGTGGTTCGGTCATGAGCATCGAACACTGGATCAGCAACAGCGGCTCCCTGCCCGACGACTACTTCCTGACGGTCACCAACCTGGAGGGTTGGCCGGTGCTGCCCTTTACCCCGGACCTGTTTCTGCCTGCGGAGGAGGACATCCTGTTCCTGTCCGAACTGGATGTCCCGCCCGGCACGACCGACGGGTTCCCGAACGAGGTCTACATCACGGCGCAGTCCATGACCTCCCCGTCGGTGTCCTTCACTGACACCGTGGCGTTCACCGTGGGCTCCATATCGGCGGTCGATCCCGAATTGCCGCTGGCGGACACCATCCGGCACCGCTGCTACCCCAACCCGTTCAACCCGACGGTGACCATTTCCTTCACGGCCCCGAATCCCGACACGGAGGTTTCGGTGGTCGTGTACGATGTGAACGGACGCCGGATCAAGACCTTGCTCGAAGGGATCATGGACGGGACCGCAGGAGAACTTTCCTGGAACGGCACCGACAAGACGGGTCGGTCGGTTGCCAGCGGCGTCTATTTCTACCTGATCACCGCCGGGGACCAGGTGGCCACCGGCAAGATGATCCTGGCCAAGTGACCTAGATCTCCGGGAATCCGGACAAACACACCCCCGGCGGTTCATCGCCGGGGGTTTTTTTCGGGCACGGCCCGCCGGACACGATTTCCCAGGCACAACCGTTGACTTTCGCTTTTTCTTCGCCTATTGTCCCTCCATGATCCATCTGCACATACACAGCCACTATTCCCTGCTCTGCGGCGCCAGTTCGCCCGCCGAACTGATCGCGCGTGCGGCTGATCTCGGCTTCAGTGCCCTGGCCCTGACCGACCTGAACGCCATGTACGGCACCGTCGAATTCCAGAAGGAATGCGAAAAGGCGGGGCTGCGGGCCATCCACGGGGTCGAGATCACCGACGACCGGCCCGTCGACACCGATCCGGTGCGGCTGATCGCAGGTTCCCTGCAGCCGGGGCGCGGTCGCGCCGTGTTGCTGGCGCGTGACGAGAGCGGTTACGCGGCTATCTGCCGGCTGACCACGCTACGGCAGGTGCGGCCCGATTTCCGTCTGCTGCGTGAGCTGCCGCCGTGGCTCGGCGCCGAGGGCGGCGGCCTGTTCTGCCTGACCGATTCGCTGCCGCTACTGGAAGCGATCGAGCGGGCCGCCCGTGAAGAAACCGACACCGGCGGAAAGCCGGACCTGATGGATTTCACCGGCGGCGCGCTACGGGTTCTGTTGCCCACCGTCGGCGGCGAACTCGGTCCCATCTATCGCCGGCTGCGCGAACTGGACGCCTGGGCAGCCGCACACCACGTACCCGTCGTTGCCGGCGGCGATGTCTTCGCCGCGGTTCCCGAGGACCTCGAGCGCCAGAAACTGATATCGAGCATGCGCACCCTGACCACGGTCGAGACGGTGCCCCGTGACAGGTGCGCCCCGCCCGGCTCCTGGCTCCGGCCCGCGGCCCGGATGCACGAGCTGCTGGACGAATTCCCCACCGCCTGTCTCGAAAGCGAAGCCATCGCCGAACAGTGTCGTTTCCAGCACAAGCTGGGCCGCTGGCGTTACCCCGAGTTTCCCTTGCCCGCCGGCGAGACCACCGAATCGTATCTGTGGAAACTCTGCTTCGACGGACTTCAGAAACGCTACCGCCAGGTCACCGGCCGGGCCATGGCCCGCCTGCAGGAAGAGATCGCCGTGGTCGAGAAGCTGGGCTTCGCCGGTTATTTCCTGATCGTGTGGGACATCGTGCGCTTCGCCGGCGGCCAGGGCATGCCGACGCTGGGCCGCGGCTCGGCCGCCAACTCGCTGATCAGTTATCTGCTGGGCATCACCCACGTCGATCCCCTGGAGCACGACCTGTACTTCCAGCGCTTCTTGAATCCCGAACGGTTGACCCCACCGGACATCGACCTGGATTTCGGCTGGAAGGACCGCGACCGCGTGCTCGAGTACGTCTATGACCGCTACGGGCGCGACCGCACGGCGATGATCTGCAACATCAACCGCTTCAGTTCGCGCTCAGGCTTCCGCGAGGCGGCCAAGGCCCGCGGTTACGGCGACCACCAGCTGAGCAAGGTCACGCGAAGGCTGCCCTGGCGCGTGCTCGAAGGACCGGACGCCGACACGGCCCTGGCCAAGCGGCCCGAATCCGCCGGTCTGCCCCTGAGCCGCGAACCCTATCGCTCGCTGCTGTTGCAGGCCGGGCAACTGAACAAGCGACCGCGCCACCTGGGCATCCACGCCGGCGGGGTCGTCATCGCCGGCAAGCCGCTGACCGACCTGTTCCCGTTGCAGTGGGCGCGCAAGGGCATCCTCATCAGCCAGCTGGACATGTACTCGGTGGAAGACCTGGGCCTGGTGAAGATCGACCTGCTGGCCCAGCGCGGCATCGCCGTGGTCGCGGACTCCGCGCGCGCGGTGAGCGAGAACCTGGGTATCAGCGTGGACCTGAGCAAGCTGCCTGACACGGATCCGGCCACCCGCCGCCTGATGCGGCAGGGCGACACCATGGGCTGTTTCTACATCGAGTCACCGGGCATGCGTTCGCTGCTCAAGAAACTGAAGGCCGACACCTTCCCGATCGTCGTGGCCGCCAGCAGCGTCATCCGGCCCGGGCCGTCGGACAGCGGCATGTCGCGCAGTTTCGTGCTGCGGCACCTGGGCAAGGAGAAGCCGGTGCTGCCGCATCCGTCGCTGGAATTCTTGAACGAAACTTACGGCGTGATGATCTACCAGGAAGACGTCATGCGCACCCTCAGCGCCGTGGCCGGCATGACCCTGGCCGAGGCCGATCTGATGCGGCGCTCGATGAGTTTCAAGGGCGATGCGAAAGAGTTCCTGGCCATGAAGGACCGGTTCCTGGCCGGGGCACGCGACGCCATGGCTTCGGGTCATGCCCCCGAGGTGGCGCCCGGGGTGATCGAAGAGTTGTGGCGACAGGTCAGCAGCTTCGCCGGTTATGCTTTCTGCAAGGCCCACTCGGCCAGTTACGCGGTGCTCTCGTTCCAGGCCGCCTGGTTGAAGGCCCACCATCCGGCCGAGTTCATGGCCGCGGTGATGAGCAACGGCGGCGGCTTCTACAGCGTGTCCGCCTACCTCGAGGAAACGCGCCGTCTGGGCCTGGAAATCCTGCTGCCGGACATCAATCACAGCCGGGACGTGTTTGTCGGCCAGGACAGGCAGGTCCGGATCGGACTGCAGCAGATCCACGGCATGAGCCGCCGTTCACAGGATGCGCTGCTGGACGAGCGCGACAGCCATGGCTACTTCGTTTCCCTGGGCAACCTGCTCGAGCGGGTGCCGCAGCTGGCCGCCAGCGAAATCGAGAACCTGATCCGCTGCGGCGCCTGTGACGGCTTCGAACTGACGCGGCCGGAACTGCTGTGGCGGCATGCCCTGATCAGAAAGGAACGCCGGCGCGGGCACAAGAGACTGAAGGCCGGTGCCGATGGTTCCGATGGTTCCGATGGCGGGCGCACCACCGTGCAGACGGCCACCCTGTTTCCCGTCGGCGGCACCGCGCCCGGCGCCGGCTCGGCCGTCTCGTTGATTCCCGCCATCCCCGACTATTCCCACACCGAAAAACTGCAGCAGGAAATGGAGGTGCTGCACCTGACGGCCACGGGCCACCCCATGGCCATGCTGCGCGACTGGCTCAGACAGCAGGGCGTGGTCTGCGCCCGCGACCTCGGCGGCTGGGCCGGCCGGCGGGTCAAGGTGGCCGGTACCCTGATCACCGCCAAGAGCGCTACGGTGCGCAAGACCGGCGAAGCCATGAAGTTCATCACGCTGGAAGACGAGACCGACCTGTGCGAGGTCACCCTGTTCCCGAAGGTGTATGCGCGTTACGGCTCGCGCCTGCTCAGCCGGGGACCCTACCTGGTCACCGGCGTCGTGGAAGACGACCACGGGTCGGTGACCCTGACGGCCGAAAGCCTGAAGATCATCTGATCCTGGACTTCGGGATTTAAAGAGCCATATTGCCGGCCGGTTACCCTGAATTTCCAAACACCCCGGAGGTGAATCATGGGCATCACGGCCTTCCTGCTTTTGTCGTTTTCGTCCCTGTTCGCGGTCATCGACCCCTTGGGCGTCATCCCGTTTTTCAGCGGCCTGACTTCGGGGATGGATCGGCGCCAAAAACGAAAAATTCTGATCAAGGCGCTGATCACGGCTTTTTTCGTTCTGCTCATGTTCACCGTGGCGGGACATCAGCTTCTCGAAGTGTTCGGGATCACTGTGAACGCCTTCCGGATCGCCGGCGGAGTGATCTTTTTCGGTATCGGCCTGGATATGCTGCAGTCCAAGCCCCAGCGCTGGCGCACGGGAATCGGTCGTGCCTACGCCAAGGACGTGGAGCTGAGCGAGGACGAGGAAGAGGATGACGATCCCTCCATCACACCGCTGGCCATTCCGATGATCGCCGGACCCGGCTCCATCACCACCGTCATGGTCCTCACTCCCCAGGCCCCTGGCCATCTGGGGATACCTCTGGTGATGGGCGCCGTCCTGGGCATCCTGCTGCTGACCGGGGCCATCCTCATGGGGGCCGACGCGATCTTGGCGAAACTCGGCCGCACGGGCCTCAAGGTCATTGAAAAATTGATGGGATTGCTGGTGACGGTGATCGCTGTGCAGCTGTTGATCGACGGCATCACGCCGGTCGTCTCGAGGTTGATGGACTGATCAGGCGGTAGCCTGGCGTTCGGCGACCAGCGACAGACCCAGCACCTTCATGTACAGGGCCTCGGTCGCGTCGAGCATGTGATCGAGAGTGAACCGGCGCCGGACACGCTCCTGGCCCCGGCGCCCCATTTCCCGGCGCAGACCCGGCGAGTCGAGCAGGCAGTCCAGACGGCGGGCCAGAACGTTCGCGTCGCCGGGGGGAATCAAAAAACCCTCCACCCCGTCACGCACAATTTCGGGGCTGCCTCCACTGTTGGTCACCGTAACCGGCAACCGCTGGGCCATGGCCTCCACGGTCACCAGGCCGAAGGGTTCGGCCTGGGAACTGACCACCTGCACATCGAAGGCCGCACAGGCCGAAGCGGCATTGTCCACATAACCGAAAAAGTGGGTTTGCCGTCCCAGGCCCAGTTGCCGGGCCAATGATTGCAGACTCTTGACGTAATCGTTGACCCCCGGACCGTCGCCCAAAATGAACAGATGGAAATCCGGCCACCGCCTTTTCAGCAGGGCCGCGGCCTCCAGAAGCGTTTCGACCCCCTTGCCCGGACACAGGCGGCCAACGAAGCCTACCACCGGAACCTCGGGCCCCACGCCCGCGGATTCGCGCAGGTCGCGGCTGCGGGTGCCGCTCGAGGACAGTTCGATCCCGTTGGGAATGGTCAGGACCCGCTCCGGATCCATCAATTCCGAGGCGATCAGCCCCCGGCGCACCGCCTGGCTGACGGCGATCATGGCGCTGAAACGGCTCATGAAGGGACGTTTGAGCACCGGCAGGGAAATCCGGTGCAACTGATGTCGGGAGCCCACGTTCAGAACCCCGGTACCAAGGGTGGCCGCCGCGGCGATGAAATAGTCACGCGGAAGGTGGGTGTGCAGGATCTGAATGTCCTGACGCACCAGCCAGCGCCTCAGTCGGGACACGCTCACCGGCTCGTACCAGTCAACCAGGGGCAAGGGAAAAACCTCGATGGACTTGGCCGCCAGCTCCCGGCGCAACCGGCTGCCCGGCCGGACCACACAAGCCACCGCATGCCCCCGTCGCCTCATTCCGGCCGCCAGATTCAGCAGACAGACCTCGCCGCCATAATAGCCGGTCATCGAACTGAGGTGGGCAATGCGCATGGAGCAGATTTCCCCGGGCTAAACACCGACCTATTGACAGGCCGGACATTCTGAACAATTCTATTACCAGTAAGATGGTACCCTACTGCATCATCCACACCAACCTGAAATAATGGCCGAGAGTCGGAGGCTTTCCCCATGGTGCGTCCCCCCCGATCATTCCCCCATCCCGCCTGGCTTCTTCTGGTGGCGGTGGGCCTTGGCTGCTTCCTGGCCCCGGCGGTGTTCGCTCAGGATCATGGGGCCGGCCACGGGGAAGCCAACCTGGACGACCATGGCGGCGCCCACGCCAGCCCCGTCGGCCTGTTGCCCCTGTGGACGATCATCCCTTTCGTGGGCATTCTGCTTTCCATTGCCCTGGGCCCCCTGGTCGCACCCCATTTCTGGCATGCCCATTTCCCCAAGGTTTCAGCCTTCTGGGCCCTGGCCTTCGCCGTTCCCTTCCTGATCTGGAACCCCAGCGAGGCCATCCAGGAAATCCTGCACATCTATCTCATGGACTACATTCCCTTCATCATCCTGTTGTGGGGTCTTTTCACGATTTCCGGCGGGATCTACCTGGGCGGTTCGTTGCGGGGCGCGCCACGGGTCAATCTGGTCTTGCTGTTGATCGGCACCATCCTGGCTTCACTGATCGGCACCACCGGCGCGGCCATGGTCCTGATCCGGCCCCTGCTGCGGGCCAACGAGTGGCGGCGCAACAAGGTACACCTGATCATTTTCTTCATCTTCCTGGTGGCCAACATCGGCGGATCGCTGACACCCCTTGGCGACCCGCCCCTGTTCCTGGGCTTTTTGCACAACGTGCCTTTTTTCTGGGTCACCACCGGAATTCTAAATGAAATGATAGTTACGGCGGGTCTGGTCCTGATCGTCTTTTTCCTGGTCGACACCTTTTTCTACCGCCGGGAAGAGAACAAGCCCCAGGCCGACCCCAAGGCCGAACCCCTGCACATCGAAGGCTGGCACAACTTCTTCTTTCTGCTCGGGGTCATGGGCGCAGTGATCATGTCCGGTTCGGTGAAACTCGTCGAGGTTCCCATCTACAGCGGCGGCACCCACGCGGTGACCGTCCCTTTGCAGAGCTGGGTGAAGGACGCGATCATCATACTGATGGGGCTCCTTTCCCTGAGAACCACCACCCAAACCCTGCGCAAGAAGAACGGATTCTCCTGGTTCCCCATCCAGGAAGTGGCCTTCCTGTTTGCCGGCATCTTCATGACCATTATCCCGGCCCTGGCCATCCTGAAGGCCGGTTCCGCGGGTGCCCTGGCCGACCTGACCGCCGCGGTTCACGGCCCGGTGCGCTACTTCTGGGCCACCGGCATTCTGTCCAGCTTCCTGGACAACGCCCCCACCTATCTGACCTTCTTCAACGCCGCCCTGGGTGATCTGGGCAAGGTCGAAGCCGATATTCCGGGCATGCTCGGATATCTGGACCAGTCCCTGCGCAACGAGGTTTTCATCAGCGATTTGACCGCTATATCAGCGGGAGCGGTATTCATGGGCGCGGTGACCTATATCGGCAACGCCCCCAACTTCATGGTCAAGGCCATTGCCGAGGAAGCCGGCATCCCCATGCCCAGCTTTTTCGGCTACATGGTCAAATGGTCGCTCCCGATCTTGATGCCGATCTTCGTCATCGTGACCCTGGTGTTTTTTGTCTAGAGGAGATTCCGAAATGGCCACAAAAAAACCTGCCGCCAAGAAGTCCTTCTACGAGGTTGTGTTTCGGGGCAAACCCAAGGTCGTCCGGGCCTTCATGAAGGGTTTCGTCATGGGCATTCACGACGCCGCCGTGGTCATCTATAGCTACAATTCGGGAATTTTTCACGAAGGCAAGGTCGAAAAGTTGGCCGAGATGGTGGGCATCCGAGGCACCGACTGCCACCTGGTGGTGGACAGCGACACCAGCTCCCTGCTGAAGAAACGGACCAAGCGGATCGTCGCTGAGACCGGCCTGGAGATCACCTCCCACCGCCATATCCGTTCGGCGAGCATGTACTTCAAGTTCCAGGCCTTCGCTCCCCAGTACAACGAGGAGATCGTGAACCTGGTAAAAAAACTCCCCACCGGATTGCGGCTGGATGGTTTCAAACACAATGTGAAACTCAACCCCAAGGCCAAGGGCATAGAGGCCTACTCGGTGGCCCACCACTACGAGGCCTGTGGCGAGGCAACTGTAGTAGGGCGCATCGACCTGCTGGTCGACCTCAAGAAAAAGTTTGCCGAATTTCCCCTCATCCAATCGGAGGACATTGTTCTGAAGTTGGCCTGAGAGGTGGGTCCGTGCCTGGGCAAAGGTAATCCCGGTAATCCGCAGGCCGAAGGCCGAGGACATCCGGGATTTCCTTTGCCCAGGTACGGACCCATCACCCAACCAACCCAGAACAATGTCCACCGATGGGTAGGGATTGTCACCCGATTGAGTCGATGCGCAGCAAGGGCTTCGACTACAAAACAGGGCGGCCCCGAAGGGTCGCCCTGTATTCCGACGCAAATGAAGCCGAGATTTATTGAAATAGACCTTCCGCTTCCACGTCGCACAGCGAGGTCCATCGACCTTCGTAGAATCCGCCCGGATAACCTTCCACCGGGTGAGAACGCCCGCCCAGATATCCTTTGAGGTTGCCGTTGCGGGCCGCCCAAGTACCCCGGAATTCTCCCAGGCCCCGATCGTCGGAGGTCGGTTCCCAGCCACCGCGATACAGGCCCCCGAAGCGACCGTTGCGGTTGATGAACTTGCCCACGAAAATCCGTTCGCCGTCCGCGTTCACTCCGTAGCCACCGCGCATGAAGCCGCGGATACTGCCATTCAGGTTGTACCAGGCACCGGCAAAGGAACCGTAACGGTGGCCTTCGCCTTCGGTGGCCACCACTTCGGGATCGTCCATAGGAACACGGAGGAAACGGCCGGATAGGAATCCCTTGGGGCAGACTTCAATGTCCCCCAGGCCGAATCCGTTCAGCTGAAACTTGTTGCCCAGATCATCCACGTCGAAGACTTCGTTCATGGCCTTCAGATCACTGACCAGGAACTCGCCCTGATAAAGCGGGGTGTCGATGTATAGCTTGTTCGGGGACACCGGAGTGGTGCTGTCCTCGAGCGGGGGTTCGACAATCTGGATCA
>RCNF010012546.1_pt1 | contig 11222 bp, 11 predicted proteins | sample 2041311 | NCBI WGS metagenome assembly RCNF01 (sample SAMN09708228, study PRJNA481090) | Marine sediment metagenome, whole genome shotgun sequencing project. | biome: marine sediment; feature: ocean; material: sediment; isolation source: Sewage treatment plant 2 marine sediment (STP2) ... | reverse complement strand
AACCTTGAAGAACTTAAAACATATATCACGGGTGGATTGATATTAAATGATTCGATTGAACCGGGACAATATGCTGTAAAATATGAAGGTATTATTATGGGAACAGGTGTCGTAATTCAGGGTGGAATTAAGAGTCGTTTCCCGCGTTCAAGAAGAACTCAGAAGATACGGGTAAAAGATATTACGATTTAGCTGAACAAATGGAAAGTTTTTTCTGATATCACTTTAAGAGGATCATTTTTTTTGATTCTCTAAAACTACCTGCGGCTAAAGTGTAAAAATAAATCCCGCTTGTTAACTGGTTTCCATCAAACTCAACCTCATAACTCCCCACAGCTTTTTCTTCGTTAACAAGTATTGCAATTTCATTCCCTAAAACATCATAAACTTTAATTGTAACAAAACTTAATTCTGGAATTTGATATTTTATTGTTGTTGTCGGGTTAAATGGGTTGGGGTAGTTTTGCTGTAGAGCATATTCTATGGGAATTTTTTCATTCTCAACTGATACAATATTGGTTGTAAACATTCTTACTTCACTAAAATCACCCCATCCAGCAACATTAAATGCTTTTACTCTCCACCAGTAACTTTTATTGACTTGCAAAGCTGAATAAAGATAGGTCGTATCTGTTATTGTAGAATCAATGAATGAAGTACTAAATTGTTCTGTAGTATCTAACTCAAGCCAGTATTTTGTTACTTCTGGTTGGCTTCGCTGCCACGCGAATAATACACTTGCGGAGTCAATTTCAGTGGAATCAGCAGGGGCAATTAAAGTTGGAGCAGAAGGTAATTCCACTGGAATTGGTCCTGTCAATTTAAATATGCCTTCAGGGGTACAACAATAAATATGATTAGTAGAATAGACTGCCAATGCAGGTATAAAATTACTGGGTAGGCCATTATTTAGTTGATTCCAACTATTCCCTTGATCAGCTGAAAAGTAGAATCCAGAACTGGTTCCAGCTAAAATAGTATCCTGGTTAAATAGTTTTAGATCTCTTACTGTAGCAACTCCCATTCCTTGATTGCTGATTTCCCATGTCAAGCCATCGTCTGTAGAGCGATATAAATTCGAAGAGCATCCGGCATAAATATATCCAAGATTGTCAACGAGCAGAGTAAAAACCTGACCGCCGGGTATCCCGGAATAAGCAAAAGTGTTACCATTGTCTGTTGAACGAAAAACACCATTGTGGTAAGTACCAGCAAACACCAAATCATCCGGTTTGGTTACTATTGAAAAAACGTGACTTGCTGCAGTATAAAGTGTCGTTGCTGTCCAGGTTGAACCGAAATCTGTTGAGAAGTGTATCTTCTTAAATTCACCTAATAAAATTCTGTCATTTCCATCTACATGTACACTAGTGGCACCGTATTCTAAAGACGGTCCCTTTGACAACCAACTCAAGCCTTGATTTGTGGACATGTAGAGAGATTTATAGATCTGATATCCATCGACTGCAGCAAATATTTTTCCATCAGAACTTTTACTTAATTTTTTAACATTATAATAATACTCCGCTTCAAAAAGTGGGTTTTGATGCCAATTCAATCCTCCATCTGTTGTAGCATAAACACCACCATCGGAGACTCCAACTACAATGTTAATGCTTTGAGTAGCAATTGCTGAAAGAATGAAATGAGAAATTGAATATGTTAATTGATCCCAAAATTCGCCGTCGTATTCAGAAATAAAAATCCCAACACTTGTAGCAGTCAGTAAATTATTAGAATTATTCTTAGTTAAAGAATTAAATAAATAATTATCGAACCAATAACCAGCAGGATACCAATTAGTCCCCTCATTAGTTGTACGGTAAATTGCAGCATTTTCGTAGCATACAAATGCATTATTTCCGTAAGTGACAAAACCTGTAACCTCATCTTCCGGAAGTCCCGAATCTATTTGAATCCACTGGTCACCTTTATTAGTAGATTTATACATCTTTCCACCATATATATCAGCAGCTGCGTAAATTAAATTTCCACTTCCGAATGCCACGTACTTTATCAATTCATAACTCAGCATCCCCGAGTTTTTTAGCTGCCAGGTCAAACCGTCATCACTGGAACGATATACACCTTTATATATTGATGCATATATGAAATTATCGGTTTCACTGATAATTATAGAATTTACAATGTTGTTAAGCAGTGTAACAAAATTCCACGTAATACCATTATCAGTAGACTCATAAATTCCCCCTCCATCGCAGGATAAACAGTCCGTGTATGCACCTGCAAGTAACTTACCTGAAGAAGTTTTCGCTATACAAAGGATTATATCCCAGGGCTTAATCCCGCTGTTTCTAAGAATCCAATTAGAACCATTATCAGATGTATAATATAATTCACCATACCATCCTGCAGCAAATACTTCCTGAGGTGCAGTAAAGCTAAATGATTTAATCTGGATGTCTGGAAATTCTAAATTAATCCAATTAATTCCACTATCAGTCGAACGGTAAATCTTATTACGATCAGTGGAAACGAAAATATGATCATTCTGGTTTACTGCAACAGTTAAAATGTTTCCTGGTGTTTGACCGCTGATATCTACCCATTGTGTTTGTGACAGCAATAAGTTGTATGGTAAAAGTATTAAAGATAAGAAAGTAAATAGTATTAAAATTTTCATCTTTATCCCTCCTTATTTTACTAATATCATCTTCTTTGTCTCGACAGAACTTCCTGCTCTTAAAGTATAAAAATAAATTCCACTTGTCAATTGCTTCCCATTAAATTTAACCTCATAACTCCCGGTAGGTTTTTCTTCATTAACTAGTGTTGCTATTTCGTTTCCTAAAACATCATAAATTTTAAGTGTAACAAAACTTAATTCTGGAATTTGATAACTAATTGTTGTTATTGGGTTGAATGGATTTGGATAATTCTGCTCCAACCTAAAATCTCTCAATTCAGTTTTTTCTCCAATATTAGTTATGCCCTCAAAAGAGTAATCAGTTACTTTAGGAAAATGATCGGATGCATCCCTTGTATCAAATTGCTGTAAGCCGTATTGCGCAAGTCTGCTGCTACTCATTACTTCAGTCTGGATAACAAAATCTTTTTCAACATTAATTGCGCTGTTAGAATAGATCTGGAAATCCAATCTGCCGGGAGGAAATGAGCTGTTATCGTTACGCCAGGTATATGCGATTCTTTTGTCTGTTTGAGGTGAGAGCAGATCTTCCAATTCGGTATTATCCCAATCAGGTGGACCGCCATTACCAAAAAGCTGCGTGTTTATTATTTCGCCGGTTACAAGCGTTGTTAATTGCTGGCGCAGTCCAACCAAATTTAAATCGCCTGCAATCAGAAATGGAGTTCGATCAGGCAAATCTATTGCGCCGCCGGGAGTTTTTGCATCAAGTATATAAGCAATTGTTGCATCCGCTTCCAGCTGACGAGTTGCATCATTCTGCTGCCCGCCGCAACACTTAAGGTGAGAGTTTATTACCATGATATCTTTTTCAAAATATTGAGGTAAGTCTATTAGTGATGCTGTAATCCTGTGTCCGGGAAAAACCTCCCAACTTTGTACTATGGGATATTTAGAAATAGTTACATTCCCCGCATCCAGTTTTACCCCATACCAGCTTGCACCACCCGGCAAAGTAAGCATTTGGTTAATTGCATCTACTACCTGTGTAGCTGATGAATTAAAAAACTCATTAAAGCAAATTATATCAGGTTTTATTGCCTGCAATATCCGTTCAAAATTATCCTCTCTACCGGGCTCAAGCAAACCATCGAATAAAACATTATAATTCATTATTCTTAAATATGATGTGTCTTCCCTGCTGATCTCTAAAGGAATCAACGACGTTGTAGGAGTATTATCAAAAGTATATTCAAAAGTTTCACCATTATTTGGCATCCAATCACCATTAGTATCATTATCTTTAAAAAATATTTGAATTGATGGAGAGGAGAAAAGCGGATCTGAACCATTTGGTAAAACATCTCTGCCAATCGCTATCTCGAAAGTTGTGTCTGTAACAGTGGGCAAACTTCTATACTGAATTTCAGGAAATGAAATATTTGTTGTTCCATTGGTGAAGAATTGCCCAGTTCTGTTCCCAAAATCCCATCTTAGTTCTGCTCCTATACCATTTGCAGATACGCCGGTTGCGTTATTATTGTCACCATCGATATAAAGAGTTAATAAATTATTTTCCATTAATTTCATTTCAGGTGTGAGATTCAATCTTATAAAAAGGAATTGTTCATCATTAGTAACAGAAAAGTACTTAAAGTCAAAAAAGCTGCCATCATTTTCAGTATCTATGTAAGTTGGAACAGGGACATTCCAATCATCAGTTCTGCCATCTAAAAAAATCGGGAGTGATTGAGAAAATAAATTGCTGGTTAAAATTATTGTGTGTGCAGTAAAAGAATATTAATTTTATCATTATTTTTCTCAAGTTGTATTTACAGGTTATTAAAAATAGTTTTAATTGAATAATATTAAAAGGTGTTTAAAAGGGTTTCAAAATGAACATTCAAATATTTGGAACAAAAAAGTGCAAGAAAACGCAAAAAGCGGAACGGTTCTTTAAGGAAAGAAGAATTCCGTTTCATTTCAGAAATCTTACCGAAAAGGGAATAGCTAAAGGCGAACTTGAAAATATTAAGAGAGCTGTTCCAATTGATGATCTTTTTGATAATGAGGGAAAGCAATTTAAAAAGAGAAATTTAGAGTTTATGGTTTACGTAAATGAAGAAGAATTATTGAATGATCCACTATTGTTTAAAACTCCAATTGTAAGAAATGGCAAACATGCTACAGTTGGTTACCAACCTGATGTTTGGATGGGATGGATTAAAGAAGATTGATTATTATTCAATACCCTCCTAAAGTTAACCTTTCATTAGCCTTCTTAATTACTATTTAACCAGTTAGAATAACATTTATTTGAATGTAATAAAGAATTTATCTAACTTAATTTTGAGGTCAATTCAATATAAACGATCATCATTATAAAGGAGGCGTGATGAAAACTTTAACCGCAATACTCTGTGCGTTTTTTGTCTTACTAAGTGCTCAATCTATTTCAGCTCAGGATGAGGGACCGGGGACCCTGGTTTTTAGCCAGAACATGGTTGCAATGAAAGATATGGGCAAAGTAAACAAAATAATTGATTCCCTTACTGCACCAATTTGGGAAGAAATAATGAACGAAGGCATGATTTATGGCTGGGGACAATTAAACCATGAATGGGGCGATGAATGGAATTGCAACTTTTACTACGTTGCAAAGGATAAAAAAGCATTCTTTGCTGCATGGGATGAGTTTGTAAAACGGATGAGTGAACGTCATCCAGATGCATGGCGTGTGTTAATACCATCTTTCCAGGCACATAAAGATAATATCTACTACTTCCAGCAGTGGCATAATGCCCCACCGCCAAAGGAATAGTCTTTAATTAAAGTTCTCTTGATAATTTCATTTATATCCCTACCATTTGGTAGGGATTTTTTATTTAAAGTTAGTTATTCCCACTGCAGTACGTATTCAACATATTATTTTATTTTACACATCATAGTACAAACCAAATTCATGCGGCTGCAAAGCCATCGGTTTTACTTCTCTATCCATTTTATAATTTATCCATGTTTCAATTACATCTTCAGTAAAAACATCACCTTTAAGCAGATATTCATGATCTTCAGCTAATGCTTTCAATGCATCCTGTAGGCTTCCCGGCGTTGAAGGTACATCTTTCAGCTCTTCGGGCTCCATATCGTAAATATCTTTATCAAGCGGTTCACCGGGATCAATCCTGTTTATAATACCATCCAAACCAGCCATAAGAATTGCAGAGAATGCAAGGTAAGGATTTGCTGAAGGATCGGGGCATCTGAACTCCAATCTTTTTGATTTTGGGTTTGCAGAATACATTGGAATTCTGATTGCAGCACTCCTGTTACGCTGCGAATAAGCAAGGTTTACAGGTGCTTCGAATCCCGGAACTAATCTTTTATATGAATTGGTTGTAGGATTTGTAAATGCTAATAAAGATGCAGCGTGCTTTAAAATTCCACCGATAAAATAGAGTGCCATTTCGCTTAGACCTGCATAACCTGATCCTGCAAATAACGGTTTACCTTTTTTCCACAAGCTTGTATGAACATGCATTCCGCTGCCATTATCTCCCTGGATAGGTTTTGGCATGTATGTAACTGATTTATTGTTCTTACGAGCTGTGTTTTTTACAATGTATTTAAACATCAACAGTTCATCCGAAGCTTTAACGAGCGGTGCAAAACGGAGATCAATTTCGCACTGCCCGCCGCTTGCGACTTCGTGATGCTGAGCTTCAACTTCTATCCCGCAATCAATAAGATTCAGTACCATTTCATTCCGAAGATCATTTAAGGAATCTGTTGGGGGAACAGGAAAATAACCTTCTTTATAACGCGGTTTGTATCCAAGGTTCGGATTTTCTTCCCTGCCGGTGTTCCATCTTCCTTCAACCGAATCTACAAAATAAAAACTGCTGTTTGGCTGCGAATCGAATTGCACATCATCAAAAACAAAAAATTCTGCTTCCTGTCCAAAGTAAACGGTATCAGCAATCCCCGTAGTTTTAAGATGAGCAGTTGCTTTTTGCGCAACATTCCTTGGGCAGCGCGAATATTTTTCTTTTGTTGCGGGTTCGTAAACATCACAGATTAAACTTATTGTAGGTGCTTCAATAAACGGATCAACAAACATTGTTTCAGGATCTGGGATGATCAACATATCGCTCTCGTCAATCCTCTTCCAGCCACGCATTGATGAACCATCGAAACCGAAACCATCAACAAACGAATTTTTATCAAACTGGCTCGTAGGTACCGTAAAATGCTGCCATTGCCCCGGGAAGTCCATAAACTTTAAATCAATGAATTTGATCTTATTGTTCTTAATGAATTTAAGAACTTTTTCAACAGGTGTTTCTGTATTAGCCATGCTACATTCCTTTTAATTATTATTTTTATTTAGATATTAATTTCGGTTGTTTCTTTAATTGCAGAAAGAACAAAAGTAGTGTTGGTGCTGATAACCCCGGTCCAGGTTTGAATTTCACTAAGCAGTTTTTCAAGCGATTCGGTATTCTTAACAGCAACTTTTAATAAATGAGAGCCTTCCCCCAAGACTGAATAACACTCAATAATATTTGGATGTTTTTCTACATGCTTTATTAAGGCTTTATAGTGCTTTGATGAATCCATCATAACCATAATAAATGCCAGTATATCAAACCCGAATGCCTGCCTTTTTACTTTTGTATAATAGCCTTCAATAATCCCATTAGTTTCAAGCTTTTTTAATCTGTCACTAACAGAGGGGATGGATAATCCAACCAGCTCGGCAAGCTCGTTACGTTTTGTTCTTCCGTTTTGCTGAAGTGTCCTGAGTATTTTCAAATCCAGGTTGTCAAGCATAATACCCTTAATTATTTAGGATAAATATAAAATTAAGTCTTGAACATAAGGTAAATGGGCTAATTTACCAAATTATTTTAGGAAGAATGGATTTTTTCTAATTGAAAAGAATAAAAAATGAAGGTTTTTTAACTTTTTGAGATCCCGAAGGGTGTAAAGGCAATTTTTTGCTGCTTTACCTTATCGAACATTCTAAGATTTTTCTCAAGCCTCTCCAGCAGTTTATGATAAAGATGATATTGCACAGCAGCGTGATTGATCGATTTTATTTTTACTCCCAGTAATTCAAGTCTGAACTGGAGGTCTGTATCCTCTCCGATAGAAGGATTTTCATAACGTTCATCAAATCCGTTTACTTTAATTATGTCTTCTTTAAACACTGAAAAATTACAACCGAGTATTCCCCGGTTTTTTCTGTTAAAATATTTCAATATTAATTTATTCCTGAAATAAAATCCTTTTTCAACATCAATTGAATCACCAAACAACCCGTCCGTAATTAATCCAAAAAGATTTTTTTCAAGAAAACCCATCCGCACATTTTCTTCAGTTAGTTGATTAGTTACTTTCTGTGAGAGATTTACGCGTCTTCCTGTAAGTAGTATATTTTTTTGTGCATAATTCAGATGTCCATCAACAAATCCTCTATGGGGGATACAATCAGCATCTATGAAAATAAGATAATCCGATTCAGATTCAGTAATTGCTTTGTTAAGAATTTTGTTTTTTCTGAATCCTTTATCTTCATGCCAGATATGTTTTATTAAAAACGACTGATTGGCGGAAATTTTTTTTATCTCATTTACAACTTCTTCCTGCGATCCATCATCAGCAATGATTAATTCAAAATTTTGTTCAGTTTGTCTTTCAAATCCGGCAAGTACTAAGCGCAGGTAATTAATTTTTTTATAAAATGCTGCAATAACGGTTGCTTTGGGCATACAAATCTACTCTTCCTTAGCTCTTTTTTTTTTAAGCTTATCTTTTTCTTTTTTCCTGTTGTATGTTTTTTTATCCTCCTCAATCTTTGGAGGTTTTTTAGGAAGGGGGACCCGTTTTTTCTTCTTTTTAACTTTTATTTTATCTTTTTCGGGCACTGTAAAGCTTAACTCCTGCAATAATAATCAGTTCTGTTGCAACAATTTATTTCACATTACAATCTAACTTATCACAAAAAGAAAAACAAAAATGCCTTGGGAATAGTTAATTTTTATTCCTCACCATTATTAGCCGCACGGTATTCAGTCATCCCGCCCAAAACATTTTTTGCCTTAAAACCATTCTTAATTAGTATCTTTGTTGCTCTTCCAGATCTTATACCAATTTTACAGATAACAGCAATTTGATAATCTTTGTAAGCTTCCAGCTCATTCAGTCTTCCTTCGAGCTCATGCAGGGGGATATTTATTACTCCATCGATTTTACCCAGGGAGCTTTCCAGTTCAGCAGGAGTTCGCACATCCAGTAGAACAAGCGAGGAGTCACTCTGCAGTTTCTCTTTAAGTTCGGCAATACTTATAGTTGTTTCGGGATCGTTTTGTGCACACGAATAAGAAAGGAATATAACCAGGAAGAATGTGGTTAATATTCCAATCAATTTAATCCTTTTTGAAAATGATTGATGGTCTAATTTAAACCACACATCCCTGAAGCGCAACCACCTGGTGCAGGTTCAGGAATACCGCAGTTCCCGGTAGCACAGCTGCTTCCGCTAAAAGATGATGAATCGACCGATGCGCTGAATGCAGAAAATAATTTTTTATTTTTTGATGAGTTACACTTTGGGCAGGTTACTTCTTGCTGGTTTGTTGATGATTTATGTAGTATTTCAAATTTATTATTACATTCTGTACACTTATACTCAAAAACTGGCATTTTTCCTCTTATTATTTTTTAATTAAAAACGATTCGTTTTTAGCGAATTATTTTATTCTTCTAAATCTAAAAACTTCATAAGGCGGTTATGAGCATCTTCAGGTAAATCTACGTTGTACTTCCGGTAGCAATCAATAGTTATCTCAACCGATTTAAAATAGTTTTTACAATCTTCACATTCATCAAGATGAGCTTTTAGTGCAGCGCATTTTTCAGAGTTAAGGTCATCGCCAAGACTCTGGCAAACATACTTCATTACTTCTTTGCACTCTATTTTTTCTTTACTCATTTTATAAACGCCTGATTAAGTTCTTTTCTTAAAAAAGCTCTTGCTCTATGCAAACGAGATTTAACTGCAGGTACGGTAAGTTCGGCAACCTGTGCAGTTTCTTCAGTAGAGAGACCTTCAACATCCCTTAATAAAAATATCATCCTGTATTCAGGAGCAAGTTTATTAATTGCGCCATCAAGTTTTTCTCTTAATTCTTTATTCTCTGCCCCCTTGTACGGAATAGAACTCCAATCTGCAGTGTACTTCTCTTCAAACAAACCTTCATCATCATCAATCGAAACAAACTGCCTGCTTTTAATTTTTCTTGCCAGCATTAAACAATGATTAGTAACAATCCTGTATAACCAGGTAGATAATTTTGATTTCCCATCAAACTGGTGTAAAGATTTAATCATCGAGTAAAAAGTTTCCTGCATAATCTGCTCGGCTTTATCGCGATCTCTGCAAATTTTAAAAGCAAAATTATAGATAGTCTGTTCGTAATTTTTAACTACCTGTGCAAGAGCTTTTTTGTCGCCGGATTGCGCATCTGCAATTAGTTTTTTCTCATCCATTTGATAAGATGCAAGTATTTTTATATGGATTCTGTTTTCTAGTCATTTTTTTTAGTAGTTCAATTATTTAAGAGTATTACAATTTTGTGATTCTCTGGAAATACTTATAACTTTATTATTCCTTAAAAGTAGTTATAAATATACATTAATCTTATGCAGCAAAACAGAAACATTAAGGAAATAACAGTAAACAAATTGCTTACCGGTGTAAGCGAAGCACTTATTTTATCTTTTTTTAACCAGGAAAATTTTACCCGCTTAAAAGAGGGTGAGATCATCTATCAAGCCGGAGACGAAAGCAAGTATTTATATCTGCTGCTTAGGGGGGATGTAAAAATTAAATACCCCAGAGCTAATTACGTTAGCAACAAAAATTTTAACGATTTTTTTGGTGAAAAGGAAATTGTTGATGAAACCCGCCGGATATCATCAGCAATTGCAAACAGCAATTGTCTTATATATAAAATTGAAAAGAAGCTTTTCAGAAAACTGATTGCAAGAAATCCAACCCTAAACTCCAATCTTGAAAATTACGGTGAGATAAACCTGCCCACGACAATATCCCAAGTTAAACCAACTTTCAATTTTAACGGCGCTTCCAAACCAATAAGTTTTAGAACTAGCAACAAAGCAATTAGTAATGAGCGGAAGGATAACATTGAAGCTGAAAATGCTGCAGAATTAACTCCTGAACCACCAGATTCCGGGATAAAAGAGGAGCCTGTTGGAACACTTTCGGAAATACAAGAAGAAGCGCCTGTCGAAAAAATAGAGTTTACTCCTAAACCTGGAGTGACAGAACCGCAGGAGATTGATGATTCAGAAATTGACTCTGATAATATTGATTTTGAGATTGACGCTGGCGATGCGGATCTTAAAATTGATCGGGATGATGCAGTTCTAAATATTGAAAATTTACCCGAACAGGATATTGAAGACGAGGAAGATGAAGTAATTGTAGAAGAGGAAAAAGATAATGATCTGATGGACAGGGAACAACTAAGGAAAGTGTTTGGGTGTATTGACGGAATTTACAGTGGCATGAAACTCATTGATACTG
>RCNF010001866.1_pt1 | contig 11225 bp, 7 predicted proteins | sample 2041311 | NCBI WGS metagenome assembly RCNF01 (sample SAMN09708228, study PRJNA481090) | Marine sediment metagenome, whole genome shotgun sequencing project. | biome: marine sediment; feature: ocean; material: sediment; isolation source: Sewage treatment plant 2 marine sediment (STP2) ... | reverse complement strand
ATGTTGTTGGCACGAACAAAAGCGAGATATTGACCGTCAGGCGAAAAACCGGGGTTGATCTCGGTCTCCGGTGTGCGAGACAGACGGGAGAACTGAGAGTGCTCGAGGTCGAGCAGAAAGAGATCCCCGGCCACTCGATAAACCGCTCGTCGACCGTCAGCCGAGAACTGATCCGGCCACGGAAGACCATCCGGCCAGACATTCGCGTCGTCCAGGAGTTGACGGACGCTGGCGAGCGCCGCGGTTGCATCACATGCAGAAGAACGTTTAAGACTCTTGGGGTCGAAGTGCTCGATTGTCCGATCGGCGGCCGGGATTCGCCGATCGAAAAGCAGTAACGAGCCGTCAGTCAGCCAGAAGCTGAGTGGCACACTGATGTCGTCGGCCAACGACCGGTCGACGAGGGTCTCAAACGAGACCGACGTGGGGAGTTCAGCGAAACTTGCGGGAGCGATCCCGAGGACCGCAACCGTCACAAAACACACACTCATGATCGATCGCATCGTCACCCTCCGTCACGCAAACAATCAAACTCAGTCTAGTCCGATGCACGATCCGGAGCCACCGAATTCTCCACTCCCCTGGGTGCCATGGGCGGCAGCTTCATACGCGACAGCCTTCTCCCTTCGAATGGGAGGCACCACGAGGGTGAGAATGTGAAGGAATCTCCATTTCTTTGGTTGACATGCCGTCGCAAATAGTAAAAACTATAAAAAACGTTCTGAAAACGTTGACCGGTTCTTAACGTAAATGGCCGGGGCTTGGTGTGACCGTTACGGCGTGGGTCTCTTCCGATCCAGAAAGTCCCCCTTGAGGGAACTGGACGAAACGGCCCCGGCGTGGCGTGTACGCGGCATGCTTCGGCCGCAACGAGGAGGTCGAGATGATGAATCGAGCGGTCGCTCCAGTGAAACGGGTCGTTGTTCCAGTGTTCGTTGTGACTTCAGTGCTCGTGGTGCTTTTGGCTGCCGGAGCGGCCTTCGCACAGACGGAAGCTCCGATCAGGTTGGACGGGCCGCCGCAGCGCGACTACATCCAACACCGGCTGCCGCTAGCCACGGCCTCAGACTATGTCATTCTCCAGTTCCGGGATGCTCCCCTCGCCTCCTACGACGGTGGAATCGAGGGGCTACCACTAACCAGACCGCTGAGTGGACGGCTGGATCTCGCGAGCGCCGCGTCCGACGCCTATCGTCGACACCTGGCGCGCCAGCGTGAGGTCTATCGCAGCTGGCTTCTGAGCCTGGGCGCAGAGAGCGGAGCCGCGCCTCAGATCGTTCGCGAGTTCAATGTGACGTTTAACGGCGTGGCGGTGCGGCTCAACGGGGCGACCCCCGCACGCCTCGCCGAGGGGCCGGGCGTGGTCGGCTGGGGCTACAGCAGGCTCTACCGACCGAGTGCCAGCGCAAGCTTCGATCTCATCAGGGCGACGGACGTCTGGCCGCGCACGGGCGGGCTCGAGAGCGCGGGAGCGGGAGTGAGGGTCGGCGTCATTGACAGTGGCATCGACGAGACTCACGCCGCTTTCTCGTGCAAGGAATCAATTCCGCACAAGGTCTTCTTCTCGGGAGAGGCCGGCGGTGACGGTGCCCCGGTCCTGGTGATGGATCATGGCACCCACGTCGCCGGGACCATCGGCGGCTGCGCTATCGATCACGAAGCCTCCCGTCAGCTCTTGGGCGTCGCCCCAGGCGCCGAACTCTGGGACTTCAATGTCTTTCCCGGCTTCGGCCGCGGCTACGAGGCCTATTCGGGAGCGGCCCTCGCCCACGACGTGATGGCCGCCCTCGAACAAGCAGTCGTCGACGGAATGGACGTAATCAACCTGAGCCTTCAGGGACGGGTGGAGCGCTCGACCGACTTTCTCGCCCTGGCGGTGAACTCCGCGGTCGATGCCGGGACCGTCGTCGTGGTTGCGGCCGGCAACACCGGTCCAGGCATCGCCACGATCCAATCACCGGGCGGCGCGGCCAAGGCGCTGACCGTGGGTGCGAGCGGCGGCGGCCACCTGATCGGCGTGCCGATCGTCGTTTCGGCTGAGGATGGCAGCCATTCGTTCCTCGCCGCGGCGGGCGACTTCGATTCCTTCGAGGCGCTCCCATCAGCCCCTGAGGCCCTCGTCAACTGGGCCGATACCGGGGGCGGGGTGACCGCCTGCGAGTCGGCTCCCGACCCATCGGTCGCTGCCGGCAGGATCGTCCTGATCAACGACGGCGGCTGCAGCTTCACGGCGAAGATTCGTCATGCCCAGGAAGCGGGCGCGCTCGGCGTGATCGTCTACAGCAACATGTCGGGACCTCCGATCTCGATGCGTCACGACGGCAGCGGTGCCCTGCCTGGCATTCCTGCCCTGATGGCGAGCAGCGCCGACGGCGCCGCAATCCTCGATGCGCTGCCGGCGCGCGCCACCTTCGAAGTGTCGCAACGCAACGAGCACTTCGGGGGCGCCGACCTGGTGGCCGGCTTCTCTTCCCGAGGCCCGTCACCGTTCGAGTTTCTGATCAAGCCGGACGTGACTGCGCCCGGGGTCAACATTCTCTCCTCGGTCCTTCACGATCAGTTCGCCACATTTCAGGGGACCAGCGTCGCAGCCTCCTACGTGAGTGGCACGGCGGCCGTCCTGCGGCAGCTCCATCCCGAATGGAGCGCGTTGGACATCAAGTCTGCGATCGTAAACACTGCGGCAGCGCTGCTGCTGCCCGACGGCGAACCGGCCGATCTTCTGGCGCAGGGGAGCGGCCGCGTCGACGTCTTCGCGGCGTCCCGCGCACCCCTGAGCGTCGATCCGGTCAGCGCCAGCTTCGGGTTCCGGCGGGAGGGGCCCGTTGTGGGGACGCGCGAATTGAGGCTCAAGAACGTGTCCGGGGCGGACCTCAGCTGCTCCCTGGTCGACACCGGTCCGGCCGTGCTGTCGCTGTCCGCCTACAGCGTCGAATTCGCGCCTGGCGAGACCGCAATCATCCGGCTCGATCTCGACGCTGCTCGAATGGCCAGCGTTCGGCGCGGCGAGTTCAGCGGTGAAATCCAGCTGACCTGCAACGACACGACGTTGCGGGTGCCATGGTGGGTGGGGATCGACGTGGCGGAAGAGCCCGAGAACGTAGCGCAAGCGAAAGAAGATGACCCGACCGAGTGCGCCGATCTGGTGATCACCGCCTTCAGGATCATCCCCACCTTTCCGATCGAGGACCAGAACGCCAAGATCGAGATCGACGTCAAGAACCAGGGCACCTGTGACTCGTTGAGCTTTCTGGTGCAGTGGAAGTCGGCGCAGTTCGCCCCCACCGGCCCGACCGACTTCATTCTGGGTTTGGCTGCCGGGGCGACGACGACGGCGAACTTCCAGTACGCCTTTCCCGAAGCGGGGAACTTCACCACCGTCGCCACCGTCGACTCCGACAACACGGTCGAGGAATTCAACGAAATCAACAACCTCGAAATTGTCCCCGTCACCGTCCTCAAGGAAGGGATCGACCTCGTGATCCGCGACTTCAAGGTGGAGCCGGCGGCGGGGGTGGACGCGAGCATTCCGCCGCTGCCGGTCCAGGACAGGCTTTCGCGCGCCTCGATCACCATTTGGAACCTGGGCAACCGCGCGGCCGGGGACTTTCTGGTGCGTTGGAGCCCCGCGCTCCTGGTGCCCGCCCTCTCGACCCAGGTCAACGGACTGGATCCGGGCGCCTCGACGACGGTGTTCTTCGATTACACCTATGCCGCCGCACGCACCGTTTCCACCACCGCGAGGGTGGACAGCTCGTTCGCGGTGAGTGAGGTGGACGAGACCAACAACGTCGAGACCAAGAGCCTCACCATCGAGCCGCAACGGCCCGACCTCGAGATCAAGACCTTGGTCTTCAATCCGGCTCAGCCGGTCCGTGGCATCGGCGGCACGGTGACGGCGGTGGTGCGCAATCGAGGCAACTCGCCCGCCACGAGCTTCATTCTGGACTGGAAACCCACCGAGAATGCGGCGCCGCTGGCCCGTCAGATCAACGGTCTGGATATTGGTGCGTCGACAGTCGTCGAGTTTGACTACACCTACAATTTCGTCGGCACCTTCACCAGCACGGCAACTCTCGACCGGACCAACCAGGTTACGGAGCTGAATGAGGACAACAACACCAGGGACCTCGAGGTCCTGGTGGAAGAAGACTTCATCGATCTTCAGATCATCGAGATGGACATCAGATCCGGCTTTGTCGGCGGGGCCTGCAGAGAGATCATTCCACAAAAGCTCGAAGAGCCGATTCTCACTCAGGGTCAGAATGTCAATGTCTGCCTCCAGATCATCAACAACGGCAACGCGCCGTCCAACTCGTTCGTCGTGGAGTGGAACCCGGACGCGACGGGCCTGATCACACCGAGCCCGGGAACGTTGGTCAACCAGATCGACACCGTGGAACCGGGCGAGGTTGTGGAACTGCCGATCGACTTCATCTACAACCAACACGGCAACTTCCGCGCGGTGGCGGAGGTGGATGCCTTCAACAACGTCGACGAGAGCAACGAGGCGAACCAGCTGTTTCTCGAGAATGTGGTGGTCCTGCCTGCTCCGATCGATCTGATCATCACCGAGTTCGTGATCGTGCCGGCGTCCCCGATTCGCGGCAGCATGGCGACGGCTCGCATCACGGTGAGGAACAACGGACCATACCCGACCGATGGCTTCTCCGTGCGGTGGAAACCGACCGGAATCGATGCCAGCGGCGGCCCGACGGCCCAGGTTCTGGGGCTCAACGCCGCCGGCCAGCCGGACGATTCGGCCACCGTGGAGATCGAATCCACGTTCCGCACAGCCGGGCCATACACCAGCTTTGCCGAGGTCGACACCTTCGACCAGATCATCGAATCGAACGAGAACAACAACGTCGCTTTCAGGTCAGTCGAGGTGCAGCCTCGGGAGACCACGCTGAGCATCGACTTCGACCAGATCGACGTCCTTCAGGGCTTCGAAGACGGGCTCGATGACGACGGGGAATGGAAAGTGATCTTCGCCGTCCTCGATCCGAACGGCAACTGCAACATCACCATCGATTTCCCCTACCCTGCTCCCAACGTCGACATTGATGTCGACGGTATCCAGTGCCTTCAGTTCAGCGACGGCTCTGTCGAGGATGGTGATCTGCTCAATACCAACAAGGTAATCGACGTCACCCTTCTCGAGTCCTATCCACTTGTGATCGCTGCCATCGCCCTCGAGGTGGATCCAACCAGCGCACCTGAGGTGCCTGGCTCGGTCATCCAGTTCTGGAGCGCTGCGGACTACCGGGGCGTCGGCGAGCGGACTGTTCCGTCCACGGAGGGCGAGTGCAGCGGGGGTCGTTGCTACGACCTGACCTACGACGTGGGCATCGTCTCCGAGCCGCCGGTGCTTTACCTCACCGGCGGGTCCGAACCGCAAGCGCTGATGAAGAGCGTGATCGAGCCGGATTTCCCAATCATGCTTCCGGACGGTCTGGCGCAGCTGCTGGCGAAGGACGCTGTTCTGCCGGAGGAGCTGACCCGAAATCCGGACGATTTCTGGGACTGGGATCGCTACATCACGGTGTTCGGCGATGGCTTCGAATCGGGCGATCTGTCCGGTGGTTGGTCGGAAGGAAGTCAGTAAGCCACAAAAGAGCATCAGACTGTTCTCGAAGGTGGGGTTGATCCGCGATCCGGCGATGGGTCGTGGAGCGCCTCACCTTCGAGGAAGCTATCCGGTCAGCAGGCTCTTGCGTGAGCCTTCGAGCGCGGATGGGTGGATGGGTGCCACGTGAGCCTCCTGCAAAACCAGATTTCGGCGTATTTGAGAGGTTGTTGCATCCAAAGGGAGGGGATAAACCCCTCCCCTACAGCTAGATACGTAGGGCGGGGTTTATCCCCGCCCGTTTTCTGCGAATTCGGTGGGTGCCAAATTCGGTGGGTGCCACGTTCACACTTGTTGATTTGTGATGACCAATCGCCGTCCATTCTTGGTTATCATTTCCAGTCGATGCGACACTCTCAACCTGACAAGTGTGGAAATGTGAACGTGGCACCCATCCGAAGGAGAGGCAATAACCATGGAAGATAGATCGGATCACGACGCCATGTCCGCGCCCCGCTACACCGGGGTTGCATCCTTCATGCGCGCGCCGGTTGTGCGGGACCCGTCCAAATTGGATATCGCAATGATCGGTGTCCCCTTCGACGGTGGGGCAGAAAACCGCACCGGTCAGCGTCACGGGCCACGTGAGATCCGCAACATGTCGACCATGATGCGCACCACCCATCACGTCACGAGGGTCAACCCATACGAGCTTTGCCGTGTCGGTGACATGGGCGACGTTCCGATTGCCAGGCCATTCAATATCGAGGCGACTCTTACCGATATCACGGAGTTCTATCTCAAGGTTCAGGCCGCGGGAACGGTACCGCTGAGTGCGGGCGGCGACCACATGGTGAGCCTGCCGATCTTGCGCGCGATTGCCGCGGATAGGCCTGTTGGCGTGGTGCATATCGACGCTCACACCGACACCAGTGACGAGGAATTGGGTTCCAAATTCACCCATGGCACACCGTTCCGACGTGCTGTGGAGGAGGGCCTCATTGATCCCAAACGGACCGTGCAGATTGGAATCCGTGGTGCCCAAAACGATGAGGAAGGTTGGGCATATTCTCTTGATTCTGGCATTCGCGTCATCTTCATCGAGGAGTTCACTGAGCTTGGTATGGAGGCAACGATTGCCCTGGCACGGCGTGTGGTCGGAGATGGTCCCACGTATGTTTCTTTCGACATCGACAGTCTCGACCCTGCGTTCGCTCCTGGTACAGGAACACCCGAAGTTGGAGGGATGACCACTCTCGAGGCGCGCATGCTGCTGCGGGGTCTTCGCGGTCTTGATCTGATCGGCGGCGACGTGGTCGAGGTTTCACCACCATTTGATCCCTCGGGGAACACTGCACTCGTTGGCGCCACCATGATGTATGAGATCCTCTGCATTCTCGCCGAGGCTGTCGCCGGACGAAAGAAGTCGCATCCAAAAGGAGGGGATAAATCCCTCCCCTACAAATAAATACGCAGGGGCGGGGTTTCTCCCCGTCCGCTTTTTGCGAATTCTGCAAGAGGCTCACGTGGCACCATTCTGATGGGTGCCACGTTCTCACTTGTTGATTTGTGAGGAGAGCCGCGCAAATGCAAGTTGTCCCGTCCGCCCTTGGGAGATATCCCGTACCGAGACATCCTAGATTTTTCGTCCCCGTTTTTGGTGGCAGGCCCAACGATTGTGGGATTCCTGAGCCCCTCTTTCCAAAACGCCGGACCGTCGGGCCTGGCGCCTCAACCGCTCCGCATGAGGCCCAGGGTGTACAGAAGAGCTGCCGCCATCGCTGCGGCTGTCCGTACGTGATTCCACAACGTCCACCGGTCCAGGTAGTGCACCCATATATCACGGGCTGCCGGGTCCGTAGCGGACACGGCGGCCAACTGGTCGTTCAAGGGAACGTTGCCGAGTCCTGTAACGAGAAACGTGCCCACGAGGTACAGGATCGCCCCACCCAAAAAGAAAACGGCCGAGGGACGATCCCAGCCTGCCAGGGCGAGCCCAATCGCGCCGACTGATAGAACGGCTGTGCCGATAAATACGCCCAGGAAAGAAGGGTTGAGCACGACGACGTTGATCGACTGCATCGCAGCGATGCCCTCCGCGGAGGGCAAGCGCGCCAGGGCCTTCATCACGAAGCTCGAGAACGCAAAGAAAATCCCTCCGACCAAAGCGGACCCGAGCAGGGCCGTCGTTCCGACGACCGGCACGAGCTGGTCCATTCCACCACCTCCTTGCGAGATCATGACGACACGTTCCAGACGCCCGATTCGGCGATTCGACACGCATACCTGGCAAAATCTGTTGGTGCCCGGCCAAGCGCTTTTTGAACGCCGTCACAGACGTATGCGTTTCGACCGTCGAGTACGGTGGAAAACAGGTAGTCCAACAACCACGCAATGTCATCCGGCGCGCCGGAATCAGCAATACCGGCCGCAAAGGCCTCGGGCGGAATCTGGATGTATCGGGTGTCCCGTCCGGTGGCGCGGGCAATCTCTTGCGCAACGTCGGTAAAGGTCAGGAGTCGGGGTCCAGTGACCTCGTATATCTGGCCGGCATGGCCGTCTTCGGTCAATGCGGCGGTTGCAACATCGGCAATGTCGTCTGCGTCGACGAAAGGCTCCCCTACCTCCCCCGCTGGAAGCGTGATCTCGCCGGCCAATACCATCTCGAGAAACTCCCCCTCGGAAAAGTTCTGGTTGAACCAGCTGGCGCGAACAACGGTCCATTCGATTCCCGCGTCCTGGACGATGCGTTCACATTGTTGGGCTTCCTCTTCTCCACGACCGGACAAAAGGACAAGACGCTGGACGCGATGCTCGGCGGCCTTTTCGACAAAGTCACGGATTGCGTCCGTCGCCCCGGGGATGGCGAGATCGGGGGCATAGCTTATGTACGCAGCAGTAACGCCATCGAGCGCGGCGTCCCATGTGCCCTGATCGTCCCAGTCGAAGGGTGGATTGGCGGACCGAGACGCGATGCGCGTCGGCACTCCGCGACTCGCGAGCCGCTCCACGACGCGCCGGCCGGTTTTGCCAGTCCCGCCGAGCACGAGCGTAAGTCCATCGGATCGTCTGCTGCCGTCCATATCATCTTTCATGCCTAACTCCTTTTTGCTTGACACTGTGTCAATTGACATGGTGTCAACCCTAGGGCACAATTTACATCATGTCAAGTGAAAATATTGAAACCAGAATACGAATCCTGGACGCGACGGTTCGGATGCTCGAAGAGCACCGTGGGCGGGGCGTCCGTATGGCGGATATCGCCAAGACTGCTGGAATCTCCCGCCAGGCCGTCTATCTGCACTTCGCCTCGCGAGCGGAGCTCTTAGAGGCGACAACGAGGTACCGGGACGAGCTCCTGGATCTGGATCGCCGACTCGCCCCTTCTCGTGCGGCAACGTCCGGCGTCGAACGTCTGGCGCTCTATATCGACTTCTGGGGTCACTACATTCCAGAAATCTATGGCGTCGGCAAAGCGCTCCTTCTGGCGCAGGACACCGACGAAGCAGCGGCATCTGCCTGGAAGGACCGCATGCTGGCTTTGCGAGACGGCTGTCGTGCAGCCATTGAGGCGCTGCATTCTGATGGCACCCTCGCACCGGAATGGACGCGAGAAAAGGCCACGGATGCTCTGTGGACAATGCTCTTATTGCCGAACTGGGAGCACCTCACCATCGATTGCGGCTGGTCGACACAGCAGTATATCCGTTGGACGAAGACCCTGGCGATGCGCGCCTTTGTGGAAGAATCGGCGTAGGGTTTCTCGCTGGGTATCGCGTTCACATAGGAACGGCGCCACCCTTCGCAATCACTCATTGGTCTCTTCTTGGCTGGTGGCACCTCTGTTGGAGGGAAATGAACCGGGCCTGACACTCTGTTGATTGATCTGAGATCAGGAAATACAACGAGGGGGTCAGGTCGTGAGCTCAAAGCCGATCGTTGTGGAACAGTCGTTTTCCGTACAGCTGGACGCCGTGTGGCAGGCGATTACCAAACCGGATCTGATGCGGCAGTGGTACTTCGAGCAAATCGAAGACTTTCGCCCCGAGGTGGGATTCGAAACACAGTTCGATATCGAGGTCGGCAATCGGATCTTCCGTCACCAGTGGAAGGTCACCGAGGTGGTGCCGGGCACGAGCATCACGTACTTATGGGAATACGCGGGATTCCCCGGTCTCGGTTCGACGGAATGGAAGCTCTCGGTGACCGGTGAGGGTACCAGGCTGGTCCTGATCAGTACCGGAATTGAGTCCTTTTCCCAGGACATCCCCGAGTTCACCCGAGAAAGGGGCCAAGCGGGATGGGAGTACTCTATCCAACAGAGACTCCCGGAATTCCTGAATCGATGATGACAACTGCACGGGGGCGACAAACACATGGATGCCACTCATCGGCGGCTCGATATGGTGGGCGTCTCCACTCCACTGATCGCCGCACGACATGTTTGGTCCTTCTTGAAAGACGTTGGTTCGAACCAAGTCGTCCAAGAGATCGGATGAACGCCATTGGTTTCGATAGAAAGCACGGGAGACCAGATCAATGCTGAGAAGAATCGACATCGAATCGTGGAACCGGAAACATCACTTCCACAATTTCAGAAGCTACAGCGATCCCTTCTTCAACATCACCGCCGAGGTCGATGTCTCCGAACTGCTGCGCCATGCACGTGAGCGCAAGGCATCGTTCTTTGCCGCGTCCTACTACCTCGTTCTAAAAACGGTGAACGAGATCGAGGAGTTCCGCTACCGGATTCGCGAGGACGAGGTTGTTGTTCACGATGCGATCCACGGCGCCTGCACGGTGCTGAATGACGATCAGACCTTCAGTTTCTGCTATTTCGATTACCACCCTCGCTTCGAGGATTTCGAGAAACACTGTCGCCGGGTTCTTGAAGACAACAGATCGGAAAAGAGCCTTGACCCCCAGTTCGACCGCGACGACGTCATCCACTCCTCGGTCATTCCCTGGGTTCGGTTCACATCTTTCGAGCACGCGAAACGACTCGGCAGCGGAGATTCCTGTCCAAAGATCGTGCTCGGAAAATTCACCGAGGAGAACGGTCGATTCCTGATGCCGATATCGGTCTCGGGGCACCACGCACTGATGGATGGGATTCACGCTGCCTTGTTCTTCGAAAAGTACGAAGAGTACGCAACGACAGTCTTTTGACAATCCGCTCCACGGGTGCCACGTTCACACGTGTTGCATTGTGAGGGTGATACGTGAGCCTCTTGCAGAATTCCGTTCTCGAACATGACCCCGTTTTCTACCAACGAAACTCGGTAGAGTGGGTCTCGGCGTACAGCCGCTGAAGGATCGCCCCGGCGACGTCCACGTCAAGGAAGGGAATCCGGATCCGGTGGCCGGTGCCGCCGGCCCCCGCGGTGTCTACCGCCACCGATGCCATCCGTTTCCGGCGGTCGAACGGTGATTGGTGAATTGAGACGGTCTGCATGTTGACGAAACGCACCGCGCTGACCTGGCGGCTGAGCCAGCCACTGCGAAAGTAGATGGCGAGTTCGGTCAGCGCGTAGCCGGCATGGCGTACCCACCGGCGGGCGATCAGCCAGGCCATGGTCAACGCGACCGACGGCAGCCACAGTGTGTGCCATCCGCTCAGCGGGATCGGAGAAAACGTGAGCACGGCCGCGAGGAC
>RCNF010001865.1_pt1 | contig 11231 bp, 5 predicted proteins | sample 2041311 | NCBI WGS metagenome assembly RCNF01 (sample SAMN09708228, study PRJNA481090) | Marine sediment metagenome, whole genome shotgun sequencing project. | biome: marine sediment; feature: ocean; material: sediment; isolation source: Sewage treatment plant 2 marine sediment (STP2) ... | reverse complement strand
GATGAGTCCCTTTTCAGCAAGGGCCTCAACGAAATCAAAATCATGCATGGCCAGGGCAGTATTGATGAGGCGCAATGCCTCGGCATTGCTCTGGTAGGAATTGGAGAGGGTTCTTGTCAGCTTGGACCTGAGCAGGTAATCTTCCTCGCTGGCAATCCCCAATTCGAATACCCTGTCCATATACCTCATGGCCTGGTCATAATTATGATGGTGATACTCCTGCCAGGCGGTCAGGGAAAGGGCAGATGATATATTAATCATATATTCCTTATCCGGCAGGTATTCAAAAGCTTTTCTCTGTTGTAATACTTCCATGAAAGTATTACTCAGGTATTTTGAGCGCTCTTTTTGCTCCTGGGTAAAGGAAGCTCCTGCAGACCTGACAAGGGCATCAGAAATGGCGGCTGCTGAAAGTCCGGTTAATACCAGGTCTCCCACATGAAAATTCGTTCCATACCTGATATTACTGAATTCCATGGCTACAGCGGAGGCAATGGTGGCAAAGGCTGACCAGAATTCGGCGTTACTCTCGTTGCGGATTTCCATGGTCAGGTTCATCAGGTTGTGGTCAAGTACTACGTGTGCAGTTTGTTCGGATAATATACCCAACAATTCCTGCTCACTCCTTGTTTTGGCCAGCATCCCGGTAGTGATCACTATGGTGCCGTTGTCAAAAGTAAAGACTTCAGGTTTGATAGCTGTGATCATTAATATATTGAGCCGCGAAGGAACCTCTTTTATCAGGGCCTGGGGGTGGATAATGAGAATTAACTGCCGCAGGTAATCCTCCAGGTATTCATCCCTGAAAACCAGGCTGTTAATTTCCATCTGGGAGGCATACTCGTAAAAGTCGTCCCTCAGGGTGGATCTGAGATCTGTTTGCCAGCCACTGGAATTGATATGTGAGGATTGGTTCTCCAGCCAGACTATATGCCAGTACTCCAAATTATCATCCAGCAGTTTCAGTTTGGAAGAAGAAACATATTTTTCATTAAATCCATTGCCAATAAGATATGATGACTTACCAGATGAATTCTGTTTAAATCCAAAAATATTAATCGTGTCACCGGCGTTGTACCCGTTGATATTTTTCAATGCGATGCCTTTGTAGTTGGACTGGCTGGAGGAGATCTGAAAGCTGATTAAAATAATGGTGCATGCTAGTATAAGTAGTTTCATAAGTGGGTTTCATTAAGGTTGGTTTCAAGTAATAATGCTATACTAAATTAACTCAAATTTCAAGCCAAAACCAATATAACCGGCTGATCTGATTGGTAATAAACTTTCTTTTTGATTAAGGTCGGTACTTTAATGATGTACGGGAGAGAAGGGATGATAAACCCACTCTCAAAGGGCAGTATTTTGCCTATCTTTAAAGGATTGATCAAGGTTTATTGTCGGGACTAACCATATACAAAGCATCAGCTGGATCAGGGAAGACCTTTGCCCTGGCGAGGGATTATCTCAGCCTGGTAATTCAGGATCCTGAAGTATTCAGACATATTTTGGCTGTCACTTTTACCAATAAGGCCACCGACGAGATGAAGGGCCGTATACTGGAAGAATTATACCGCCTGGCCTCAGGTGAGGATTCTTCCATCAGAACTGAGATCATAGAAGAGCACAAACTGGATGGTTCAGAGGTTAGTGCCCGGGCGAAGATCATCCTGGAAACCATCTTGCATAATTATTCCCGTTTCCATATTGAGACCATAGACCGCTTTTTCCAGCGGGCCATCCGTGCATTCACAAGGGAAATAGGATTGGCTGCCGGATATGAGGTGGAGCTGGATGCTCCGCGTATTTTGTCCGAAGCAGTGGACATGATGCTGGATGGTCTTGACCGGGATCCGGAGCTGCAAAAATGGTTTGTAGATTTCGCCAGGGAAAAGGTGCAGGAAGGAAAGCACTGGAACCTGAAAAATGACTTGCTGGTACTGGGCGCAGAATTGAATAATGAACGCTTCCAGGAAGAAAGTACAGAACTGGTATCCCAGTTATCTGACAGGGAAGGTTTGACCAAGTTCCAGGATGCTTTAAACAGTTTAAAATTTGGTTTTGAGAATGGTCTAGCAGGACTTGCCAAAGATGCCTTAAGATTAATGAGTGAGGCGCAGCTGGATGCAGGGGATTTCAAGGGGGCTTATGGTGTCGGATGGTTTTTCGGCAGGATCCTGCGCGGAGATTTTCGCCCGCCTTCCAATACCATTATCAATGCTGTTGATACACCCGAGAACTGGTATGCCAGGGCATCTGAGGAAAAGGACAGAATACTGACAGCTTATGACAGGGGACTGAACGATTTATTGAAAAAGATTATCGGTCTGTATGAAAGTGATTACCGAAAATATATGACCGCCGGTTCGGTTAGGAGTTTTCTTTATACCCTGGGCATACTTACCGATATCTCAGCCAGGATGCAGGAGTATACCCTGGACCAGGGTATCTTCCTCCTGTCAGATGCCGCCAGGTTCTTAAATGGGATTATAGAGGAAAATGAAACGCCATTTATTTATGAGAAGGTGGGTAATTATTTCCATCATTTTATGATTGACGAGTTTCAGGACACCTCCGGACTCCAGTGGAAGAATTTCAAACCACTCATCGACAATAGCCTTGCATACAATCGCAAATGCCTGATCGTTGGAGATGTAAAGCAATCCATCTACCGCTGGCGGAATTCAGATTGGGAGATCCTCAGTGAAGTGATCCCGCAGGCATTCAATCCTGCGCAGATGGAGGAAAAGGAGTTGGAACAAAACTGGAGGAGCCGGCGCAATATCGTAAACTTCAACAATGATTTTTTCACCTCATCAAGGGATATACTCAAGGATTTTTTCCAATCTGAAGGGGAGGATGGTGACCTGTATCCGCAAAAAATTGACAGGGCTTACGGGGATGTGATACAGCAGGTGCCTGACCAGCCTGATAAAGATGGAGGTTTTGTCAGGATCAGCCTGATCCGGAATGAGACGGGGGACTGGAAATCGGTGGTGCATGCGCAGGTGATAAAGGTTATTGAGCAGTTGCAGGACAGGGGACTATCCCTTTCGGATATAGCCATTCTTGTCAGGACAAAGAGGGAAGGCAAGGAGATCTCCGATGCCATACTCCAGCACAAAAGCCAGCATCCCGGGAGTGCGTACAGGTATGACATGATCTCGAATGAATCACTGTTTCTCGGGAATGCACTGTCTGTAAGGATCATTGCAGGTGTACTAAAATACCTCACCCAGCCCGGTGACCTGATCAACCTTGCCCAACTGGTCTATGAATGCCGATTGTTTAAAGAGGGACAGGCTTTTGAAAATGATTTTCTGACTGCCGGGATCGATGGACTTCCGGCAGGGTTCCTGGAACAGATTGACACCTTGCGCTATCTTACACTGACGGAACTTATTGAAAGAATAATCCGACTGTTTGCATTGAATAGCAGAGAAGAAGACACACCATATCTCCTTGCTTTCCAGGATGTAATATTGGACTACAGCCGGAATAACCCTGCTGATATTAATTCCTTTCTCTATTGGTGGAATGAATACGGGGAGAATGTGGCTTTGACCGTTTCGGAGGACCAGGATGCAATACGGGTGATGACAATCCATAAGGCCAAGGGACTCCAATTCCCTGCAGTAATTATTCCTTATTGCCACTGGTCTTTTGATCACAGGGGATTAAATGCCGAGATCCTCTGGTGCAAACCTGAGGAGAGCCCTTTTAACCAGTTTAGCCTCCTGCCTGTGAAATATTCTTCTGCCCTCATTGATACCTATTTCGATAAGGAATACCAGGCAGAACGGTTCAGGGTATATGTTGACCACCTGAACCTGATGTATGTGGCATTTACACGGGCCATGGAGGGCTTATTTATTTTTGCCCCCCTCCCTGCCAGGGATAAATTAACTGACGCAGCTGACATGTTGCATAAAATCTCATTGGGAGACTCAATTGATGAGAATGGAGTAACCTGGATGTCAGGGGATTTTCATTCCCTGGGTAGCTCAGGTAAAACGGTGAAGAGGGAACAATTGCTGATCAGCCAGTTGTTTAGCCATGAATTTTCGGGCAAACTTCGGTTACAATATCGGGGGACCAGCTTCTTTGATACCCGGGCCGAGCAGCGTATTCATCAGGGGAACCTTATGCATGAGCTATTTTCCAGGATCCGGTCCGCCGCTGACATCGACAAGGCGATTGAGGCATTAAGGAGGGAAGGGATGGTAGAAACTGCGGATGCTGAAAAGCTGAAAGGAGAGATAAGCAGGTTGATTCGGGATAGTAATGTAATGGAATGGTTTGATGGTAGCTGGAAGGTAATTGCCGAACAGGATATCCTTACCCCCGAGGGAACATTAAAACGGCCGGACCGTGTCATGCTGAAGGATGAACAGGTAATCGTGGTGGACTACAAATTTGGCAGGCAGCAATCTGCCAGTCATAGGACCCAGGTTAAAAAGTATACGTTAATGCTTGAAGAAATGAGCTATGGAGAGGTGAAAGGATTCATCTGGTATGTAAACCTTAAAGAGGTGGTAAAAGTATGACAGCAGCGGAGAGGACATACCCCTGGGGACACAAACGGCGCTTCAATAGCTATTCCGAATATTTCCGGAAGAAATTCGGGGGACGGGTCCAGAAACTGACCCTTGATGCCGGGTTTACTTGTCCCAACAGGGATGGGAGTAAGGGCAAAGGAGGGTGTACATTCTGTAACAATAATGCCTTCAATCCATCATACTGCCAGCCGGAGAAATCCATATCTACCCAGATAGATGAAGGCATTGAATTTCACAAGAAGCGTTACCGGCGAGCTGATAAATACCTGGCCTATTTTCAGGCCTATTCCAATACTTATGCCGGAGTAGACGTATTGCGGCAAAGATATGAAGAGGCCCTGCGGCGGGATGAGGTGATAGGACTGGTCATTGGAACCCGTCCGGATACAGTGAATCCTGAGATACTTAATTATATAAAGACATTGGCAAATGACTATTATGTGGTCATTGAGTATGGCATAGAATCTTGCTATAACAATACGTTGAAAAGGGTGAACAGGGGGCATTCCTTTGAGGATTCTGTCCGGGCCATAGATATGACAGCATCAAGGGGTATCAGGCAAGGAGCTCATTTCATCATCGGCCTGCCAGGGGAATCTTCGGAAGATATCCTGGCAGAAATGAAGATTATTTCAGGATTACCTATCAACAATATCAAATTTCATCAGCTGCAGATAGTCAGGAATACCATCATGGCAAAAGAATACATTTCAGATCCTGAAGATTTCAGGATTTATGACCTGGATGAATACCTGGGATTAATGCTGAGGATACTGGAAGTACTAAATCCTGAATTTGTGGTTGAAAGGATAGCCGGGGAATCGAATCAGGGATTTTTACTGAGTAAGTCCTGGGGGATCAGATATGATCAGGTGTTAAACAAATTTGAACAGATGCTTGCAAGGAAAGATACCTGGCAGGGAAAGCGTTTCGACCTATGAAGCCTTTTTTAAAGGAAATAGCAGAGGAGTTATATCTGTTGCATGGAGAACGGATGGAAGATCTATGCCTGGTCTTTCCAAACCGCCGGGCAGGTTTGTTTTTCAATAAATACCTCGGAGAATGCTTAAAGCAACCGGTATGGTCTCCTTCTATTTATACCATACAGGACCTTATGGCGGGTATGTCAGACCTGGCCTTTGTTGATGAACTGGAATTGATCAGTGAATTATTTAAGGTATATATTCAGGTGCGGGGTAAAGATGAGAGCTTTGATGATTTTTACTATTGGGGAGAGGTAATGCTCGCGGATTTTGATGATGTGGACAAATACATGATCAATGCTGGCGATCTTTTCCGGAACCTTGCGGATCTGAAAGAAATGGAAGACTCTTTCCAGTACCTGTCAGAACAGCAAGTTGAACTGATACAGCGGTTCTGGGGACATTTTTCAAGGGATCATCAAAGTGAACAAAAAAAACAGTTTTTAGAGGTATGGAATATACTGCTTCCTGTTTATAACAAGCTCAGGGAAAATCTGCTCGATCATGGGGCAGGATATGAAGGGATGATATACAGGAATGTTGCGGACAAGACTAAGGAGGGTGAAACCCTTACACTGCCTGGTTCAATCATGGTGTTCATCGGGTTTAATGCATTGAATCCATGTGAAGAAGTCCTGTTCAAATCACTCTCTGATGCTGGTAAAGCCATGTTTTACTGGGATTTCGATAATTTCTACCTGGAAAACGAGATGCATGAGGCAGGCAGGTTTATCAGGCATAACCTGGACAGGTATAAAGACTCCGGACACCGCATCAACCATAATAACCTGCTCAATTCAAATAAGCAGATACAGGTGTATTCCATGCCCGGGGATAGTGGGCAGGCTCAGCTGATACATCACATTCTTGGACAGGCCCGGGAATCTGAAAAACTTGGGGAAGAAACTGCCATTATTCTGGCAGACGAAGAATTACTGATCCCAGTCCTGCATGCCCTGCCTGAAAACCTGGATGCGATCAATGTTACCATGGGGTTCCCGGTGAAGGCAGCACCGGTTTTTAGCCTGATCGAACACCTGATTACCCTGCAACGTAATACCAGGGAAGGGAAGAATGGCATCATCAGGTTTTATTATCCGGATGTTCTGGCTGTTTTGCAGCATCAGTATATCCTGATGCGTGAACCTGCAGATGCAAGGGCTATGGTCAGGGAAATACATGAGAAAAACAGGATTTATGTCGAAGTGGGGGACCTGGATCAGAATGAACTGTTTCTCCAGGTATTCAGGAAACTCAGAAATCCGGAGGATATAGCTGCTTATCTCCTGGCAATCCTTGAATCTATAACCCGTTCGGATGAGGAGGATACAAATGCAGTACCTGCACTGGAATTGGAATTTATTTTCAGGATTTATACAAGGATCAAGCGCCTCAAAGATGTGATCAGTCGCCTTAGCCTTACCTTTACACTTCCTACCTTCCTGCGTCTGTTCCATAAAATTCTTCAGCGGACCAGCATTCCTTTTTCCGGTGAGCCACTTTCAGGGATACAGGTAATGGGCGTCCTGGAAACCCGTGTGCTGGATTTTGACAGGATCATTATCCTTTCTATGAATGAAGGCGCTTTTCCGAAGAACAGTGCAAGCATGAGTTTTATTCCCCATAACTTGAGATTTGGTTTCAATCTGCCGACCCTTGATCATCAGGATGCCATTTACGCATATTATTTTTATCGGTTGATTCACCGGGCAAAGGAAATATCGTTGGTATACAATAATAAAACGGAGGGATTGAGTACAGGGGAGAAATCAAGGTACATCCATCAACTCCGATACGAGCCGGCATTTGAAGTCAAGGAATTCTCTGCCGGGTTTGATATACAGTCCGGGCAATTCCCACCCATACAAGTCAGGAAGTCCGGTGCAGTCATGGAGAAGCTGATGCGCTATACCATGGCCAGAGAAAAGGGCAGCTATTTTTCTCCGAGCGCCCTGAACAGACTGATTGATTGTTCTTTACAGTTTTATTTCAGGTATGTCGCAGGATTCAGGGAAGCGGATGAATTAAAGGAAGAGGTTGATCCGGCTCTGTTTGGAACCCTTTTGCACGAAAGTATAAGGAAGATTTACAAAAAGGAGGATAACCCTATCCAGCAGGCCAACATTAAGCTGGTTATTAAAGATGAGAAGAGGGTCAGAATGGCTATAAATGAAGCCTTTGAAGAGTATTGGTATAAAGAGCGAGGATCGGGTGACGACCCTGAGGGCCGGAACCTGGTCATACGGGAGATCATTTTTACCTATCTCCAAAAAATCCTGGAAAGAGATATGGAATATTGCCCGATAAACATCTATAGCCTGGAGGTCCCTTATTTTACCGGACTTGCATTTGAATCATCCGGTCATCCATATACTGTAAGGGTAGGAGGAAAGATCGACAGGATAGATATGTCAGGTGGGATGTACCGGGTACTCGACTACAAGACCGGTAAAGGTGAAATGAAGTTTGAATCCGTAGAGGATCTCTTTGATGGGGAACAGAGAAACAGGAATAAGGCAGCCTTTCAGACATTCCTTTATTCAAAAGTTTTCATGTCGCACGAGGGGATGGAAAATGCCAGGATCGTGCCGGGAGTATACCTGATCAGGGATATTTATAAACAGGATTTTAATTACCAGTTCCGGATGGGGCCGGCAAGAAAGCAGCTTCCTGTAACAGAATACGCATTATTTGATGAAGTTTTTACCAGCCATCTGCAGGCCTTGCTGGCTGAACTCTATGACCCGGAAATACCATTCCGGCAAACCCAGGAGGTAGAGATATGCAAGAACTGTTCCTACAGAGGTATTTGTAACAGATAATTATATCTTTCGTAGACAGGTAAAGTCAACCACGAAATCATGTTCCCTGAATTTGCCGCATTCAATGTCGAGATCAAGAATCTGAGATTCACAACAGACGATGGACGCAAATATCCGAAGACAGCTATCCTGACCCTGATATCTCCAGACGGACACTCCGAGTTTGTAGAGATGCTGGGGTATGTAGATGAGAAGTGGATCTTTGACAGGATAGACAAGGAGGAGCCACTGGTATTGGATCATTGTCTTATCGAAAAACTATCCCTGACAGACTACCGGTTTAGAAAAGGTATGGATATAAAGCATCCGGTAAAGATCCATCAATTCAGTGCCCGTTCAGCTTTTTTTAATAATAAGGGAACCCTTGATCTCAGCTACGCTGTCTTTTCCGGTGGAGAAGTCAATCTGGAACATGCTTACTTTGCTAAAAGCAGTCTAAACATGCATGGTGTCCGGGTAATGGATGGAGGGATCAATTTCAGCAATGCTCATCTCCCTCCCGGCCACCTTGATTTCAGAGGAATCCATGTGGAGGAAGGAGATGTAAGTTTCAAAAATGCCGTATTAGGCGTTGGTTTGAAAGATTTCCACGATGCCAACTTTGGGAATGGAATTACAACTTTTGCCAATACTGAATTTAATGATGGAGATGTTATATTCATCAATACCCAGTTTGGCAATGGAAATGTCTCTTTTAAGATAGCCAGGTTTGGGACGGGGAAAATTGATTTTCATTACTCAAAATTCAGGAGTGGGGATATCTCTTTCGAAAGAACTGAATTTGGAGATGGTCGGGTTGATTTCCGTACTGCTGAGTTTCATTCGGGGCGCATTAATTTTAACAGAGCTATTTTCGGAGTAGGGGATGTGAGTTTTGAAGCCAGTGGACTGGACAAAGGGAAGATCAGCTTCAGGAGGACGCAGTTTGGGGAAGGTATTATCGATTTTGAATTGGCAGAATTTGATAATGTAGATGCAAATTTTGACAGAGCTGTCTTCGGAGAAGGAAGTATTTCCTTTCACAATGCCAGGTTTGGAAGCTTGTCCCTCGCTTCCTGCCACCTTGATTATTACCTGGATCTAAGGTTGGCTCATTGCGGGCATATTGACCTGTCGGATACCGTGGCCAGGGATATCATTGACCTTAAACCTTATGATTTCAACCTGGATATTGGCAGTATTAATTTCTCCGGGATGAGGCTGATAGGAAGGATCTTCATTGATTGGACGCAAAATAAGGTAAAGAGACTTATATATGACCAGACAGATACCGGGAACAGGCAAAAGGCAGAACAATTCCGTGTATTGAAGGAAAATTTCAGGGTAACCGGTCAATACAGAGATGAAGATAAGGCCTATGTGGAATTCAAGCGACTCGAATCAAAATCTGTACTCGAGGAATCTGTTTCAGGGAAACGGCTCAATGCCATCTGGATGTATCCCCTGTACTGGTTAAAAATGGTGATCCTCGACTGGGCCGGGCTTTATGCTACCAATCCAGTCAGGGTAATGATCACCATGCTTGTATGCTATACATTTTTCAGTATTGTGTTTATGTTGTTATCCATCTTTACAAGTGCGGATATTGTATCCGCCCTGGGTGATCCGGACCGGCTCAACCTGGTTGCCAAATCATTTTACCACAGTGCTATAACTTTCCTGACGATAGGATATGGTGATTATTATCCTTCGGGGATCATTCGGTGGGTATCCAGTGTCGTTGGATTTACCGGTCTTTTCCTGATGTCGTATTTTACTGTGGCCTTTGTTAGAAAGATCTTGCGCTAAGCTATGGCTGGTCTTGCAATAAGTCAGGCCTCAGTCTTTTTGTCCGTTCGTAGGATTGCTCAAACTTCCATTTATCAATTTCAGCAGCGTTGCCTGACAATAAAATCTCAGGTACCTTCCAACCTTTATATTCTGCCGGACGGGTAAATACCGGTGGGGCGAGCAATCCATCCTGGAATGAATCAGTAAGTGCAGAAGTCTCATCAGAAAGTACACCTGGAATCAACCGAATAATGCAGTCGACCATCACGGCTGCAGCCAGTTCTCCGCCGGTCATTACATAATCTCCTATTGATAACTCCCTGGTAACCAGATGATCTCTTATGCGTTGGTCGATTCCCTTATAATGCCCGCACAGGAAAATAAGATTCTCACAGGTCGATAACTGGTTGGCTGTCTGCTGACCGAAAGATTCTCCATCCGGACTTGTATAAATAATTTCCTGGTATGTGCGTTTTCTGGTTAGAGAATTGATGGCATCGTCAATGGGTTGTATGTTCAACACCATACCAGCCTCACCGCTGAAAGCATAATCATCAATCTTTTTGTGTTTGTCTTTTGAGTGATCCCGCAGGTTGTGGATATGCACTTCTGCCAGGCCTTTATCAATGGCCCTTTTGATTATGGAATGATTTACCGGACTATCCAGGAGTTCCGGCACACCAGTAATGATGTCGATTCTCATTGTTCTTGATTTTATGTAAAAATAGTCAACAAGCTTAAAAAAACTTTGTCTATACTGCATATTTGGCTATTTTCGCAGGTAAATGTATGGATCAAGCTTGTTTAGAATGGATTGATGATGATACAAAACGACCAGGTTCATGATGAACCAGTCGCCGGTGATTCCGGCGAAATAAAGAAGAACGCTACCAAGGAGGATAAAAGCTCCAGTTCAGTTACTTCCGACAATAAGGAAGAAACAACAGACAAACCGGAAACCGCTGGCAAGGATACGCATGTTCCCGAATCACCTCCGGACATGCCTGTGCCCGAATCCGAGGCTGAGCCAGAACCTGAACCGGGAGCTAAGCTCAAGGCAGAGCCTGAGCCAGAAACGCTGCCTGAATCTGGGGCTGAGC
>RCNF010001864.1_pt1 | contig 11234 bp, 10 predicted proteins | sample 2041311 | NCBI WGS metagenome assembly RCNF01 (sample SAMN09708228, study PRJNA481090) | Marine sediment metagenome, whole genome shotgun sequencing project. | biome: marine sediment; feature: ocean; material: sediment; isolation source: Sewage treatment plant 2 marine sediment (STP2) ... | reverse complement strand
ACCAGACTGGAGATGAGGTTCTCGTTAGATTCTCTAGCCTTCTTACTCAGAGCTGCAGATCTTTTGACAGAATAGGTCGCTACGGAGGGGAGGAATTCCTCATTGTTCTTCCAAGAACCGAGGAAGAGGAATGTATCACAATCGGCAACCGTATAAGAATGCAAACCGAGACTCTTCAGATCGTCAACGAAATTAAAAACCTGAGAATTACCTGCAGTATTGGATGCTGCACGACTGTGAATACCGAAAAGAAATCGTTTTCACTGATAGCCGCTGCCGATTCAGCTCTGTTCCGGGCAAAGAAGGCGGGAAGAAATCTGGTCAAGTCCTGTAAGTAGCTCCCGGTTAATTCTTACTTTTCTTACCGGATGAACCGGGTACCGTTATGGGAATACCTTCATTGCATAAAGGACATTCTTCTTCATCCCAGCTGACTGCCTCAACGCTGAGCAGAGCTCTGTATGGGGATTTGAACTTCAGCTTACCGGCAGTTCTGTCTACTATCAGACCGATCTGAACGACTTCCGCTCCCGCTGAGTTAAGTGTATCAATCGATTCGGCGATACTGCCTCCCGTAGTACAGACGTCTTCCACAAGAAGTATCCTGCTGCCCCGAACAATGTCCCTGAAACCTGATCTGACAGACATTCTTCCGGCGCTGTCCCTCTGCAGGAAGGCAAAGCTTCTCCCCATATGAAGGGCAGTCGCGAATCCGAAAACTACAGCCCCATATGCCGGGGCACATACTAGATCTATATCTTCTCTTATGTCATCCATCACTGCAGCCATCATCCTGCCCAGTTCGTCAACAAACTGCGGCTCCTGAACAATGCGGATCTTTTCAAAATACTGCTTTCCATGGCGGCCCGATGTATATCTGAAATGTCCTTCAAGCAGGGCGTCGCATGATTTCAGTATTTCGACCACTCTTTTTTCGCTCAAACTATCCTCCATGTTCTTTTCATCGTGATCTTCCTTACCGCTTCATTGCAGCTGGTATGGAGCTTAAACTCCTGCCCCGGGAGATCAGCGGGAGAAATGGAAAGGGTATATTACCGGAAGAGGTCCTTCATTTTCATCCACAGCTCCGAACCTCCACGTTCCCGCTATTGAGGCGAGTTCAAGGTCGAATGCGGGATTCAGTGTTGTTGAATCCAGGATAGAAACGTTGGAAACACGGCCACTCGGTTCAATCATCATTTCGATCAGAACTGTACCGGAAAGCAGAGGATCTGCCCTGAGATGCTTGTTGTAAATGAATATTACAGCGCTTTCCTTGGATGTCAGTACTTCCCTCACCTCGCTTGCGGTTCTGGACCTGTACGAATATCCGGGATCTGTCTGGAGTACGCTTTCCGTCTCTATGTTCACATCTGAGAAAACCATCCTTGCCTGGTTTTCGGATGCCGTTTCGATAGTGCTCCCTGAATTTGCATACCCGTTGAGATCTCCTACAAGTCCCTGACTCATGCCGGCTACTTCGTCATCCCCTCCATCAGTTGACAGAGGACCGACACCACCGAGGGATGTCATCTGTATGCCGCCGTGAAGAAGCGCATTAAGCTGATCAATGGTAATTGCTCCCGAGTTAGAAGAGCTGACGGTGATTGACGTATCCGGTTGAATTAAATCCGGATGCACTCCCTGACTGTATGATGCTGGAGTTCCCTGTGAAGAGACCGTTATCGGGTCGGATATTCCACCGGTACCTGCCGTATCAAGAACGGCGATTTCGGTTGATAAGGAAACGGGTGTCATCTGATAAGCCAATGTATGAAGCTGTCCTGGAAGTGTAGTGCAGGATTGCACCACAGTTTCGTAACCATCCGCAATAATGGTGAACGAGTATGTCCGGTTGCTTAATAGATTATCCTTGATGTAGGGAGCTGAGCCAACGTATTCACCGTTCATGAAAACCAGAGCTCCATCTGGGGAGCCCTGAACAAGAACAGTAGACATGCTTTCCTGCTTGATATTCTCAAGTAGACTTCGAAGCTGAGGATTCTCCCATGGACCGAGATCGTAATAGGGGTCAAGCTGGAGCAGGCTGTAAAATGCCGATTCCATTCTGGCTTGATCTCCTATTCCGAAATAGGCAGCGCCCAGTCTGTGGTACGCTCTGATTTTCTCATCCAGAGACAGTGTGCCCCCGGCCATGAGATCTTCCAGAGCTACAATACTGTTGTTCATATCCCCCATGAGATATAACTCGATAGCCTGATCCACGGTAGAAACCTGGCCGAAAAGCGGAATTATCAAACAAAGAATAATATTAATCAATGAATCCTCCTGATTGAAAATGACGACAGCGGATGCCAGCGTCAACTGATTTCAATATCCTTGACGAAAGGCCGATCAGGAACAATTTTCCTATTGTGGAGTTAATACCATATGAATCGGAGGTGCATTCTCTTATGAGTAAGGAAAAAATGGTTATTATGTCCGGAAAAACTCGAATAAATACACTTATTGTATCTTTCATTATTACAGCTGTTATCGTTTCAGGATGCTGGAACCCATTCTCTCCCAAAACAGGAGATCCCGTTGAAGTCCAGTACTGGGATCCCGTTGACAGCGCTTACAAAGTTCTTGAGAACCTTCAGTACGCATATATCAGCCGTGATATAGGTCATTACCTTGCCTGCTTCAGAGACGATTTTGAGTTTCATCTCCTGGAAATCGACTGGGCTGACTATACTGGTAACGGTGTAATCGATGAGTACTGGGGCCTGGATCTGGAGGAAGAGTTCCATATCAGCATGTTCCAAAGCACTAACGTTACTACTATAGATCTTGTACTATCTGGAACGTCGGAGTACCCCTGGACCGGTGATCCCACTGGACAGTCGCTGCAGCTGGACCGTACCTTTAATCTTAAAGTGTATACTCCCGATGGCGGATACATTGCATCAGGTACGGCTCTTTTCATCTGCCGCGAGGATACCTCCTCAGGTGAATGGTATATCTGGCAGTGGTGGGATCTGTCCGATACTTAAACCCGATTACAGCCTGCAGTGAATCTTCATCTGATACTACTCAGCAGTATTCTGATTTCAATCGGTTCTTGTCCTTCCGGGGCATGGTGGGTTTTCTTTTCTGACAGAGGTCCTGATCTTGATAGCAGGCTTGAAACCAGATCTTCAGAATTGCTGAATGCCCCTTCTTACGAAAGACGGGTTTCCATAGGCCTGTTCGCAGCGGATGAACTGGACCTTGAACCATGGTCCGTTTATGTGGAACAGGTGGCTGATCTGACTGTCTGCGTGGAAGTCAGAACAAAGTCCAGATTCCTTAACGCTGTCAGCATAAATACTGCAGGCGACAATCTTGAGGAGATCCTCGCTCTGCCTTTCGTTGACCATATACGTCCTGTATCCTCCAGTTCATTCCGTACACCGGAATTTCATACATACACTGGAAACTCCGCGGGAGTAACAGCAGCCCAGCTTGCGCAGATAGGACTTGATGAACTCCACAGCCGCGGCTGGACAGGGGAGGGAGTCGTTGTTGGTGTCCTTGATTCAGGCTTCAACCTTATACATGATGTGTTCAGTGACATTACAGTTCTCCAGATGTACGATTTCGTAGACGATGACAGTGACCCCTCACAACAGCCCGGTGACCCGCCCGGCCAGTCGGATCATGGTACCGCGGTTCTATCGATTCTCGGAGGCTATGTTGAGGATGAGTTCAGCGGAGGTATCCCCGACGCTTCGTTTATCCTCGCGAAAACAGAGGATATCAGCGATGAATACCAGGCGGAGGAAGATTACTGGGTTGCCGGACTCGAATGGGTTGAACTGAACGGCGGCGATATCGTCAGCAGCTCTCTTGCATATATTGATTGGTACACCTACTCCGATCTTGACGGGAATACCGCTGTGACAACCATAGCTGCAGATGCTGCCGCTTCAAGGGGAATGGTAGTTTATAACGCCATAGGCAATTCAGGTCCCGATCCCGGTTCCCTGATGGCGCCATCAGACGGGGATTCAGTATTTGCTGTGGGAGCCGTTGATGCATCCTCAAATGTTGCTCAATTTTCCTCAAGAGGACCAACATTCGATGGACGGATAAAACCGGACGCATGCGCCCTCGGTGATAATGTCAGCCTTGCATATCAGGGTACATCCGGATACACCATGGGGGATGGCACATCCTTCGCGGCGCCCCTTGTATCATCAGCAGCGGGGGCTTTGTATGGTGCCCATCCGGAATGGTCCATGATCGAGATCATGGAAATACTCCGATCAACTGCCTCTGGAAGCAGCAGCCCTGATAACAGCGCAGGATACGGCATCATTAACGCCTTCGCGGCTTTGAAACATCATTCCGTAACAGGATCAGTCAGATCCAGTCTCAACGGTGAATATTTAATTGAATACCCTTTGGCTCTGATCATGGGTGATTCCTTATACATGATAGAGACGAATCTATCGGGGTGGTTTGCTTTCTGTCCAGGGAAACTGGGTGAGTTCACCCTGAGTGACGGAGGGGGAAACGGTTACGTAATACCTGTAACCGGTACCCTTTGTGCTGAAGGAGTGGAAATAGAGGTATTCGTAGACCAGACACCTAGCGCATCCGCCCCTTCTGTTTATCCCAACCCTTCAACTGAAGGTATATACGTCGGCTTCGATCTGGTGAACGGCCCGGTTGATGCTGAGTTGACAGTATTTGATCTTACCGGAGAGATGATCTATGAATCGGTAAGAGTGAATATCGGACCCGGTTCATTCAGAGCGCCCTTCCCGGGTGAGGCATTCTACTGGGATGGAACATGCACTGATGGTTCCTCAGCTGCTTCCGGTGTATATATTGTCTTCCTGAGAACTGGTGGAGCTGTAAATCTAATGAAGTGTTCACTGGTAAGATGAATTGATCAAGACTGAACTTTGAATTCGTTCATTTAGTAATTCATTACTGACAAAGAGGGGAATATGAAAATACTGGCTTTACTGGTGATAGTGATCAGCGCGGTCACTTTCGCTCAGCCTCAAACATTCAGATCCATGTCTACAAGCGGATTGATTCTTGATGATCTTGACCGCTGGTTCTCTGGCATGCTGTTTACTCAACCGGTACCTGACAGGCTGCTTGAGGTTGCAGGTATAAGGGTTTATACCGGACTTTCCAACCTCTCAACAGGTACAGATCTGGTTTTTGACGAAACTGCCGATACCCGGGGGAGTTTCCTGCTGGGCGGAAGCTATGTGCCGCTCGAAGCATCTTTCGGACTCGGAATTCTTACCGAGTTCATGAATGAAAGGTTCTTCGATGAGATTACGCTCCTCGGAGCCGGAGGTATACCATACGTTTCCGGAGAGGGTACAGTGGAAGGGACCTGGTCGGAGTATATCGATACCAACGGTGACGGGACACTTGATTCAAGACATACCGTTCATGAAACTGCCGAAGCAAGAACCGATTCATCACTGACTTCAGCAGGTGTTTATGGGGCTTATGAAGTCAGCGAAACACTCAGACTCGGCCTTGGTGTATCCTATTCGACCATCAGTACAGAAGTACTGGATGAGGATGATAACAGATCCCTCTCAATTGCCGATTCAAATCTTGTAACCGGTGCCCAAACCTATACTCTGGATTCCAGTGGAGAAGGATTCTCCAAGGATGACAGAAGCAGCATAGAAATAGCCGTATCCGGCACATCAGCAGTATCGGATATGATGGATATTGGCGGGATGTTCCTGTTCTCGTCCATTTCATCGGACATTTCTTACGAGGCCGGGCTTTCCGGAACAGAAGATTTTCTTCCCGGAGAGATCGGAGTATACGATATCGCCATATGGAGCGAGTCTGAGAACTACTCGGTTTCACCAGGAGGAAGCAGATTCGGCGGTGGACTGAATATGGACTTCAGACTTGATGAGAGCTGGACTCTCGAAGCCTCGGGAGGATATTACACAGCAAGCCTGAGTGGAAGTTCAGATCAGTATTCGATCAGTATGGATTCATCCTACATCGTATCGATCGCTTCACTTATTGATTCCACGATTTTCGATATGAACGGTTCCGGTGGAACCGATATCGATATCGCTAATGATCTTTTCGCTTTCGGAGCTAAACTGACACTTGATCCCTCTGAAAAGTTCACCATCAGCATGGGAATGGGATTTTCCATGTATGATCTCAGTAATACCGTACATAATGCATCCAGCAATATTCTTATTGAGACATACTCTGACGGAGACGATGAGTTTGCCGATCCGGACGATTACGTATCTACTACAACATGGAGTCAGACGGATGAGACCATTACAACAGAGAGTATCACGAGGATAGCAATTCCGGTGGGACTTGAGTTCGAAGTTCTCCCGAAAGTGTATGCACGGCTTGGAGCGAGTCCGGGATTCGTATGGGAGTCGGAGACTGAAACCACTTCGCTGATAGAAGCGTCTCCCATTGTTAATCATATCGTATACGGAGACGGCACTGAGCAGCAGTTCGTTGAAAGTCCGTTTGAAACAATAGACGGGACTCTCGTTGAAACCGATGATAACTATACGGAAATACCTTACTCCTATGGAGTTGGATATACACCTAACGATTACATACAGATCGATCTGATGGGTCTTGGAGACAGTTTAAACCAGTGGCGTCTTTCAGCAACGCTGTCTTTCTAGTTAATGGAAGAAGGATATACTATGAAAAGGATAACAGCAGGGATTTCAGTTTTACTCCTGCTTCTTCTGGGGTGCGCACAGGACAATCCCTTCAAAGCAGATTCTGAAGTGCAGTGGGAAGGCGGAAACGATCACCCGCATATCGATATGGTCGGTACGGAAAGCGGGGGATTCGGTAGTTTTCAATTCAGCGACCTGGATCCTGAGACAAATGGAATTCAGGATGCAGTGATGCTGAGCTTTGACAAGGATATCGATCCTTCAACTATTACTGCCGCATCATTTGAGATGATTAAAACGGACCCGGGAACAGGTCCCGTTCAATTCGAGAGTATCACCTACTATCCCGAGGATGGAATAGCCATTCTGGTTGGAACATTCTCCGATGATACTGCATACCTTCTTACAGTTACAGCCGGTAGTATCCTTGATATCACGGGAAACGAACTGGACCCGAATCACAACGCACTGTACGATGGATCACCATGGGATGACAGACTGGCAACATTTATCGCCGGGTCTGCAACAATGCGGGATATTACATCCCCGAGCATTAACAGCTATTTTCCCAGTACGGGAAACGTAGGCAGTCTTACTCCCCAACCGAGGGTTCTGTTTGATAATGGACCCATGAAAGTTTCGCAGCTTAATCTGAACAACTTCACTCTGGTGAGAACCTCGGATTCAGCTTCTGTAGCTCTTCAGGTGGTTTCTGCGACTGGTTCACAGCTTGTCACCACTCCTGTGAGCAATCTTTCCTACGGAACCAGATACACCGTCAGGCTGTCCGCTCAGATCACGGATGACGCAGGTAACTACCTTGATACTAACGGTGATGGTTACGTCTGGCCTGACGAACCGGATCTCGTATGGGATTTCAAGATCACGGATGACGCATCCACACATACCGAACCACCAGCAGTGGATCAGGCAACTCTGATGCCTGGAAATACCTGGGTACGCATTGAGTTTGAAAAGAGCCTGAGCGGAGATGATGTAGTCATGGATACTGCAACATTCATAGCTGCCAACATTCAGGTTATTGACAATATCGGTTCCATTCCCATCGTCTTTGAAACCGGTGCGGATCCGGGAGCAGTTAACTGCATGCTTCAGCGTAGCACTGAAGGAACTGCGACTCTGTACTTATCATGCAAAGTTGCCGATGAGTACGGGAACCTGCTTGATGGGAATCATGACGGTCTTGGCGGTACTCCCGGCGAGGATGACTATTCGGAGGTTCTCTAAAACCTCATGGTTTTCAGGTCAATAGCGATACTGATTCTTATTGGTGTGCTGTGGTTGCTGGGTATAATTGACCCCGGAGCATTGCCTTTGCATTCGAGGGAATTCCAGCTATGCGGAGCCACCGTGCTGCTTTACCTCTTCTGGAGCGCAGCTGAATCGAAGTACAGGGGGGGCTCTGCGAGCCTCCCCTATACTGTATTTTATGCTGTTCTGCTTGTCAGTGCAATCGATAGCTTTCTTCTGGATCTAACCACATATGGACCGCCGTGGGTTCTCCGCTGGGCAGGTGTGGTTCTGTTTACTTTCGGATCTATTGTGCGCCTGGCAGCTTACAGGACAAGATCCGTGAGACAGCTGAGGCTGGGAAGATACCTTCAACTTGCAGGTCTGCCGGTTGCTCTTGGCAGTATCGCCGGAACAGTAGTCGCTGCAGCGGCTGGTATTCCTGGTTCTGTCAATGAGGAACTTGACAAGCAGGACGATGAAGAAAGCAGTATATGAAAACTCTGCTGCAACGGGTCTCCAGGGCATCCGTTTCAATACAAGGCAGTGTCACAGGTGAAATAGGACCCGGATTGCTTGCTCTCGTAAGCTTCGGCAGATCGGATACCGAACAGGATCTTGAATGGATGTCGAGGAAAATAACCGGCTTGAGGATATTTCCAGATTCGAACAACAGCATGAATCTATCTTTGAGTGATACCGGCGGAGATATCCTTATCGTAAGCCAGTTCACCCTGCATGCCGATTCGGGAAAGGGAAGGCGACCCAGCTTCATGAATGCAGCTCTCCCTGAGAATGCTGAGCTGCTCTACGATCTTTTCCTGGAGATAGTATCCAACTCGGTTTTGAAGGTTCGATCGGGCGTGTTCGGAGCAATGATGGAAATTAATCTTGTAAATGACGGACCGGTTACCATCATGATCGATTCCCCATCCGAACGATTACCTTAGCATGTGGTGGTATCCTGCTGGATCTCCTCTTGTGCTTGCCAGCAAATCTCCAAGAAGGAGGGCCATTCTTGAAATGGCCGGCATACCGTTTGTACAGATCCCCGGAAATGTAAGAGAAACATCGATGGATGGATCACCAGGTTTTATCGTTCAGCACTGGGCAAGAAAGAAGGCGGAAAATATTCTCTCCTCGTTCACCGGTGACCCTGTACTGGGTGCGGATACTATGGTTGCTCTCGGTGATGAACTCCTTGGTAAACCTGATGATGAGGATCAGGCGATGGATATGCTTGCCAGACTGTCCGGGGAATGGCACTCTGTATTCGGCGGAGTATGTATCCTCTGGCCGGAAAGGGGAATCGATTTGCAGTTCGTCGAGGAGACCAGAGTCCTGTTCAGAAACCTTGAAGCCGATGAAATTAAGGCCTACATTTCCACCGGAGAATCATTTGATAAGGCGGGTGCTTACGGTATACAGGGGTATGGGAGTCTGCTTGTCGAACGGATTGAAGGATGCTATTTCAATGTAATGGGTTTACCTGTTTCCAGGTTCGTCCATGAATTAAGGGACAGGCTTTTAAATGGGGAATGATATATCTCAGATTGCTTATTGCGGACTGAACTGTGCTGAATGTCCAGTCTTTCTCGCAACTCTCAGTGGATATGAGTATTCCAAGAAGAAGATCGCGCAGGAGTGGTCCAGGATATACAATATGGACATCAGTCCCGATGACATTAATTGCCTGGGCTGCAAATCAAGGAAAGGTGTTCATTTCTCACATTGTTACGAGTGTTCCATTCGCCTATGTGCAGAGGAGCGAAGTATTGATACCTGCGTTGACTGCGCTGAATTTCCGTGCATAGACCTGAAGGAGATGTTTGATCTGATTCCTGTCGCGAAGCAGAACCTTGAAAACCTCAGATAATCAGATAAACGGGATTTATGTCAGAATATGTGCAAGTTGACACTTTTTCCAATATTGTCTATCAATTAGCTTGCGAGAATCACCAGAATCTTATTATTGTATTGATGGTGTATCTTGCGGTTTAGTGTCTGTGCGGAGAGGTGTCCGAGCTGGTCGAAGGAGCACGGTTGGAAACCGTGTAGGACGTGTATTCGTTCTCGAGGGTTCGAATCCCTCTCTCTCCGCCACCCTGGCTGGTATAGCGGTTAAACAGGCATTCAAGGATCAGTTGAGTTACTGGATTTTGTAAATACTGATATACCAAAGAATTCAGTGCTTCATCAGGGAGGAAATATGTCTGATACATTTACTGGAGAAACTTATACTACTCTTTGTGTAGATGCCGAGGGATATTTAGCCAAGGATTCTCCGGAGCAAGCAAGGGAACTGCTGCAGAAGGCAATCTCCCTGATCGCAACCAGACCCAGGGCCAGGAGCATTCTCGCTGATACATGCATGAGCATGGAATTATGGGCTGAAGCCAGGTCACAGCTTGAGGCACTTCTAACACTCGATGAGGGAAACATAGGCAATAATTTCAAACTTGCTCAGGTTCTCGAAGAACTGGGAGAGTATCAGCTGGCCAAGGATAACTACACTGTTGTGCTTGATGATGACCCTGATCATCATGGTGCCAAGGTTGCCATCAAAAGAATTGAAAGCAGAACCAAGGATTCCTGGGTTAACCTTAAAGATATTTTCGATACTCAACCGACTGAAAGTCCCGCAGAAGTAACCACTGATAAAACAGGGGACGAATTCAAAGATGGGATGCAGGTATTCCCAGATGTCCCATCCGAGGAACTTTTTGCTGATTCCGAGAATGACGAAGACTCCAGTGTGGAAAGACTCCTGAAGAATATCGGGTTATCAGGTGATTCAGCTGAGGAAGAAGATGATTCTTCAGAATTTCTGGAAACCATCGGTGTTTCCACCACCGAGACCCTGCAGTCAGCATTTGGAAATCCGGAAGATTCCCAGGAAGAGTCTGAAGGTAAGCTTGATGCCGAAGCGGCGGAGAAGCAGGCTGTAAAAAGCCTCGATGAGATATTCGGCACATCTTCCGTTGCGGAAGAGGAATTGATGGAGATCGAGCCGGAACCCGAAGAACCTGAAGAAGAGAGCGAACCTGAGGCTGAAGAACCCGAGGAAGAAAAGGCTGAAGCGGATCCTTACTCGTTCAATTCAGGAAAAACGCTTGAAGCAATATTTAACGCACCTGAAGTCGAAGAACCCGTGGAAGAGGAAGCTGAACCTGAAGCTGAAGAACCTGCGGAAGAGGAAGCTGAACCTGAAGTCGAAGAACCTGCGGAAGAGGAAGCTGAACCTGAAGCTGAAGAACCTGCGGAAGAGGAAGCTGAACCTGAAGCTGAAGAACCCGTGGAAGAGGAAGCTGAACCTGAAGCTGAAGAACCCGCGGAAGA
>RCNF010003390.1_pt1 | contig 11240 bp, 8 predicted proteins | sample 2041311 | NCBI WGS metagenome assembly RCNF01 (sample SAMN09708228, study PRJNA481090) | Marine sediment metagenome, whole genome shotgun sequencing project. | biome: marine sediment; feature: ocean; material: sediment; isolation source: Sewage treatment plant 2 marine sediment (STP2) ... | reverse complement strand
CGCGAGGACGTCGGTCTCTCTTGGCTGATTCTCGCGCTCGTCCCGATCCTCAGCTTGATCATCTTGTTCATCCTGTCACACATGGTGCCCGGGTTCCGCGTCATGCAGCGGCGACTCGATACGGTCAACCAGGTTCTCCGCGAGCAGATCACCGGTATCAGGGTGATCCGAGCCTTCGTCCGTGAGCCGTTCGAGACCGATCGATTCGCCCACGCCAATACCGACCTCACCAGCGTGTCGATCAACGTCGGCCGATGGATGGCCGCGATCTTCCCGTCGGTGATGCTGGTGATGAACCTCTCGAGCGTCGCTGTGCTCTGGTTCGGTGCAGGCCGAGTCGATTCTGGAGCGATGCAGATCGGCTCATTGACCGCCTTCCTGACCTACATCATCCAGATCCTCATGTCCGTGATGATGGCCACGTTCATGTTCATGCTCCTCCCCCGAGCGTCCGTGTCCGCCGATCGCATCGGCGAAGTCCTCGAAACCGAGTCGTCGGTGGTGCCACCGACAGACGGAATCACCGAACTTCCCGAGAGCAGCACCGTCGAGTTCGATGAAGCCGGCTTCCAGTACCCCGGCGCCGAGCATCCGGTGCTGTGCGGCATCACGTTCACGGCGCGGCCGGGTCAGACGACGGCCGTGATCGGATCGACCGGCGCCGGCAAGACAACCCTCGTCAACCTGATCCCCCGCCTCTTCGACGCCACAGAGGGCCGGATCCTCGTCGACGGCATCGAAGTTCGCGATATCGACCCCGACACCCTGTGGGACAAGATCGGCCTTGTTCCGCAAACCATCTACCTCTTCTCGGGAACCGTCGCCTCCAATCTTCGATACGGCAAGCCCGATGCCACCGAGGCCGAGATGTGGGAAGCACTCGAGATCGCTCAAGCCCGCGAGTTCGTCGAAGCGATGCCCGATGGGCTCGACTCCTCCATCGCACAAGGAGGCACCAACGTCTCCGGAGGCCAGCGCCAGCGAATCGCGATCGCACGGGCCCTCATCCGTCGACCCGAGTTGTACCTGTTCGACGACTCGTTCTCCTCCCTCGACGTCGCGACAGATGCCAACCTCCGCCATGCCCTCAAGGGCGTGACGCAAGACGCCACCGTCATCATCGTGGCACAGCGGGTCGCGACGATCATGGACGCGGATCAGATCGTCGTGTTGGAGGACGGTGGCATCATCGGCCTCGGGACCCATGATCAACTGCTTGAGACCTGCGTCCCGTATGCCGAGATCGTCGACTCGCAACTCGCAGCGGAGGTGTCATGAGCACCCCGCCGACAATGAAGAAGACCGAACGGGTCGAGGTCCAGGGTGGCGGACACGGTCGGGGACCCTTCGGTAGCAGCACTGTCGGCCAGAAAGCCATCGATTTCGGGCCATCTATGCGGAGACTCGTCAAGCGTCTCCGGCCCGAAACTCCGAAGACCATCGCCGTGATCGCCGCCGCAATCGTCAGTGTGGCACTCGCATCCATCGGTCCCAGAGTGTTGGGATGGGCCACCGACATCATCTTCTCCGGCGTGGTCGGAAAGATGCTCCCCGCCGGAATGTCGAGGGCCGAGGCAATCGAATCAGTCCGCGCCAGGGGTCAGGATCAGATCGCCACCATGCTGGGCGGCGTCGATTTCGTGGCGGGTCAGGGCATCGACTTCACCGCTCTGCGAAACGTCCTTCTCTTCGCCCTCGCTCTCTACGCGGCCTCCTTCCTGTTCCAGTTCCTCCAGGGCTACCTCCTCAACGACGTGGTCCAACACACGATGTTGCGTCTGCGATCCGAAGTCGAAGACAAGATCAACCATCTGCCACTGCGCTATTTCGACGGGCTGCCGCGCGGCGAGCTCCTGAGTCGGGTCACAAACGACATCGACAACGTCTCCCAGAGTCTCCAACAGACGATGAGCCAACTCCTCACCTCGCTCCTCACGATCGTGTTCGTGTTCGCGATGATGATCTCCATCTCATGGAGCCTCGCCCTGATCGCTCTCGTGACGATCCCTCTGACGATGCTCCTCGCCAGCCTCGTCATGCGGAGATCACAGACGAAGTTCGTCGCCCAGTGGCGGCGGACCGGCAATCTCAACGCCCAGGTCGAAGAGGCCTTCACAGGACATGCTCTCGTCAAGGTGTTCGGCCGCCAGAGCGAAGTGCAGGAGTCGTTCGAGGCTGAAAACGAAGGGTTGTACGACGCGAGTTTCGGCGCCCAGTTCCTATCGGGTCTGATCATGCCGATCGCGATGTTCATCGGGAACCTGAACTACGTGGTCATCGCCGTGATCGGCGGCCTCAGGGTTGCGAGCGGAACGCTGAGTCTCGGGGACGTGCAGGCGTTCATCCAGTACTCCCGTCAGTTCACCCGGCCCATCACACAGGTCGCCTCGATGGCCAACATCCTGCAATCCGGCGTGGCCTCGATCGAGCGGGTATTCGAACTCCTCGATGCCGAAGACGAACCGGCAGACGACGAACCGGAGGAGACACCGACCGTCACCCACGGCCGCGTGGCGTTCGACGACGTTTCGTTCCGGTACCTCGAGGATCAGCCGCTGATCGAACACGTGAGCTTCCACGTCGACCCCGGCCAGACCGTCGCGATCGTCGGACCGACCGGCGCAGGCAAGACGACGCTCGTCAACCTCATCATGCGGTTCTACGACCTGGATTCCGGACATATCACTCTCGACGGTATCGACATCGCCACGATGCACCGGAACGATCTCCGTTCACAGGCCGGCATGGTCCTCCAGGACACGTGGCTGTTCGAAGGGACGATCAAGGACAACATCGCGTACGGACGTCTCGATGCCACGAACGACGAGATCATGGAGGCGGCACGGGCGACCTACGTCGACCGATTCGTCGGCGCTCTGCCCGACGGCTACGACACGATCGTTGACGATGATGGCGGCCGGATTAGTGCGGGTGAGAAGCAGCTCATCACGATCGCACGGGCGTTCCTGGCCGACCCCGCACTGCTGATCCTCGACGAAGCAACGAGTTCAGTCGACACCCGAACCGAGGTGCTCGTCCAGCGCGCCATGTCGGCGCTGCGCACCGATCGGACGAGCTTCGTGATCGCCCACCGGCTCTCCACGATCCGCGATGCCGACCTGATCCTCGTTATGGAGGATGGACAGATCGTCGAACAGGGCAACCATCACGAACTCCTCGAACTCGCAGGTTCCTACGCCCGGCTCTACGAGTCCCAGTTCACCGGCCCTCAGGCCTCTGGCGTAGAAAACGGCAATATCCTGCCGGAATCTACGCCAGACGCCTAAACGGTGGGGGTGGGGTTGCGCTTGCCCTCGCGGCACCACCGGGCTATGGTCCTCCCCCAATGAACCGTCCCTTCGTCTACGCGCATCATCATCATCACCACCCATCCCGGGTCGGTCGATAGTGGGCGCCTAGCAAGAGACAAGAGCACACCCCCTACGCCGACCCAAGTGGTCGGCGTTTCTCATGTATGGGTGCCCCGACCGCGATGACGGCGGGAAAGGTCCCATATGCCTCTCGACACCAATTCATCGACGCTCCACCTGGCGATCCCCAAAGGACGCATCCAGGCGGGTGTTATCGACCTGCTCGAAGCAGCCGGTCTCGAACTTCGCTCCGGCGCCCGGGGATATCGCCCTGTGCCGTCGATGCCCGGATACGAAGTCAAGCTCCTCAAGCCGCAGACCATCGTGGAGATGCTCGCGGCGGGCTCTCGCGACATCGGATTCACCGGCGCCGACTGGGTCGCTGAAACCGACGCCGACCTCATCGAGCTCTTCGATACCGGACTGGATCCGGTGCAGATGGTGATCGCAGCCCCCGAGCAGGTGCTGGCCAACGGCAGGCTTCCCCGGCGACCCCTCGTGGTCGCCAGCGAGTATCCGCGCCTGACGAAGCGCTGGATCGCCGAGAGTGACCTCGACGCAACGTTCGTCCGCTCCTACGGGGCCACCGAGGTCTTCCCGCCCGAAGATGCGGACATCATCGTGGACATCACGGCAACCGGCGAGACGCTGGCCGCCAACGGTCTCGTGATCGTCGAAGAGATCCTCCGCTCGTCGACCCGCCTCTACGCGAGCGCCCCCGCCATGGACTCCCCCGACAAGAAGATCGCCATCGAAGCTCTCGTTCTCGGCGTGCGATCGGTGATCGAGGCCCGGAGCCGGGCGATGGTCGAGTTGAACGTGACCGAGGCAGAACTCGAGTCGGTGATCGAGATCCTGCCGTGCATGAGGGAGCCAACGATCGCGTATCTCCACGGCGGCGCAGCGCTCTCAGTCAAGGCTGCGGTCCCGAGGCTCGACCTGGCACTCCTGATCCCGGCGCTCAAGGAACGAGGGGCGACCGACATCGTCGTGACGCAGCTGGAGCAGATCGTCCCATGAGCACACCGAAGTACGCCGGCCCGCTTCTCACGCACGAGGTCGATCTCGACCTGTCCAGGAACGAGGGGATGCGGACCTCGGTAGACCTGGTCGGCTCCGTTGCCGATCCCAACGATCTGATTCGCCGCTACCCGGATACGACCGATCTTCGGCGGCGGCTGGCTCAATTTCACAGCATCCCGGAGGATCAGGTGCTCGTAACCGCTGGTGGTGACGATGCTCTCTTCCGCTGCATCCTCGCCCGCCTCGGCCCGGACACGACCGCCGTAGCAACGACACCGACGTTCGAGATGATTCCGGTCTACGCGGGGCAGATCCGCTCCCGACTTGTCGAGATCGACTGGTGGGAGGGCCCGTACCCGACGGCCGGGATCGTCGCCGCGGCACGTGATGCAGACGTCGTCTTCGTCGTATCGCCGAACAACCCGACCGGGGCGACCGTCACTGGCGACGAGCTGCGAACGGTCGCCGAGGCAGCCCGGCTGGTCGTTCTTGACGCGGCCTATGCCGAGTTCTCAGACGAGGATCTCACCGCCATCGCCCTTGATCTCGACAACACGGTGATCGTCCGCACCCTCTCGAAGGCGTACGGTCTCGCCGGTCTTCGAATCGGCTACCTCCTGGGCCCACCCGACCTGATCGCGGAGATGGCTTCGTACGGCAGTCCGTACTCGGTGTCATCCCTGTCGGCTGCCATTGCTCTGGAGCGACTCGACCGGCTCGACGATCTGGACGACTTCGTCGAAGAGGTTCGATCCGAGCGGACCCGTCTCGCCGATCTGCTCGAATCTGTCGGGGTCCGATGCTTGCCATCGCAGGGGAACTTCGTTCTCGCACAGGTCGACAATCCGGGGTGGGTGGCGGACGCGTGCGGTGCACTCGGCGTCGGCGTGCGTCGTTTCGCCGGTCGCGGTGCCCTCGATCAATGGATCAGGATCACCGTTCCGGGGGATCCGAGCAGCTTTGCCCGTCTCGAGCACACGCTGAAGATCGCTATCTCGCCAGAGGCGATCCTCTTCGACCTCGACGGGGTCCTTATCGACGTGAGAGGGTCGTATCGACGGTCGATCATCGAGACCGCTGCCTCCTTCGGAGCGGCCGTGAGCGAACGAGACGTCGAGGAGGCCAAGGCTTCGCGTGGCACCAACGACGACTGGCAGCTCACCCACCAACTCATCACCGATCGCGGAGTTCAGACCACGTACGACGAGGTTGTCGGCCGCTTCGAGGAGTTCTACCAAGGATCTCCGAGGCGGCCCGGCCTCAAGCTCACCGAGCGACCGCTCGTCGACCAGTCCACATGGCGTCGATGGACGAGCGGCATCCCTGTCGGCATTGTGACCGGCCGACCCAGGAAGGATGCTGAGGAGGTGCTCGATCGATTCGGGTTCCTGGCAGATACCTCGATCCTCGTGACCAGGGAGGACGCTCCGCTCAAGCCTGATCCCGGACCTGTGCTGCTGGCGATGGAGCGACTGGACATCGAGCGCTCCTGGTTCGTTGGTGACACGCCCGACGACGTCGAAGCCGCCCGGTCTGCGGGTGCAGTCCCGATCGGCGTCATGGCACCGGGGACCAATCCACAACTCGCCGCCCGAGCACTGTCAAAGGCCGCACGAGTCCTCGCCCGAACCGTCGATCTGGAGGTACTACTCCCATGACCAGGACCGCAACACTCGACCGAAGAACAACCGAGACAGCCATCAGCGGACGGATCGATCTGGACGGCGACGGTTCGTCCGCCGTCGATACCGGGCTTGGCTTCCTTGATCACATGATCGTCACGCTCGCCAAGCACGCCGGATTCGATCTCGAGCTGAACGCGGTCGGAGACACCGTCGTCGACGACCATCACACCGTGGAGGACTGTGCCATCGTCCTTGGCCGTGGCATCACCGAAGCCCTCGGCGATCGGACCGGCATTCGGCGATTCGGATTCGCATACGCCGCCCTCGATGAGTCTCTGGTGCGCACCGTCGTCGATCTCTCCGGCCGCCCCTGGCCCGAGATCCACATCGACCTGGAAAGAGAACAGATCGGTGATGTCGCTACCGAGAACATCGTCCACTTCTTTCGAACCCTCGCAATCGAAGCGCGGATGGCGCTGCACGTCGACCTGATCCGGGGAGACAACGACCACCACCGGGCGGAAGCGGCGTTCAAGGCAACGGCCCTCGCATTGAGATCGGCGACAGAGGTCACGGGTGTCGAAATGCTCAGCACGAAAGGAACCCTCACATGAGCATCGACATCGGCATCGTTCGGACCGGTACCGCGAACACCGCCTCGGTGAACGCCGCGTTCCGGCGGCTCGGCGCCGAACCGAAGCCCGCAGGGACACCCGAAGGAATCAGGGAGGCCGACTACCTCGTGCTGCCGGGAGTGGGAGCGTTCGGTGCCGCCATGGAACACATCGACGACCAAGGGCTACGGGAGGCACTGGTGGATCGGATCGAGGATGGAAGACCGACGCTGGCCATCTGCCTCGGGATGCAGCTTCTGGGCGAGAAGAGCGACGAAACCCCGCACATCTCCGGTCTCGGTGTTGTTCCGGAGAGCGTCACCCGACTCCCCCAGGACCTCATCGTGCCGCAACTAGGGTGGAATCGAGTGGCACCCGATCCCACGAGCCGCTTCCTCGAGCCCGGGTGGGCGTACTTCGCCAACTCCTACAAGCTTGCGAGTGTGCCGGACGATTGGATCGGCGCCCGAACCGAGTACGGGGGTGAATTCGTCTCGGCGATCGAGCGTGGCGACGTGCTCGCCTGCCAGTTCCACCCGGAACTCTCAGGGGCATGGGGAGCGGACCTACTTCGCCGTTGGCTCGACGGTTCGGGGGACCGATCCTGATGGCTGCCCCGAGACTCATCCCCTGTCTCGACGTGAAGGATGGACGCGTCGTCAAGGGCATACGTTTCCAGGACCTGCGGGATGCCGGCGATCCCGTCACCCAGGCCTCGACATATCAACAGCAAGGAGCAGATGAGATCGTCATCCTCGACGTGTCGGCCACGCCCGAGGGCAGAGGCCACGCAGTGGAAACAACGTCGAGCGTGCGTCGGGTCCTGTCGATCCCACTGACCGTGGGGGGAGGGATCCGAAAGGTCGAGGACGCGGCCGTTCTGCTGGAAGCCGGCGCCGACAAGGTCGCCATCAACACTGCAGCCGTCCAGCGACCGGAACTCATCGACGAGCTCGCCCGGCGCTTCGGTTCGCAATGCACGGTTCTGGCCGTTGATGCGGCGCGCCTGGCAGACGGTGGTTGGGAGGTCGTCGTCAACGGGGGCCGAACCCGCACGGGCTCGGATGTCGAGCGATGGGTCCGCTCCGCTGCCGCTCGCGGCGCAGGCGAGATCCTGCTCACGAGCTGGGACCGGGACGGCACGCGGTCCGGCTACGACCTCGAACTCGTCGAGGCCGTCACAACGGCGATCAACATCCCTGTCATCGCCTCCGGCGGGGCCGACAACGCAGACCACCTCGAGGAGGCAATCTCATCCGGGGCAACGGCGGTGCTCATCGCTTCAATCCTGCATGACGGAGTCACCACGGTCGGATCGCTGAAGCGGCAGCTCATCGCGAAAGGAACGGTGGTACGGCCATGATCATTCCATCCATCGACCTGGTTGGAGGTCGCGCCGTCCAACTCATAGGCGGCGAAGCAGAGGCGATCGACGCCGGCGATCCGGTCCCGATCCTGCGACGTTTCAGCATCGCCGGGGAGGTCGCCGTGATCGACATCGATGCAGCTCGCGGCGAAGGCACCAACGAGGCCATCATCCGTGACCTGTGCCGACGGGCACCGATACGGGTGGGAGGCGGAATCCGCGACGCGCAGACCGCCCTCGCATGGCTCGACGCCGGCGCGTCGAAAGTGATCATCGGCACGGCAGCCGCACCGGAGCTGCTCTCCCAACTGCCCGCCGATCGAGTGATCGCTGCCCTCGATTCCCGTGACGGACGGGTGGTCACGCACGGCTGGCGCACGAACACCGCCGAATCCGTACTCACCAGGATCAGGATCTGGTTGGAGGATTCCTCGTGACGTTCGTCGAACTCGAAGGTCGGATGGGCGGCACCGACCTCGACCGTGCGCTCGATGTGGTCACCGCCGCCGGTGAGGCGAGAGTCACGATCGCAGGGGGGATCACGACCACAGATGAGATAGCGGAGATCGATCGCCTCGGAGCGGACGCTCAGGTCGGGATGGCGCTCTACTCAGGTGAGTTCAGCCTCGCCGATGCGATCGCTGCACCGCTCACATCGGAGCGGCCCGATGGGTTGTGGCCGACCGTCGTTGTGGATGAATCGGGCGCTGCTCTCGGGCTCACGTGGTCGAGCGCAGAGAGCCTCGACCACGCGGTCGAACAGCAGAGAGGCATCTACCAGAGCCGGAAACGCGGTCTGTGGGAGAAGGGAGCGACCTCAGGGGCGACACAGGATCTCCTGGGAATCGCTGTCGATTGCGACCGCGACGCCCTGCGTTTCACGGTCCGTCAGCGTGGCAGCGGCTTCTGCCACCTGGGTACCCGCTCCTGCTGGGGCGACGACGGTGGCATCGGCCAGCTCTCCCGCCGCCTCGAACTGTTGGCCCGAGAACCGGAGCCGGGGTCGAACACCGTCCGACTGCTGAGCGACGCCGGTCTTCTGGGAGCGAAGCTCCGTGAAGAAGCTGATGAACTGGCCGCCGCGTCTTCCCGCGGGGATGTAGCAGCGGAAGCCGCCGACGTGATCTACTTCACGCTCGTCAAGGCCGTGGCGGCCGGCGTCGGCGTCGGGGATATCGAGCGAGAACTCGATCGACGCGCCCTCAAGGTGAGACGCCGACCGATGGAGAGAAAACAGGGGTACAACACATGACCAGACTCCAGCAGGTCGATGCAGATCAGATGATCGGGGGTCGCCGCTCTCCGGTCGACGCTGCCACGCTCGACGGAGCAGCAGTAATCGTCGAGGATGTCCGATCACGAGGTGAAGCAGCTGTTCGTGAGCACAGCGAACGGTTCGGGGATCTCTCCCCTGGCGATCCGATTGTCTTGGACCGCAGTCTTCTCGATGCCGCTCTCGACGAACTCGAGCCGTCGTTCGGAAGGCTGCTTACACGAGTCGCAGGGAGGATCGAAAGGTTCGCCCGTGAGCAACGAGCGTGCCTTCTCGACCTGGACACAGAAGTTGTCGGCGGCCGCGCAGGCCATCGCTGGCTTCCTGTGAACACGGCTGGGGCGTACGCACCCGGTGGTCGCTACCCGCTGCCGTCATCGGTGCTGATGACCGTGATCCCGGCACGGGTCGCCGGTGTCGATCGTGTGTGGGTCGCGTCGCCTCGTCCAACCCTGGTCACCCTCGCTGCGGCCGCGGTCGCCGACGCCGACGGATTGCTGGCCATCGGCGGGGCCCAGGCAATCGCAGCCCTTGCATTCGGTACGTTCTCACCACCAAGCGACGTCGTCGTAGGGCCGGGGAACCGCTGGGTAACAGCAGCCAAGAAGCACCTCTACGGAGAGATCGGCATCGACGGATTGGCGGGCCCGAGTGAGATCGTCGTCGTCGCCGACGCCGCGGCCGACCCGCGCCTGGTCGCGGCCGATCTCCTTGCACAGGCTGAGCACGATCCCGACGCTCTGCCGATCCTGGTCACCGATTCACCAGAGGTGCTCCCACAGGTGGAGCGGATCCTCACCGTCGAGTTGGCGTCGCTTCCGACGGCCGACGTGGCCGCACCGGCAATCAACGGTTACGCGGTCGTGGTGAGCGACATGGGCGAAGCGGTGGATCTGTGCGACCGTATCGCACCGGAGCACCTGGCGCTTCACGTGGAGAATCCTGGCAACATGACCGAGCGCCTGTCGTCATATGGGTCGCTGTTCATCGGCGCCACCAGCGCAGAGGTATTCGCCGACTACGGCGCCGGGCCGAATCACGTGCTCCCGACCGATGGCGGCGCACGGTTCCAGTCCGGACTATCGGTGACAACCTTCCTCAAGGCGCCCACGTGGCTGACGCTCGCCGATCCGGGTGCGACCGCACGAGACTCCGCCCGTCTCGCTCGCCTGGAGGGCCTCGAAGCCCACGCGAGGGCAGCCGAGCTTCGAATGTAGGCCCTCCACGTCGCCACGAGTCACGTCCGTTCCCCCCATATAGTGGTCGATGTGAGAGCGAAGCACCGCAGCGGTACCACAGCTCCCGAGACCCCCTTGGGCCACTCATCGGGCATCGTGCGCGTCGCCTGTCTCACCGGGCGCGGACTGTGAGTCGGAGCGCGGTCGGCGTCGCCCTGGCCACCGTCGGCGCGATCATCTTCGGGGTGAGCGCCACGCTCGTGGGGTTCGTCATCGAAGACATCGACCCCTTCCAACTCGCGTCACTCCGAATTGCAGTCGCCGGCCTCGTCCTGTTGCCGTGGGCAATCGTTCACCGGACCGCCATCTTGCGAGCACCGTTCCTGGTCGCACTGGTCGGCGTGTTGCAGATCGTGCTCAACGGGGGGCTCTACATCGCGATCGATCGGATCGGGGTCGGGCCGGCCGTTGGCCTTGAGTTCCTCGCTCCTATTCTCGTCGTGACGTGGGACCGGGTGGCGGGTCACGCTCATCCACGGCCGCTCACCTGGGCTGCCGTCGTGACCGCTGTCATTGGTGTGGCCCTCTTGGTCCAGATCGGTGATCTGGACAGCCTCGACATGGTCGGGTTGCTCGCGGGCCTCGCAGCGGCGGTCGGCCTTGCCATCTACCTTCGCCTTGCCCAGCACACCGGGGCAATCGTGGGCGGATTCCCACTCGCGGCAGGAGCCATCACGATCGGAGGCGCCGTCGGCTTCGTCGTTGCCCGCCCATGGTCGATGTCGATTCC
>RCNF010001862.1_pt1 | contig 11240 bp, 10 predicted proteins | sample 2041311 | NCBI WGS metagenome assembly RCNF01 (sample SAMN09708228, study PRJNA481090) | Marine sediment metagenome, whole genome shotgun sequencing project. | biome: marine sediment; feature: ocean; material: sediment; isolation source: Sewage treatment plant 2 marine sediment (STP2) ... | reverse complement strand
TCTAATCCGGGTAATTTAGTAAGAACCTTTATCAATGGTTTGTTTAAAGCCGGAACAATTTTTTTCTTAAATATCTTTTCAGGAATTAGCGGTACCAGTAAAATCAAATTTGGCTTTATTTCATTAAATGCCTGAGTTAATATGGGGACAGACGGTATTTTGGTCATTAGGGTAATATGACAACCAATGGTAATCGGGAATAGAAAATCAAATACCATTCCAAATACATGGGCAATAGTTAATAAAGACAAAAGTGCATCTCCTGGATCAAGTGGCATATTTCTCTGGGCGTATCGAACATTTGCTGCCAGGCTATTATGAGAGACCATAACACCTTTAGAAAATCCTGTAGTGCCAGAAGTATAGCTAATTAATCCAAGTTCAGCATTTCCAATTTCCTTAAATTGAATGCTCTCGGGAGTTAAGCCATTGGGATATTTTTGATTAAACAATCCTTCATGTTTTGAATAAACATTATTAAATTTCTCTGTCCGTGAAAACAGAATCTTATATTCATCAACGGATACTGAAGCCTCAATAGTCTTCATGTTTTCAACTTTCAAATTTGACCATACCAGATTTGAAGCAAACAATAATTTTGAATCGGAATGGCTTACAATATGATGCACATCATCCGGTCCAAAATCAGATAAAATAGGAACAATTACAGCACCATATGTTATAGTTGCAAGATAAATTACACACCAATTTGCAGAATTATTTCCAATCAGGGCAACTTTATCACCCTCCTTTAATCCAGCTTCTTCGAAGAGGATATGAAACTTTAAAATTTGGCTTGCTGTCTCATGGTAATGAATTGTTTTACCCTTATAGTCAGATAGGGCTGGAAGACTCCAATTCTTTTTGATACTACTTTCCAGGTATTTTACTAAATTCTCTTTTATCATTTTTTGTGGCTTTTAGGTTCTACAATTCGTTGGTTCATATTTTGGAATCATCCGTAAATTACCAATTTATAGAAAAACCTGGCCAGCAGGACCAGGATTGAAACATTTAAAATACTAAAAAAATAATTATAAAGTGTCCTTCCATTGCGCATCTTTCTTCGAAAGAGAATGGCACTTGTGGGAATAATCCCTCCAAAAACAAGCAGAAAGTAGTTCCTCTCATGAAAATACTCCTGAAGGTCTTTTCCTGTAAACATTAAGAAATAGAGAAATGCCAGGAATGAGGCTAGATAAAGCAGATATGTATACTTTAAAAGCGAAGTCGAAGATTTTCTGCGCTTATGCAATTTTGCAGGCTTGAGAAAGACAATGGCTGAAATGAAAATTAAACTCAACCCTCCTATCGCCAGCACACGTACTAGAAACTGAAAAAAATTATTCATACATACCCGTATCCCAATTCATTGGACATCTAAAATACATAATTTGCATCAGAATGTCAACTTATGAAATGGTATACAATACAGGACCGATTCTAAAATAGATGTATCGCTTTTGCCCGGTAGGACGGGGAAGTATTAAAGAAATAAAAAAACTTAATTATTTATTGTTTTCTTGATGATTCCAGACAAGAGCGCTAGCCCCAAGAATCGCTGCCTTTTGAGAATTAATTTTTGATGGTAGAAGATCAACCATTCCTTTATAGTGATGCATTAGATTGTCTTCCAGAGATTTTTTAGTAGGTATAAATATAAACTCTTTGGCTAGAGAAAGACCTCCAAAAAGGAATATTGCTTCCGGGTTAAAGCTGGCAACAAAATCAGCCAATTTAAATCCGAGCATGTGTCCAGTATGATCAAACGCTTTTTTAGCAATAATATCACCTTTTTTTGCAGCTTCGTAAATCATAGTCCCTGTCAGATTTTCAAAAGTCACAGACCGCAAACTACTTTCTGCAATTGAGTCTGCCAAAATCTTAAAAAAAGTTCTTTTTATTCCAGTAACAGAAACATAGGTTTCCAGGCATCCCTTACGGCCGCAAGCACATTCCCGGTTGCTGGGTCCTGGGCGGATCATTGTATGCCCAAACTCCCCAGCCATTCCAGTTGCTCCGGTTAACAGTTTTCCATCAACAACTATACCACTGCCCAGGCCAGTACCCAAAGTAATTACAATGAAATCTTTCATTTCTTTGGCACCTCCATAAACCATTTCCCCAACTGCAGTTCCATTGGCATCGTTAGTAACAATTACCGGTAGATCGGTATATTGTTTAAACAATTCTGTCAGTGGAATTACTCCAGACCAGGGCAGGTTCACTGCATTTTCAATGGTCCCCTTAAGTATATTACCCATAGGGGAGCCAACTCCAATTCCTGCAACCGATACTTTGCTGTTAAGCTTTTTTAATGAAAGTCGTATTTTTTCGTTAAGAGCAGCCAGAAAAACCTCAACCTCTTCATAGTCGCGAGTTGTGATCATACCATCCGCAAGGGATTTTCCCTGCCTGTCAATTATACCAAATACTGTATTTGTTCCGCCAATGTCAATACCAATGGCTACTTCCATTCTTGAATTATTATTGTTATTCGTTTTCTGCGATGTATTCATTTCCAACTTTTCGGGCGCGGGTGGGTTTGTCCAGGTCAATGCCAAGAGCAATACCAATTTCTACCAGCACATTCCAACCTGCAGCCAGTTCAACATATTCTTTGTATTCACCTCCATCAGGTATACGAATAGTTGGAAAACTTGTTTCATGAGTAGATATAGCAATTACATTCATGTTAACTCCTTCAGCCAAACATTCCATAAATTTTTCTTCCTCCCTTTCAAATGGCTCAACAATAATAACGAGTTCGTTTTTATCCATCACCTCTTCAATTCCATGTACAGCATAGGTGCCTTCAAGAAAATCTGATTTTTTTCTGGTAATTTCATTTGTTTTCAAAGTTAATTCTTCAACCACCCCATTATTCCTTCCGGCGAAATAAATCATATCAGCGTTTTTCATCGTGTCTACCATATTCTCATCAATTTTCATTGTGAGGGCTCTTTCAATAAGGTCTGCCAGCTCATTTAGTCCAGTCATTTCTTTAGCATCCATATTTCTTAACATGCTATCGTAAAATAGTCCCTGCTCAACAACAGACATGGTTGCAGCTACCGCTTTTTCTTTTCCACAGGAAAGAATATGTGTATTATCTGATAATTCCTCCAGGGGGGTATTTATATTTGCTGTGAGACCAAATATCGCATCGTGCCCGGCTTCTTTTAATTTCATGAATAGCCTGACAACTTCCTTGGTCTTACCAGAATTGGATGCTCCAAACACTGCAAAATCCTTCAGGTCATATTCCATTGCCTGAGTTGCACCTTCTGTTGAAATAGGTGGTTGTCCTCCTTTTTGCAGAGTCGAGACCATGGAGCGCTTGGCAGGAAAAATTCGGCTGCTGCCTTCTCCGGTAAAAAACACTGCTTTTTTCAATTTGGCAGCCTCTGCAAAGGGCTGTGAAGCCTTGTGGTCAAACTCCCTAACAATTTCTGAAGTTTTCAACATTTCTCTAACCAATTCATATTTTGAATATTTTTCTTCTGATAAATTCATGATTCTATTTTTTTTTAGTTATTCAAGTGATATTAAATTCTTATTTTACGATTACAAATTCTTTCAAATCCTCCTGAACCTGTGGTTCTCTTTGAAAACCACCTCCAAGATGCTGCCAAAAAACCTCGGCATAATCCATGCCCACCATTTTGCCATAATCAACATTTGCCTGTTTCATAACGTCGAAAAAATTATCCATTTTATGCATTACACGCATAAGTTCAATCTGTGTTTGGTGATATGTCAACATTTCCATTTTTGTATCCATAACGGAAGATATATCAACATAAAAGTGAGGCGGAACAATAGCTGATCCAAGCGGATCGCTTAAAGTCAAGGGAGCAGAATGATATAAAAGTGGTGTAACCTCCAGGGGTTCTTCATCAACCGGTACATTTGGCAGGGAGGAAATCATTGCTGCCGACTCTACAATATTGCAGGTTGTCCTATGGTCGCTATGGTAATCCATTGGAAGGTGTGTAATAACAATTCCTGCTTTTACTTTCCTCATCAGTGAAATTGCCGCTAAGCGAAGCTCCTCTGTATCAAAAAGAAAGCCATCATATCCACACATACAATAGTAATCGGCCCCCAGAACACTGGCAGCTTTCCGTGCTTCCCCCTTCCTGGTTTCCATTGTTTCCTTTTGGGTTGAGTTTATTCCACCCATTCCACCAGCGGTCATTGTTGCAATAACTATTTCATATCCTTTATCCTTTAGCAGCTTTAAGGTTCCAGCGCAAAAAGCTTCAGCATCATCCGGGTGTGCCGCAAACGAAAGGGCTACTTTATTAAATCTTCTTTTCACAATAATTTATTTTTTAACCATTATTTTTTCTAATCTAACAAATTCAGGAAGATCACCAACAAGAGGCCTGATATAGTCCATAAAGGCAGGTGAAACAAAATTGCCTTCCGCATTGAAGTAATCATCGGGCATTGGCTTTGCTTTAACAGCCACATCATTTAGCAAAGCTTTTCCAAATTCAATTGTATAAGGCTTGTTACTTACTCGGTTAATAGAGACCATATAACCAGTTTCTCCCTTTTCAGCGAGGTTTACGGCTTCTTTTCCACATAAAAATGCTTCCTCCAGGTCAACGGGCACGGCTCGATCCATGGCACTCATTATTAAAGATTCCGTAATTTGAAACTCTCCTCTATATCCAAATTCTTCAGAAATCATTTTATGTAAATTGAGTCCAACACTAGCTCCTCCCATGGCACCAAATTCTATGTTTTTAAATTTATCCTGGGTTTGAGAAGCACTTACTGGTGTTCCGTCAGCGTATTTTAGGCCTTCCCCACAAACTACTGAAACCCATCCATAATTATTTATACATTTCTCAACATCACGAAGAAAATTATTTCTATCAAATATATGTTCAGGTGTATAAATTAAATGAGGAGCATCATCTTCATTCTTTTTGGCAACAGCAGTAGATGCTCCAAGCCAACCAGAATCTCTTCCAATAGTCTGATAAACAACATATTGATCAACTTTCTGCATGTCTCTGGCAAGCACTCCTGCCTGCATTACATTCAGGATGTTTGATCTGGCAGCAGAGGCAAATCCAGGTGTATGGTCTGTTCCAAACAGGTCGTTATCAACCGTTTTTGGAATTCCCACTCCTATGAGTTCATAATTCTGTTTTTTACAATATGCCTCAACCCTATTGATCGTATCCATGGTATCATTCCCGCCTATCAGAAAGAAATAGCGAATATTGTATTTCTCCAAAACTTCAAGAATCTGTGGAAAATCTTCGTCCTTGACCTTGTGCCGTGAGGAACCAAGTGCAGAAGATGGGGTGGTTCTTAATCCTGCCAGGACTTCAGATGGTTGGCTTCCGAGGTCAATGATTTTTTCATTCATAAAACCTTCTATACCATAGTTCATCCCATATACCTGGTCAATTTTATCTGATTTTTTAGCCCCAGCGATAACTCCTGCTAAACTTGAATTAATTACGGAGGTGGGTCCTCCCGATTGTCCAATTATTGCATTTCCTTTAAGCATGATTATTTAAACTTTACAATTAATAATTTTCTGTTTCTAGGAGAAATATAGTTCTCCAAAAAATTTCGGTTGATGAAAATCTGGTTTATTTGTACCAATACTATTCCAGGTTACAAAATGAGGAACAGTTAACTTATCTCCACATTTATAAAAATTAGCTGACATTTTTCTCCCTTTTAAATCTGATATCTTTTGATCAAAAAAGAAAGAAGTCGGGATAAGAACTGTCAGGTCCCAGGAATAAGATCCACTTTTTTCTTCAAATGTATTTCTTCCAAGACTTGAAAGTGTTTCTATGTTCTGAATTTTAGAAGGCTCAAAGTAAGTCCTGCTATTTCTTGAAATCCCTTTTTGAACCAGGCAGGTTCCAATACAATTAAATTCAAAATTGTAATAAACACCATCATTGAATGGAGATAAGAATAATTCAACACAACTATCCTCCCACACGTTTTCGTTAGTCTTAGCATTCACAGCTCTTATATATTCCTCCTGAATGTAAAATTTCAGGTAAATATCATTCATGTTGAAGCCAATATTAAACCTGACCTCAGGTTTATAAGGATAGTCAGGCCAGGGAGTGACTCCAATAGCATGCCCGGGTCCCATCTCATCCAGTTTTATGGAAACTTTTTCCAGGCTGGGTTTTGAGGTGCTAAAATTCAATGGTCTTACTTCCAGTGTTTTCATTTACCACCAGTTAAGCAAATTTTTCAATTTCTTTCCATGCCAAAGCGCTTGCCCCAAGTATAGCAGCATTGTCTTCTTCAAGAGCAGAGAATAATACTTTGAATGTATCTTTATAAAAAATTAGCACATATTTATCCAGCCACTTTTTTAATGGTTTCATAAGCAGGTCTCCTGATTTTGCAAGGCCTCCAAACAGAACAACTGCTTCTGGACTTGTATAGGCCAAAGAATTGGCAATAGCTATTGCTAATATTTCGGCTGTTTTATCAAATGCCTCCAGGGCAATAGGGTCATTTTCTTTTGCCGCATCAGATATTTTCTTTGATGTTAATTCAGCCACCTCAAACTTTCGCAAAGGGCTTTCTGCCCTCCTCTTTGCCATTAATTCGATTGCTGTTTTGCAAACACCTGTTGCCGAAACATAGGTTTCAAGGCATCCCAGCTGACCACATCCACATTCTCTTCCGCCCGGATAAACAATTATGTGACCCATTTCTCCGGCAAACCCCGAATATCCATAGACAATATCTCCATTCACCACTATTCCGCTTCCCAACCCTGTTCCCAGGGTAAGGACCACAACATTTTCCATGCCCTTAGCAACCCCATATATAGTTTCGCCTATAGCAGCAGCGTTGGCATCATTGGTTAATGCAATAGGAACATCTCTCAGTTTGAGAAACATTTCTTTAAAGGGAATAATTCCCTTCCAGGGAAGGTTTGGTGCATTTTCAATAGTTCCACGATAATAGTTTGCATTCGGCGCGCCGATGCCAATTCCTTTCAAATTATACTCTCCCTTTCCAGCTTCAAGGAGATCTGTAATGGCGTCATTACAAGCCTTAACATAAGGTTCTACAGTATTAAAACTTTTTGTTTTCAAAATGGTACTTTGAACCACCTTCCCATGCTTATCAACAAGGCCTATAGAGCTATTTGTTCCTCCAATATCGATTCCTGCAGTAACTTCTTTCATAATATATTTTAATTTTTAAATGCCAAAACGGTGATATAAATAAAACAGGCAATTGGAACTAAAAATCCATACATAATATTACCTGAGAGGTCGGCAATCCCGCTAAATAATAAAGGAATTATAGCGCCCCCAATAATTGCAGTAATCATTAAACCTGACAGTTCGTTTGTTCGTTCCGGCATTTTATCAATTGCCATGGAAAAAATAAGTGGGAAAATATTTGCAAATCCCAGGCCGGTAATAAAAATAGAGGCAATGGCCAGGCCTTTTTGAGGAAGGTACAATCCTAAAATCCCAACCAGTGAAATGATAGATGAAATAATCAGGAATTGTTTTGGGGAAATCCAATTAAGAATTATAGACCCGGAAAGCCTACCTATTAAAACTGCCAGAACAATGAATGCAGATCCTAAAAGTCCCCAGGTTTTTAAATTAAAATCATGCATATCCTTCAAGTATACCGGAATTTTTGAAAACAGGCTTACTTCTGATCCTACATAAAAGAAAATACCCATTACCATTGACAATACATATTTGTTTTTAAGTAAGGATAAACAAGACTTAAAGGTGGGATATATTCCTTTTTCATCTGATTTTTCTTCAATTTTGGTGGCCATTAAGTAAACAACTGCAATAAACATCCCGATGCTGTAAATCGGAAATAATATTTTCCAGTCAGCTCCCCACCATTTTACAGCCGCAAATGGCAATAACATCCCCGACAAGGTACCAATGGCCTTAATAAACTGTCCAAATAACAGGTTTCTGGAGTATTTTCCATCAGGTGAGACATCACGCATTATTGGATTGCCAGCAACCTGCATGATAGCGGCCCCAGCACCAAGAAACAACACAGAAAATAAAAGCAAAGTAAAGCTGTCAAATCCAAAAATCGTTGGAAGCAATAACCCAAACATGGCAATGATTAATCCCAACTGAAGCATATATTTTTTTCCCTTACGGCCTTGCAGTATTCCCATGGGTATAGAAAGAACTCCAAACATTATTAGGCCCATAAAAGTTACCAATTGGGAAACGGTATTTGAAAGCACAAATTCTTCCTTAAGTAAAGCCGAAAGTGGACTCACTACATCCCCAAAACCCATTGCCAAAAAGGCAAGAAAAATTGGTAATGATTTTAGGCTGTTGCTCTGCGTTTTTGTCATTCTGAGTTGATTTAATAAATATAGAATACCTGATTCAATGTTCCCACAAAAGTAAGAAAATCAAGCTTACTAAAACAGGGCAATTTCTAATTGTTGGCAATTCATTTAAATTATTTCTTTTTGCTTTTTTGTTTCTTAGAGTTACTTTCCCTAGCATCTGCTGAATTTATAACTTCAATCTTAACATCTGTAATCCCCTTGTCTAAAAAATCTAGTTTTTCTGCAGCAGATTTTGAAAGATCTATAATCCGCCCTTTTACAAAAGGGCCTCTGTCATTTATTATAACTACAACACTTTTCTTGTTCTCCAGGTTTGTCACCCGAACCCTTGTCCCAAAGTCTAAGCTTTTGTGGGCTGCTGTTTTTTTTGAATGATTATAAATTTCTCCACTTGCAGTTTTCCTTCCATTAAATTTATCAGCATAATAAGATGCTTTTCCGAATTGAATAATATCACTTTGTCCCTTTACGATAGAAGAAAAAAGGAGGAAAAAAAAGATAAGTAACTGCCATTGCCTCATTCGGTCAATTATTTCAAGAACCTTTTAATCTCATCTTTCCAGGCAAGATAACCTGCCGCAGTTAAATGAAGACCATCATTTGTATACTCTTTAAGAAGCTTTCCATCTTTATCTGAAAAAGCCTCCGTTAAATCAATATAGGAATAATTAAAATTTCTGGCGAGGCTTGCTAATTGCTTATTAACCTGTTTTATTTCAGCTCCTTTGTTGGTATGATTTCCAAATTTGCCAAAGCCATCATTTACAGGCAAAATACTTTGTACGAAAACTTGTGTTTTAGGCGAGGCTTCTTTAATAGCAAGAAGAATTTTACTATAGATCGTTAAAACATAATCTGGAGTTTTGTTTTGGGACAAATCATTTACACCAATCATTATAAATATTTGATTGGGTTTTGATCGAACCACTTCATCAAGCCGGAATAATATTCCATCTGTAATATCTCCTGATATGCCCCGGTTTTTAATGTTGGAGTTTCTAAATAGTTCAGACCAATCACAGCCATCAGTGATGCTGTTCCCCAAAAAAATTATTTCATTGTTTGTGTCAGGTAAAATTTCAAATAGCGATTTTTTTTGATAGTAATAAGTTGAAAACACAGTTGTTTCCTGAGCAAAGAGCAGGTTTGAAAAAAGAATTGAAATTAGCAGTAAAGGCAACTTTTTTATCATAACAAAAACTAAATTTATTTATTGTTGAATCGTGGAGACCAATTCTTCTTAAAGTCCCAATTAGATCTCAATTTTATTTCTTCCAGGTAATAGACTATCTTTTCAGGTTGAATATGTTTAATCAAATTCCCTGTATCCCATTTTCCATTTTCATTCTCATCCCAAATTGCCTTAACTAAGTAAGTTTTTGGAGAAAGAAAATCATATACAAGATTGGTATCGCTGGAAATCTGGGTTTGTTTTACAAGAACTTCTTTATCTGTAAGAAGCTGAATTATTAATGACTTATCAATATTCTGCATGTCAATTATTATATTTCCGTAAAACTCCAATTCTCTAGGTCGAAAGTTTATTTTGATGCTATCATTTGTAAGGCCGTAAATATCAGTTACAGCGCCTGGGAGAAACTGAACTTTATAACTAGTCTCTAAAGCCCATTTATACTCAAAGAAGAATCTATTAAGTTTTGTTGAATCCTTGAGGGGGTTTATTATTACTGCTGTTTCTATAGAATCTTTTATTGTATAGAACTCAATTTTCTCTTTATTAAACTCAGCAATAGGAGTTGTTGTGGAAATTATTGGAAATTCGTTCAGATCAATAGGATTCCCCGGGCCGGCATTCATTGTTAATGCCAGAGATGTTTTCTTTTCAGCTTCTACATTTCGACGACGTGATTTTTTCGCAGGCTCTTTAAATCGGAAATAAACCGTATCGTACACAATTTTAACAGAGTCTGGTTTAACTTCTTCCGGATATTTGAAAGCAACCTGTATTGATTCCTCATTAACCAGTGTTGTATCAGTTAGCCAAAAAGAAAGAGTATCTCCAACAGTATAGGTTTCCTGTAAAAACCAATCATCTATTTCGGGAAATTCAGGAAGGCTAATTTCCATCTCACCGGACAATGGTTTATTGAATACAAATAAAATGTTCTCTTTTCTTGTTCGCTCAGTATTAAGTAAATATTGTTCCTTAAATTCCTCTTTAAATAAAGATAGGACTATTTTATCTGCTGAAAATGTCTGCATAGTTTTAATACTATCAGGTAATTCCTCTAAAATATCTCCAGGTATAATATTTAAACTGTCAGGATCTACATTCAGGCTATCAGAACTTGTATAATCTTGCTGTGTTTCCGCATTAAGAAAGATCAGTGAATCAGAAAAAGCAACATATTCTTCAGGATCATACAGAAAATTAAGATTAACATCCTGAAGTGCAAATAATTGAAATGTATCCGCTTTTAAATTATGAATTAAAAAGTCGCCATTTTCATCAGCTTTTGAAACATATAAGGGCTTCTGCTTATAGATTGCAGAATCAGAAAGATCATCATATAAAAGTACATGCACATCTTCAAGGACCTCCAGCTTAAATGCATCAATAGTACCTCCACCAAATTTTAAGGAGTCCAGAACTTCACCGGTAGAAAAAACATACTGATAGTTTACAAATGGATTTGACTCATTGTTGTCAACTATGGCATCATTAAAATTAAAGGTATAAGTAGTATTATCAATTAACTCCTCATCAATTTCAATTATCAGGCTTTTCCCTTTAATACTAACTTCAGGCTTTTCCTGAAGCGGTGGCGACACCAGTAGTTTCTGATTTACCTCCTTAAGAACCACATATTCATCGAACTCAACCTTTATTGTTTTTTCATTAATAGCCATT
>RCNF010002193.1_pt1 | contig 11250 bp, 14 predicted proteins | sample 2041311 | NCBI WGS metagenome assembly RCNF01 (sample SAMN09708228, study PRJNA481090) | Marine sediment metagenome, whole genome shotgun sequencing project. | biome: marine sediment; feature: ocean; material: sediment; isolation source: Sewage treatment plant 2 marine sediment (STP2) ... | reverse complement strand
AATTTTTTATTCGTCCTGAGCAGAGATGACAATGAGGCGGCAACGCGGTGTTTTCAATTTGCTAAAATAGCGCATTCAAAAGGACACCAGGCGGATCTGTTTTTTATCGACAATGGTGTGAATTGGGCTGATTCCGCAAGAGATCTGAATGTCAACACGACAACCGGAGATTGCCCGAATGATTATCTGCCTTACCTGGTCGAGAACCAAGTCCCCATTGGCGTTTGAATTCCGTGTGCCAAGAATCGTCAGGTTGACGAGAAAAAATTCTTTTCGAACATGCTCCTCGATGGTGCACCCCATTTGATAGATTTGGCTGCCGAAGCGAAAGTGTTTAATTTTTGAAAACCATTTGGCCTGAGTCTGCTTCATGACGCGCCTAATATCGTGAAAACTAACTGAGAATTGAACGGAGATGATTTGAATTCAAAAAAAAAGATTGGCATAATTATCTGCGATCGCTACCGCCGCTGTGCCGGCGGAAAGTGTTTGCGAGCGATGAGGAACAAGGAAGGTGCGTTCAGCATTTACGCGGGCCTCGACGTTGAGTTGGTCGGGTTTACAACCTGTGATGGCTGTCCGGGTGGAAACATCGAATATGCCGGCGAAGAGATGGTGAAAAATGGCGCAACGGTCGTCCATTTAGCTACCGGCCTTGTGGTTGGTTATCCCCCCTGTCCCCATATCGACACATTCAAAGCCTTCCTTGAAAAACGGTATGCGATCGAAGTCGTCGTCGGTACGCACCCCATACCGAAAAAGTATCTGGATATGCACACTCATTTAGGGACATGGAAAGACGCTGTATGGCCACTGATCGCGCCAACCCTGAGTGATGAATTGACACGGGCAAATTACGATTAAGTTCAGTCACGCCAACTATTCTTTGACCGTTGGGATCTTTCTTTAGTATGTTTATTACGAGTCAGATTTATCCGATTTTCCCGTAATCCTTTGAGCAACGGCCGGGGGTCATAGTGGGTGGAATTACCCAGAGGCAACGATTTTTAAGGACCCTTTTGGGTGGTGACACGGACAGGTTTCCTTTTTTCGACCTTGAGCCTGATGAGGAGACGCTCAGGAGATGGTACCGGGAGGGATTTCCCCGGGAGCAGTCCTTTTCGACCTATTTCAGCCTGGAGACGCACCACTCCGTCGGACTAACGCTGCACAGTTACCCCTTCTATCGAACAGCACCGGGTCTGCTCCATGACCCGTCCGCTTTCAACCGGCATTACCATCCGGACCAGCGATCACGGTATGCGAGAAGCTTTGTCAAACTAAGCCAACGCAATCATCAACAAGGCCGCGTACTCTATGTGGATGCCTCGGGAGGCGGTCTCTTGCAGATGTTGGGGGTGGGAGATTGGGACACTCTGCGCGTTGCGTGTGTTGCGCTGATGAAAAGGCCTCAGATGGTGGAGGGCCTGGTTAATCGAACCACAGATTTCTACTGTGACTGCCTCGAGAGGGTGCTTTCAAAAGTGTCAGTAGACTATGCCTCCTTTTATGAACCCATTGCCTCCAACCATGCACCCGTGGTTTCCCCAGCGATGTTTGAACGCTTCGCCATACCCGGCTACAGGAAAGTCATCGACCTGTTAACCAAGCATCGTGTTCCGCTACGCATTCTATGCACCACCGGCGGTGACTTGACCTCGCTCCTACCATCTCTCATCAACGCCGGCATCAACGGCCTCTGGATCAGCAACATCCGCAGTGCTGGCATGGAATATCCCAAGCTTCGTCGTCAATTCGGAACTGAAATCGCCCTGATCGGCGGGATTGACGCAACTGCTTTGGCCCGGGATGAGGCGGCCGTGAGAAAGGCTGTGGAGGGGACGGTGCCGGACCTTCTTGAAAGCGGTCATTACCTTCCCTGCCTCGATGACAGACCACGCAGTACCGTCCCGTTCGCGCATTACCGACTGTATCGGCATCTGCTCGAAGAACTATCACGCAAGGGGTGATCTCCAATGGATTTCCAACCGTCAAGCCACATGAAAACGCACATGATAGGGAATCGTATGGATTGCCCGGTCAGCCAGGCGCCTGAATTTTCTATTCTCAGCCAGCCACAAGCAGGTCCGGTACAACCAACGATAATAAAATTTAGGCATCACGTATATCGTCCTCAGTTCATGCAATTTCTTGTCAGCCCAATAATAGGTATGTAAGCGATTCCAACGATATGCCATGGTTCTTACCGGCAATAATATGGCTTTTTTAAGACGTTTCATTTTTATTGTCCCATCACATCGATTCCCGGATTTCATTTCAGGTGCTTGTCGGAATTTTCAGATTCAAAATTAGATTGCCGGCATCAGCGTGTCTTGATTTTAATTATCGCCGGAACAACTATTAACTTTAATTTCGGCCATTATATTGTCCCAACGTGCACGGTCCGAAATTTTCTGAAAATAATGTATGGCACATTACGATAGAGGCAGTGTGAGCCGGCTAACCGTATGGTGATAGAGAATAACTACCCATTGGTGGGGGACTGTTGATTCAGTGCGGATATACCGGCAGGTTGTTTCTCCGGCAACCCAATGTGCCGTCGGCCTCATGCCCGACCTGATCCGGTATCCCGTCTTTTTCTGGATCGTGCAAACGCGATGCGATGCGCCCGGCTTTAGCCACAATGACAACCATCGGCATGTTTATTTGCAAAATCCATGGTTGTCGGGGTTGCCGGGGTTTGACAGCCGGCAGATCCAGCCGGTCATTCAGCTTTTTCGACGGGAATGCCCTTTTCACGGATATCGGCGAGGATTGTTTTAAGCTGGGCTTTGGTGCAGTCATCTATATGGTAGGCTTTTTGACCACCATCGGTGAAAAAAAACACCAAATGATCCTGGTCAGTCAGATAAACTTTACGGATGTAATCACGATCAAGCCAGGGCTCGAGAACTTTTAGGAAATCGTTAAATTGACAAGTTTGCATGATCTTTCTCCTGTTTATTTGAACCGATCTCAAAAAAAGTTTTGGCTTAAGGCCAGGGCGTTGCCGGGTTTCAACTCGCATACACATACGGGTAGGTTGATTTCAGCCCGTGTTTCCATTTGACTCCACCATACACCCATCACCTCCCCGATCTATTTACAAATGTTAAGATTGCCTGGAAAAGCGATGCACTATGGCTGATCTGTTCATAAGCCTCCTGCCTGGAGAGCATCCGTCCTTCCTTTTCCAATCGGTACCCCAGCTTGAGTGATAGGTTGGCAACCCTGGCAATTTCCTTGGCCAGATCCATCTCAGAATGAATATCTATGGGATAAATTTCGATCAGTGGCAGATTGTAAAGCACCTCATGATTGATAATGCCATCCGTGGCAGTGTGATATTGCTGGTTGTAGGGAGTGTATCGGATGTTATGCAGCGGCTGGGAAAGATCACCGACATAGTGCGCACAAAAGGCCATGTGGTATTCAGCGTATTTTCCCGATTGGGTCGTTGTGCGGTATTCTCTGGTCGCGGCAACGATCGCTCCATAAAGATGGCCCTTCGTGTCATGGGGCACGTTGTAGCGACCTGCCTGATCTAGGACATTTTCAGCGGTGACGATGGTGGCCGGCGGGTTGTAGACATAGTGGTTCCTTTTTTCGATGTCACCCGCTTTGATCTTGGTTATGTCGGCACCCGCGGCATTGAACCATTTTTCATAACCGGCGGCTTTGGCGATAGCGATGTGGGTTTCATCGTGCCATGCCCATCCTAATGACGGGAGGGCACTGATCCAAATTGCCAGCAGACATGTCGCGCTTCTTTTCAGACTTTGGTCATTTATCAACGGTCCATCCTCACGCCAGACCCGGTCAGTGCGCTTTACCCCTCACCAGGCCATCGGCATTTAAATTTTGGGTTTAAGGCGATTGGGTGCCTCGATCAGGATGGCGCTGTGAGATTAATCCCGAACAGTCAATATTGTCAAGCGATACCAAGCCCTTGACAAGAATAGGAATCTCTGCAAACGTATACGTGTCCCACAACCCACCATCACCATAGCTGATACGGAGATCCACCCATGGCACTGACGAAGAAGGACATCGTAGCACAGATCCAGGCCCAACTCGATTTTCCTAAAAACAAATCCCTGGAGACCGCTGAATTTCTTCTCGAACTCATCACGGCCAACCTGGAAGTTGGTGATGATGTCCTTGTTTCCGGTTTCGGCAAATTCTGTGTGAAGGAAAAAAAGGAACGGAAAGGTCGGAATCCTGCCACCGGAGATGATCTGATGCTGAAACCGAGGAGTGTCGTGACCTTCAAGTGCTCTGGTCAGTTGCGGAACAAGGTGAATAAAAAATGAAAACTATTGCCAACCGACGCCGGTATCCTCGCCACACCGCCCTGTTCAGTGCGAAATATACTCTCAAGTCAGGAACATATCGGGATTTGGTCAGGAACGTGAGCGCAGGCGGTATCTACATTGTCACCCGACGAACAATTAAAGGTGGACAACGGATCAGCCTCCGGTTCCCGGTGTTGGCTTTTGACAAAAAGCCCAGCGTGACGGGTACGGTGATAAGGTCTCAGTACCGTGGGTTTGCCGTAATGTTTGACAATCCGGTTGAAGAGAAAATCTGCCTGAATGGTCAAGTCCCTCATCTCGACATTGAGCAAGATCAACCAAGGTAAACGCTCATATTCATCTTACTCGACTTAAAAACCACCGGCAATGGGTCAGACGACAGGCGCTCTCGGATCGTTTTAAAACGAAAGGGTAAACGAAGATGTCGCTGATCAGGCCTGGTTCAAAATAAGGCACGTACCTGCATGCAACGGTGGGTTGTATGGAGTAATCTTGAAATATTCTTTATCTAAACCGCCGTTCGTTATTTGACTGGATACCGGGCATTCACAGAGCTTGATCTCCTAAAAAATTTGAAACCTACATATGGGATCTGAATTTGTGGCCATGCAGATTTGTAACGTGGCGGTTGGTGACTATTATTATTGTCATCAATACGAACCTTTATCATGGAGAATGCCATGAATGTTCCCTCTTATTTTTCGAAATGCCGTGGACTCTGCTTCAAGCTGTTGGCTGTGGCTGCCTTGATTGTCGGTCTCAGTGGATGTCTTGAGAATTACGGCCGATTCAGCCGAGATGCTCAGGTCAGCCATGCCTTTCGAAGCGGCTCAGTCCCGCAGGAGCTAAATTACTTTTACGCGGGCAAGGAGACCATGCCTTACGCGATTATGGGCATTGATCCGAGTTATATGATTCCATCATCCTTTTGGATCGCCTTCGAGCCACAGCCGGAGCAGATGCGGAAGATGAGCTCAAACATCTACGGCAAGGATCGGTACGATCCATACGGATTCAACATCTTGGACCCCGATGGTGCAATTGTCGGCATCTGGTTTTCCAGCCTGCACTTTCCCAGCATCAATGTCGATCAACAAAACCGCACCGTCAAGGTGCTGTATAAGAACCCGGAGAGTTATCGGTAATATTATGTTCTGGCATAGAAGCCCTGGTCATTGAGCATCAGTAGCGATGAGCCGCCACGGCAGGTGTAGGGTATCTGAAGGAATACCCTAAATGGTCGTTGGAATCAGCAGCGTTCTTCATGAGGTGCTGTCCCTATACTCTGACTAAAAATTTAACTTCCTGCAAAGTATGACCATTTGGTGAAGGGCATTTCGGAAAGCAATCCTTAATTCCAGGCCAATTGGCTACGTATTTGCCAATAACTGTCGGCGGGTTCCACCAATGCACCCAACATCTCTGCCAATGAATCGTTCCATTTTATCTTCAATGCTTGCAGGTTGGATTTCAGATGATCGACGCATGTGGCACCACTCAGGACCACATCAACAAACGGCTGGTTAATAACCGCTGCCAGGGCCATGCTGTCCACTGTGACGTTTTGAGTTTCTGCCTGTGCTTGCAGTAAGGCCATCTTCCGTTGAAATTCGGGAGAATCGTTTCGTGAGGTCAACCGGCCGTTGGCCAAGCTTTCCTTTACAATAACACCAATTCCAATTTCGTGAGCTTCTCGTAAAGCGCTCGTAACCGACTGCTCAAGCAGATTCCAGGTTGCCTGTACGGCTGAAAAAAGCAGAACACCATCAAACTCAATTTCAAATGCACGCCGGATCGTGTCCGCCTGCTGCGTACCACTTACCGAGAAACCAATACTCAGCCCGGTGTTACGCAATCGAGCCAGTTCCAGCAACACCGCCTCGCAAGCCAAAACACCGCTGTCAAGGCTAGTTGAATGAATCTGGTACAAATCGAGATGGCCACCGAGCAAGGCCCTACTTTCTATAATCTGACGCTGTAAGACCGGCAGAGAATGCTCTTTTACTTCATGCTTCTGCCCTTTTGGTAGATTGACCTGCCAATCGGCAGTGTAGGTGTAACCCCATTTGGAGCCAATGGTACACGCCTTCTCTGTAATGCCCCGTTTCACAAGCCAGGAATGCAGGAATTCTTCCGCTTTTCCGTATGATCGGGCCGCATCAAAATAGCGAATACCAGCATCCCATGCCGAATCCAATACGCTATGCGCCTGTGCTTCCATCGCGGTGACATCGTGATTGTAATTTAAGTCATCCCCATGCCCCAGATTGATATAACCGGGTCGTCCTAATGCGGCCAGACCCAAGCCTATCGGTGTAACTGATAGATGACTGTTACCAAGTTGCTTTCTGTTCATATTATCTTCTTCATTAAAATTCGCCTAAGACCAGACGAATGATTTGTTTCTGAAGGTCAAATTCTTTCGGGCTTAAAACGTCAATCACAACCTCGCCCTTTATTGAAACCATTCGTTGAAAACGATTGTCACGCACCCAAAAAGTTTCATCACCGATATCTGGTACAATATCCACCTTGGAAATGGCTCCATAGCTGTTTTGCATCTTGTTGAAATCGATGCGTGCTTGCCCAAGGTCGTTGTATACATAAATGATGTAGTTGATACCTTTTAGAAGATTCGATTTTGACCTAATTGCACAATTATATGGTTGTATTTTAAACGTTTTATTCTTGATGTCATCAGGAGAAACCATAATATCAGCATTGTTTTTCTGAAGATCATCCGTAGAAACACCCAAAATAATTGCGGCATTTTCAAGCGTAATGCTATTACAGCGGTTGGTACCATCCGTCTCTGCTGCAGAATCCCATGGGACAGCAAACAGCATACACAAGACCAAAAAGAAAACCGAAATTGATGTGAGTCGTAATATTTTTATTAATTCCATAGGAGCTCCAATTTTCTAACCAGTAATTTTTGATTTCTGAATGTCATGTCGCTCTAATGATATATTGAGATCATATGGCAAAGCCTGCGCTTTCCAGGAAGAACATAATGCCATGCCTCGCCGCGCTTGTGAAGAGGGGTTCAATAGACGGTTACGTATTACTTACATCCAGCAGGAAGCGTGTCCTTAAAATATTCGAAGCACAAGCATATCGCTTCTTTTTCCCGGTCATCAAGAGATATGAACTGACATCCTATGCCTCGATTTGTTTTGTTGACAACTTTGGCTTTAAATCTAACTGCCTGGGTTTCAGTCGGAAGCTTGACATTAATGGTCACAATTTTTCCTACTGCAACTTTATCTATTTCGCCGATTTCAATGAAGATTCCGCCTAAACTGATGTCTGTAATGGTCAAAATACCATCAATCCCCTGAACCATTGCGTTACAATGAAATTCAAGCCTTGGATCTTTTCTTCTTTCGTTTTTTACCTTTGTCTTTTCACTTCGAATATCGGCCATTGGGCTAACCTCAAAATTAGGCCTATAAGGGTTCTTTGATCTATTGCCCCATTAAATATTAGAGGAAGGCGCTAACTTCGCCTCCGATAAATCTCAGGTTACAACGGTGGGGGGTCAATTACCCCGTCGCTTACGACGATATAAACGAATCTATCCTTTGATGATACCCCGCTGCCTGTGGCGGTGCAGATCATTATTATTACGGAGTATAAAAGATTTGCAGGCAAAGTGCAAAGTCCACTGCGAAAATGGGCGGTTTGCGTTGATGAATTAAAATGGTGGCGGTACTTGAAAATTAATTAAGGAATGGATTTTTAGCCGGAAGAATCACTCCCCAGTTAATGGTGGTTGACCGGCGACTAATCCGTCAATATTTATTAAGGGTTGCAAAATTTGGCACATCTCAGCTATGCTCAAAATGTAGCTATTTGCTCATTATCATTCAATTATTGTCTAAAAAAAAGATTGACCAATCAAATAAGATTGTGTCTCACGTTTAAAACTAAGGTCTTCTGATTAACAGTAGTTAACCTTTCAACTTGCCTTGTTTAATCTCAAAAAATGACCTTAAGGTGAAAGGAGGCACCATGAACGAGAGCACCATTAAATTTAGACTCATGAATACTGACGATTTTGACGCAGTGGTCAGCATTGACGAGAAAGTATTCAAGGCCTCCCGGCCGGAGTACTATGAACTGAAGTTTGAAAAGCTTTTTAGATCCAAAGAATACCTGCCCACGTCACTTGTGGCTGAGGAAAGTGATGGAACGGTGGTGGGTTTTGTAATGGGGGAACTCTATATGGGAGAATACGGTATCTCTCAGGAAGGAGCAACCCTGGATACCATCGGCGTTGATCCCAGTTGTCAGCACAAGGGTATCGGTGGGCGGTTGATCAATGAGTTTATGGATCATTTGAGAGATCTCAACGTTCAAAAAGTAAACATCTTGGTCGACAGAAATGATTCCAAATTGATGCATTTCTTTAGCGCCAACCAATTTAGCCCCTCCCAAACCATTATTAACCTGGAACGAATCCTTTGATGTCAGTGAAGGATTGGCGATTCATACGAGCGCCTAAGTATAACAACACGGGGCCCAAGTCATAGCCCTTCCAGACAATTTTTCCTTTTGTGTCCAATGCTATCAGGCTGTTTCCTTAGGGGGTGGAAATAAAGAATGGGCAGGGCCTATGGTGGGGCCTTGCCCATTAGAGGGATGCGAGATTCAGAACAGTACAGATTTTAACCAATCCAATTCCATGGGGTTTTCCCTCTGTTAAATGATCTATCGGAACATTCTGTTCAAAGTTTAGGAAAAATCGTTTTATGGATTGGTGGTGGCGGCTTCTGGGGAATCGGGGGCCTATTTTTTTGGACGGTGGTGGGTGGGGAGGTGGACCCCATTGACTGGACAGCCTGATGAGTCGGATATCCCGTATTCATCGCACAACATGCTGCCGCAACCCCTGCTTTCGTGGATGTCTTGAAAAAAAGTATCGGATTGAAGGACCGGTGCTTTTCAAATATGAAATAGGGTTGTAATGGGAATCAAAGGTTTTGACACTATTGATTATATTGGAGTACACTTAGCATGAACGAATAAAAACAGCGACATATTGAACTCAGGTTTTCATTTGGGAGCGAGCTTGTCTTAAAATTTTACCACTGTTTTTTTAATTCGACCGTTAAGCCACAATGGATAAATATCTTCGAAGCACACTCCAGGAGGTTATTATGAATGGTCGTGAAGAAAAAAGAGGATACAAACGGCGAGAATATTCCGTACCCATTGAGATTTCATATATTAACAAAGGAAATGGCTTGAGTGCGCAGTCGCTGAATCATTGTGAGGGTGGCATGTGTTTCGAGTCAACGCTTCCCTTTCAACCTGGGTCAACCCTTAATATCAGGGTTAAGGAATTCCATCCCCACGGTCCCTGTACTGGCCTCTGTGAAGGGTTACGCTCCATAACCTTGGCAGAAGTGAAATGGTGTAGTGAAGTTACAGTTGCGGACGTTCCTCATTATCAAGTTGGCATCCAATTCTATGCCCCGGTTTACTGATAAATTTACCTCGCCACGTCACCGTCTCACCACTCCAACTTTCATCCCCAGACACTTTCCCGTAATTCCGGGTCGCCGTTGATATTCAGTGTCGGAGCCCGTGCGGATTTTTCATCTTAGCGCCACCGTATACAAGAAAAGTGGAAAACAGACCCCTATGAAGGCGCATCCCGTGAATTGTCTGTTGAGTTGAGCTTCAGATTATGTCGGGTTGGCGGGAATATTTTGAAAATGCTGCGGCGAAAGGGCTCAGCTACTCGTTTTAGAGTTGGAATAGGAAACCCTCCTATATGGATCGGGAGGGTCTTTTGTAGGACAATTTTTCTTTTCACAAAAAAGAAAAATCTATTCGATATGTTTCAGTCCATGGGCTGCTTTAAACTCGTGCCATTCATCATGGTCTATATTGCCATCTTGATTCAAATCGATTGCGTTGAATACTTTCTGTTCTGCATTCTGAAAATTAGTAGAAAATTCGTCCCAACTCACAAGGTCATCACCGTCGGTATCCATGTCGCCGAAGTGAGCGTTAAATGACTGAGGATCCGGCATAGCAGGGCTGTGATGCTTCTTGCTACTTGAACATCCGACAGTCAACATGATCAAAACAATTGGGATAGTGAGCAACAATAATCGTTTCATGAATTCCCTCTTTCTTCAGGGTTAATAGTAAAATGCGGTTGCCTTGATACAGAATAATAGCTACACGTTAATTCGATTTTACTTTCAGTCAAGTTAGATTACGAAGGATATAATCATATGCTCCCCAAAATCATAGGTACAATATTCGGCATCCTGGCAGTTGGAATCTTTGCCTGGAAATTTAAAGAGACGCCCCTGTGTCGACCATGAACCATGTTGCCATTAGGGTTCGGCGTCGGGTACGCTGTTTATTGGTTGGTTAATCGGATGGGGTGAAATGTTGGTGAGGATTGGTGGGGATATTTTAGGGATGATGAAATAACGAACAGTTGCTCGTTTTCTGTGTAGATGGAAGCCCTCCTGGAGGGTTGATTGGGAGGGCTCCCTTTTTTTGGCGATGATGATATCTGTATGTCTGGTGCCATTGTCGGCATAATCGTATGGAAAATCTATCCCAACATTTGACAAGAGTGCAATTTGGAAGCTACTCTCAATATATGCCAACTTGCCTGAATTGGATGATATACAAAGCTTAATCGCAACCGGATCTACCAGCTGCTCGACCACAACATCTTGATTTGTGACAAACCCAAGCCCATATCAATTTGTTGGCAACAGTATGCCAACAATTTAACTAATCGAAATCAGTTTTCAAAAAAAACAAGACAAACGTCGATAGGCTTAAAAAAGAGAATTACCATCTGGCAAACTGTTAAATGGAGAAACCTTAGGAATGGAGAGTATCATGCAAAAAGAGACAGACAATGAAACGAATCATGACGGCTCCGAAAGCAGTGGGC
>RCNF010001858.1_pt1 | contig 11252 bp, 7 predicted proteins | sample 2041311 | NCBI WGS metagenome assembly RCNF01 (sample SAMN09708228, study PRJNA481090) | Marine sediment metagenome, whole genome shotgun sequencing project. | biome: marine sediment; feature: ocean; material: sediment; isolation source: Sewage treatment plant 2 marine sediment (STP2) ... | reverse complement strand
GGGCGCGGTCGATGGGGGAGGGCGCACGGTGGTGGTGCTGCCCACGGGGCTCGATGCGCCGTATTCCCGCGCGAATCACGATCTATTCGAGCGGGTTTGCCGGCCGGTTCTTGCGGTGCCCGCTTCCCCTTCTGTCCGACAACTGACAACACGCCCGGTCACGGATCACGTGCACAGTTCAACGTGGGACGGTCGCTACCCACGTGGGAAGGTTGCGACCTGGGACCGGAAGGTTTTGCTATTTCTTCGCCGGAACGAAGACGGTCTTGGTGTCGGCGGCCCTGTTCACATCGCCTCGTTTGAAGCGGATGTCGTAGGTGTCGTTGGTGAGCCAGCGCGGCAGAAGGTTGCCGTAGAATGGGCTTCCTAGCACTCCACTGTCGCCGCCGGGAAGGATCGTCTCTCCACGAATCGAGCCGCGCTTTGTCCCGAGCTCGCCTACGTAGCGCCGATTCGGGCCCGAGCCGAACATGAAGTCGTTGCTACCGTCGGCATAAGCCGAATGACTCGATGCATCGACGACCCCAAAGCCGCCGTCGGTGGCCACCCCGTTCAAGTCTGGGAATGAGGCTGGAATGCCAGCGGCCGTTGGGATGTTGAACGGCCCGCCAAGTGGGCTATCGAATACGATGCGGTGCAGGCGGCCCCATCGGTAGTCCTCCTGGTCGGTCGAGTTCTTGAAGGCTGCCGAGAAGCTATCGCTTGCCAGCAGGTCGAGCGCATCGACGAGGCTTTGCAGCAGCAGGAAGTCGCGACTGTCATTCGCATCTGTCAGGCCTGGTACGGAGAAGAAGTTGAGCCCAGAGGCACCGAAGCCTTGGTTGGTGTCGAAGTTGTCCAGAAGGTTGCGAAGCGCTTTGACCGAGAAGGAGCTCGGCGGGTTGCCGAGGCTGCCGAGGCCCGCTCCGACGAGTGTGTTTGCAATGATGTTCGCCAGGGCCTGGCCGCGCCAGACCGAGTAGATGGTGGCGGCAATACTGTCCGCAACCTCTTGATTGGTAGGCGGCGAAAAAACACCGTCGACGTCACTGGCGTCATAGCCAGTGTCGACGCCGGTTGGCGTGTTGTAGCCCCAATCTCCCAAGCGGTCGATCGCGTCGGCAACCCGCGGGTCTCCGGCCAGATCCGCGAGCCCGTCGGGCGCGGAGCCGTCGGTGGCGTTCTCGAAGGCAGCGAGGATGTAGGGCGTAAAGACCTGCGCGTCGAGCAGCACGACATCGGCTTGGATCTCTTGCATGTCTTCAAAGCTTACGTCTCCCATCGCGAGCTTGTCTTCGAGCGCCTGCGTGATGCGTCCGGCGCGTGTGCCAATCGCGTAGGTGTACTCCAGGTAGTAGATGCCGCCGCCGGGACGCAGGTTCTCGAACGGTTTGTTTTCGAGGGTAACTCCCGCGGGGTCGTTGTTGGCGTTGATGAAGTAGGGCGGGTTGACGATCTGAGGCATCTCCTCCATCGGCAGGATTTCATAGGGGATCGCTTGCCCAGGCTGTGGGTTCTGGACAGGAAGCCACTCGTTGCCACCCGTGCCGTTTCGAATGAAGATCGGGGGCGCGCCGCTGATAGTCCCTGCCTGCAGGTCCTCGCGAATCGGGATTTCGGCGCTCGTGAAATAGGCGATGTTGCCGTCGATGTCGCCGTACGCCCAGTTCTGCGAGCCCACGTCAAAGAACTGGAGCCCCTCGCGGAAGTCATCGAGGTTCTTGGCAGAGTTCCAGATGCGGAAGCAGTCGATCTCGCGCGTCGCAGAGAAGCCCGTGTACTGGACGCTGATTGCAGTGCCCGTCGCTAGGTCTAGATCGACGATCGGTCCGTTGTTGCGACGCGGAACGATCAGTACGACCGGAGGGATGCCGCCACCGGGCGGCACGGGGACCACGTTGTCGGGAACGCCGTCGAGCAGGTTCACGCGAAACTCGACGGGGATGGGGACGATCGGCTCTTGTTCGCCGAGGTAAATCGTACACAGGCCTGCCGCGGAGGTCGCACATGGCCGCACCTGTTCTTCGTACGTGTCTGTAACGTCGGCCGGGTTCACGGTGGAGCCCCATGTGATGTATGCGTTTTGCCCTTGAACGATGAGCGGGACGCCTGGGACGCTGCTGCCGTGCACATCGAGTTTATCTTGCGACGTGATGAGATGGTTTTGGTAGAAGGTCGGAGGTGTGTTGAGCGCCAAATGAGGATCGTTGGCGATGAGTGGGCGCCCGCTCGTCGTGTAGTCGCCGGAGATCCCCCATTCATTACTTCCCGTCATGCGGTCGGACCGATGAAGCGCATCTTGGAAGAAAGGCATGTCTTTGATCCGCTCCACGTAGCGTTGGGACAAGAGATCGCCCGGAGAGCTCATCGGCGCGCTCGCCAACGCGGTTCCCGTGAGGTTGGGGGTCATGCTCGCCATCATTGCGTCGGGCACCGTGGTGGCCGGATCGAATGGCGCCGACCGAAAGATATCTTCGAAAAAGAGGGCGACACCATCGAAATCAAGGGCAGCACCGGTCCCTGCGTAAGTCCCAAACGTAATCGTGTTGTTGATGTCGAGATCAAAAGACAGCTGGAAAGCCAACCCTTTGGCAATGACGACGGAATCCTCGGGAATCCACTCCTCGAACTGCGTCAGCTCGAGCGCCCCGTACTCCGGTGGTAGCGGGTTTGCTGCAACCCAGGCGTTGACGCCTTGGGCGAAGGCTTCGAGCAGCTCTTGCGTTTCTGGCGAGAGCGCCGGCAGCGTGCGCTCTGCCGCTCGCCGAAGCCCAATGGTTCGCGCTTGCACGTCGTCGGCCAGAACCGGGCTGCCAAAAAGCTCCGCGAGCGTGCCGCTCACCGCGCGTCTAGTCACGTCCATCTGGAAGAGCCGATCGGACGCCATCACGTAGCCTTGGACCAGCGCCGCATCTCTGACGTTGTTCGCATAGATGTGGGGAATCCCATCGGTGTCTCGAATCACGCGAACGGAGCTTTTGAGGCCCGGAAGGTCGAGCACCTCAGTGCCGGACTTCGCGGAGGCGTCAACACTTGTCAAAGCAACGATCGCAGTCACGGCTGCGACGAAACCAATGCGGCGTTTCATATCGAGTCTCCCGGTCTTGAATGTGTGGAAAAGAAAGAGGTGGGGATGGCACGCCACCGTGACGGACCGCGTGAGAGTGCCGCAGTCACTCAGGAATTGGAAGGCCCGACCGAGCTTGTGCGCGTGACGAGTGGTTGACTAGACGCAACGTGTCATTGCCTCAGGCAAGTGACTGCAAACACGTGGCGGCGGTTTGTCGTCCTCGACGGAACCCGACATCGTCTGGACCAAGTACACACTGACTTGTCGTTCACGAAAGCAACCTTATCTCCGAAGCTCAAAGGGCTGTCCGGAAACGGCCATTGACAGGGAGGAGCGCTTCGTTAGACATTCCGCTTCCGCCGTTGACGGCATCAACCAGAGTGCCTCTGAATTCGGGCACAAGGAGATAAGCATGCGTTTCAACTTTGCGCTGGGGCTGTTGGCTCTGGGTCTGTCACTCGCCGTCCTTGTGCCAACGGGCGCGAAAGGCGACTCCAAGAACAGGGGTCTCACTCAAGAGGCGGAGGACGAGCTCCGTGAGGCTGGCGTCGACAAGTACCTCGGTGAATTCACGCCGATCAGCTCCGAGGACGTCGGTGACGGCTGGACCAAGCACACCTTCGACACCGACGGAGGCAACGGTCCCATCTGCATCGCGGGCACGGAGTATTCGGCGTTCACCAGGGCGGGGAATCCGGCCAAGCTCCTCATCATGCTGCAAGGCGGCGGCGCTTGCTGGCAGGACTTCACCCAATGCAACATTCTTTCCGAAGACCAAGAGCCGCCCGTCGCGCGCGTTGGGATATGGGATTTCGACTCGAAGGACAATCCGTTTAGAAACTACTCGATCGTGTACATGCCGTACTGCGACGGATCCGTTTTCGGCGGCGACAATGACGTCGTTGATATGAGCTTCCCCTTCGGACCGGTTCGCTTCCACCGCGGCTTGCGCAACCTCAGCGCTGGCATGGACGTCGGTAAGGCGGCGTTTCCGAACGCCAGTACAATCACGGTCGCGGGCTCGAGCGCCGGAGGCGTCGGCGCCGCAGCTTTTGCACCTTTCCTGGCGCGCTTCCAATACGGAAACAACACACACCTCACCGTCTTCAACGACGCGGGCCCGATCGCGATCAACTTGGCCGCCCAAGACGCGGTCGCTGCGAGGGACAATGATTGGCAGTTCGCGCAGTTCTACCCCGCGAGTTGCACCGCGTGCAGCGCGTTCGGCCAGCAAACGGCGATCGTCGACTGGCGGCTGGAAAACGACCGCACGATCCGGGAGGCGTTCTATGAGACGGACGCCGACGCGACCAACATCGGCTTTGCCAGCGTGAACCTACCCGGCTTCTTCGATCCGCTTCCCCCAATCATTCCATTTCCGAACGGGTTGTCGCAAACCGAGTACAGAGCTCTGATTTTGACGGAGCACGGCGCGCTCAACGCCGCGTACCCCGACCGCTACAAGACCTTCATCGTTAGCGGTGACAGCTCGCACACGGCGCTCCAGTCGCCCCTCTTTTACAGCCAGGATGCAGATGGCGAGCTGCTCAACGAGTGGACCGACGACTTCGTGAAGAAGAGGCCGTTCTGGACCGACATCGTGGAGAACTTCATACCGCTCCCCTGAGCCAAGCTTCAACGAGCTCGACTGGCGCTGGTCGCTTGTGGCCCATAGACGCGATGCAGCAGCAAGCGATGGCCAACGCGACCCGCCAGATGACTCTAGTTCGCCTGACGCAGTGCAAGGCGAAGTCGGCGTAAGGACTAGAACCGCGTAATTCGGGATCGGCAGCGTTCGCCCGTCTTCCCCGAAACATCCACTAGAGGTATTCGCGTTTCGGTCCTTCTCGGGCACCGCGCAACCATGTCGCGGGCTGGTCGATACCCGGGCAATGCTTCGGGGGCTTTCTAAGCGTGCTCGGCGGCTGGCTTCTGCCTCTACGGGGTACCCGGCGGCGCTGCGTGCGCTCGCCGATGCGCCCTCGGAGCTCCGGGTCGTTGGGGAGCTACCCGATCTTAGGCACGCCATCTCCATCGTAGGGACACGCCGGGCGGATGATGAGGCGCTCGATTTCGCCTATTCGCTTGCACGGGAGGCGGCGCTCAACGGGTTCACCGTCGTTTCAGGAGGCGCCATCGGGATCGACCGGGCGGCGCACGAGGGCGCGGTCGATGGGGGAGGGCGCACGGTGGTGGTGCTGCCCACGGGGCTCGATGCGCCGTATCCTCGCGCAAATCACGATCTGTTTAAGAGGGTCTGTGAGGCCGGCTGTCTGCTCACCGAGGTCGAAGATGGCGCGGACGCGCAGCCGGGGCGTTTCCTCACCCGCAACCGTTTGATTGCGGCGCTCGGGCGCTCGACGATCGTCGTTCAGGCCCCCTCCCGGTCCGGCGCGCTCTCGACCGCGAGGTTCGCCAAGCGGCTCGGCCGGCCGGTTTTTGCAGTGCCCGCTTCCCCTTGGGATCCACGCGGTTCGGGCAATCTCAGCCTCCTCCGCCAGGGGGGAGGATTTGCGTGCGTCCCGCCGATGTCCTATCGGAGACGGCGCTGGCGGGGAGCGGCCGACGGCCAGAGTCCCCTAAGAAAACAGAAAAACCCACGATTTCAGCACTTGACCCAACCCGAACAAACAATTCTCCGGTCTTTGGGAGGCCGGGCCCGCCATCCGGAGGACCTCTGCCAACGCACCGGAATTCCTGCGTTCGAGGTTCAGCAGTCTATTCTCCGGCTGCTCGTCCGGGGGCTAATCGAGGAGAAGCCCGGCGGCGGGTATCAAAGTTGCCGAACTGGGCGCCAGCCTTACTAAAGGAGATCGATGTCCAAAATCCTCCTCATCGTGGAGTCCCCTGCCAAGGCGAAGACCATCAAGAAGTACGTCGGCGACGGCTACGAGGTCCTTGCGTCCAAAGGCCACATTAAGGACCTCCCGAAGAAGGGCGGCGTCGACATCGAGAAGGGCTTCCAGGAAACCTACGAGCTGCTCGAGGACAAGGGCAAGCCGGAGGTCGTCAAAGCGATTCGGGCTGCCGCGAAGAAAGCCGACAAGGTCCTGCTCGCAACCGACCCGGACCGCGAAGGCGAGGCCATTGCCTATCACCTGATGGAGGTGGCGAAGAAGGCCAACAAGGAAGCCCAGATCAAGCGTGTTCTGTTCGAAGAGATCACCAAACGCGGCGTTCAAAAGGGGCTCGACGCGCCGCGAGAGCTCGATTCGAATCTCTACGAGGCGCAGCGCACCCGCCGTGTCCTCGACCGCATCGGCGGCTACCCGCTGTCGAGCCTTCTGTGGAAGAAGCTTGCGTTTGGGCTTTCGGCCGGGCGTGTGCAGACACCCGCGCTTCGAATCATCGTCGACCGTCAGCACGAGCGTGATGCGTTCGTCTCGGTCGACTACTGGCTCGTCGAAGCGCGGCTCAAGGGCGAGAAGCCGCATTCCTTCATGGCCATGCTGCAAAGCGTCGACGGCAAGAAGCTCGACAAGGTCGGGTCGCGGCTCGCGGTGCTCAGCGCGGACGACTCGACTCGCTACGTTTCTGACCTCAAGGCGGCCGACTACGCGGTCAAGGCCATCACGAAGCGCAAGGCGTCGCGAAAGGCACCGGCTCCGTATACGACGTCGAAGCTGCAGCAGGACGCTGCCAACCGTTTGAGCATGCCGCCAAAGCGCACCATGCGCATCGCGCAGCAACTCTACGAAGGCATGACGCTCGGTCGGGGCAAAAATTCCGAAACGGTCGGGCTCATCACCTACATGCGTACCGACAGCACTCGGCTTTCGCCCGACGCGGTGAATGACTGCCGCGATTACATCGCCAAGAAGTTCGGCAAGGGCTCGGTGCCCGAGAAGCCAAACTTCTTCAAGACGAAGAAGCAAAACGTGCAGGACGCCCACGAGGCCATTCGTCCGACGCGTCTCGATTTGCCGCCCGAAGAAGTCAGCAAGTACCTGACCGATCCACAGCGCCGGCTCTACAAGCTCATTTGGGACCGTTTTGTGGCGTCGCAGATGACGCCGGCCGTGTTCGACCAGACGGGCGTCGAGATCGAGGCCAAGTCGGCCAGCCATGTCTATGGGCTTCGCGCGAGCGGCAGCGTACTCAAGGTTGCCGGGTGGCGGGCGGTGTATGGCGCCACGACCGAGCTTGCCGGCGAAGAGCCGAGCCCCGACGACCGAACCGAAGACGACGACAGCCTGCCGGAGCTAAAAGAAGGCGAAGCGCTGCACGTCGTGATTCCGCCCGGCGTCGAAGGGCATCACAAGACAACCGAGCCGCCGCCCCTCTTTACCGAGGCGACGCTCGTCAAGAAGCTCGAAGAAGAAGGCATCGGCCGCCCGAGCACCTACGCGGAAATCATCAGCAAGGTCGAGCAGCGCTCGTATGTCGAAAAGGACGGCAACAAGCTCGTTCCGACGCCGCTCGGCACGCTGGTCATCGAGAAGCTCGTGGCCGACAACTTCGACCTCGCCGACATCGGGTTCACGCGGAAACTCGAGGAAGACCTCGATGCCGTGGGCGAAGCGCGGGCGAAACGCCTCGACGTGCTTCAGCCCTTCCACGACCGCCTGCAGGCGCAAATCGCGCACGCGGTCGAGCAAGAGGGGAAGTGGTGGCCCGACCCCGTCGAGATCGGCGAGAAATGCCCTGAGTCCGGTGACCCGCTGGTGAGGCGCTGGGGCCGCAACGGGCCGTTCATCGGTTGCACCAAGTACCCGGAGTGCCGCTACACGCTCAACATCGGCCCCGACGGCGAAATCGAAGCGCCCAAAGAGCCGGAGCTCACCGAGTACGATTGCCACGAGTGCGGCGCGAAGATGACCAAGCGCTGGGGCCGCAACGGCTGGTTCCTCGGCTGCTCCAAGTACCCGGAGTGCAAGCACACCCGCGCGGTGCCGCTTGGCTACAAGTGCCCCAAGTGCAAAACCGGCGACATCGTTCCCATCAAGCCCAAGGGCCGCGGTCGCCCATTTTACGGCTGCACGAACTACCGCTCCGATGAGCCCTGTGACTTCCGCGTTTGGCAGAAGCCGATCGGGCAAAAGTGCCCGACATGCGGGACCGACTTCCTGGTCGCCATGGGCGGCAAGAAGAACCCCAAGCTCAAGTGCGTCAACGAGACCTGCGACTTCGAGCGAAGCTACGATCCATCCGAGCTGCTCGACGAGGGCGAGTCCGAAGAAGCCCCGCCTGCCGCAGGTTCGGCCGCGGGCTAAGGTTCGGCCGTGGCAGACGTGGTCGTCATTGGTGCGGGCCTCGCCGGCACCGAATGTGCTTGGCAGTTGGCCCAACGCGGCCTCTCGGTGCGCCTGATCGAGCAGAAGCCGGGGTCGCGCACGCCGGCGCAGCACTCAGACCAAATGGCAGAGCTGGTTTGCTCCAACTCGTTTCGGGGTGCGGCCTTGCACAATGCCGTCGGCCTGCTCAAAGAAGAAATGCGTCGCGCAGGTTCACTGGTCATGGAGGTCGGGGCGCTCCACGAGGTGCCCGCAGGTGGGGCCTTCGCCGTCGACCGCGAGAAGTTCAGCGCCGAAATCACGCGCCGGGTCAAAGGCCACCCGCTTATTGAAGTGGTTCATGAAGTCGTCGATTGGATTCCGGAACAGCGGCCGGTCGTCATCGCGACGGGGCCGCTCACTTCGGGAGGCCTCGCAGACGACATCGCGTCGGCCGTGGGCGCCGAGCACCTGGCCTACTACGACGCCATCGCGCCGATCGTCTCGGCCGATTCCATCAACTTCGATCGTGCGTTTCGGGCTTCGCGCTACGACAAGGGTGGAGACGCCGCCTACGTCAACTGCCCGCTCGACCAAGAGGAGTACGACGCATTCGTGCAAGCCCTCCTCGAGGCCGAGAAGGTGACGGCGCGCGAGTTCGAGAACGTTCGATACTTCGAAGGCTGCCTTCCGATCGAGGTGATGGCGGCTCGGGGTCACAAGACCCTCTCCTTTGGCTGCATGAAACCGGTCGGCCTAACCGACCCGCGTACCGGTCGCTGGCCGAAGGCCGTGGTTCAGCTGCGCCAGGAAGACGAGGCCGGCACGGCGTTCAACATGGTCGGCTTCCAAACGCGGATGACCTGGCCCGAGCAGAAGCGCGTCTTTCGCACGATCCCCGGCTTGGAGAACGCCGAGTTCGAGAGGCTTGGCAGCATTCACCGCAACACCTTCGTGAACTCGCCTGCCGTGCTCGACGACGACTTGGCGCTTCGGTCGCGGCCGGGTGTCTATCTCGCCGGTCAGATCAGCGGGGTCGAGGGCTACGTCGAGAGCGCGGCATGCGGGATGCTCGTCGGGATGAAGCTCGCGCAGGAGGCGCGTGGGCTCGCGTTCTCGTTTCCGCCGGCCACGACCATGCTCGGGGGTATGGTTGGGCATCTGCGGGAGCCCAACGATGACTTCCAACCGTCGAACGTGATGTTCAGCATGGTCCCAGCGGTCGAAGGGCGTCGGATGAACAAGCGCGTTCGGCGCGATGCGCAGTCGGCGCGCGCCTTGCAGGATCTCGGGGCCTGGCTGACCAGCGTGGTAGAGTCCGACGATGCGCGAATCGGACCCGCTCGAACGGCAGATCGACGCGTTCGCTCAATACCTGGCGGATGAGCGGCGGAGCTCGCCGCTCACCGTCGAAACCTACATTCGTGACCTCCGAAGTTTTCGCGACTTCGTGCGCGAGCAGGGGCTGCCTCTCGATGCCCGCGAGCTCGACATCGTCGCGCTACGGGGGTTTTTGGGAAGTTTGTTTCGCACCAATCAGGCCAGTACGATGAAGAAAAAGGTGAGCGCGATTCGTTCCTTCTTCAAGTTTCTCCTCAAGCGCCATCTCATCGACCAGAATCCGGCGTCGGGGCTGCGTTCGCCGAAAATCGGGAAGTCGCTGCCTCGATTTCTCACGGTCGACCAAGCGTTTCGCGTGATGGATGCGCCGCCCAAAGAAGAGAAGCGCGCCAAGCCGCTCGTGGTGCGCGACCAGGCCCTGCTCGAGACGCTATACGGCACGGGCGTGCGCGTCGGCGAGCTCGCGGGGATGAACGTGGACGATTGCGATTTCAGCGCTTCGTCGGTTCGGGTGCTCGGCAAAGGCGGCAAGGAGCGCATCGTTCCGCTCGGGAAATCGTCTGTCGAAGCGCTTCAGCTCTATTTGCCCGCGCGGCGCGGTCTGCTGGTGAAAGCGAAGGAAGGCAATGCCGACGCGCTCTGGCTTTCGCGCAACGGTAAGCGGCTGAGCGTGCGGCAGGTGCAGAACATCGTTCGGCGCCACGGGACGCTCGGAGCAGGGCGGGGTGACCTTCATCCCCATGCGATGCGGCACACCTGCGCCACGCATCTGCTCGATGCCGGCGCTGACCTTCGCTCGATTCAGGAGCTACTCGGACATTCGAGCCTGTCGACGACACAGCGATACACGCATGTCAGCGTCGATCGGCTGATGGAGGTCTACGACCGCGCTCACCCGCTCGCGAAGGACAAAGCCAGCGACGGTTGACAGCCAAAAAGGCCGACTTAGGTTGCTCCGACCAAGATGAATCAGCCAGACCCGCCCGTTTTTCGTTCCACCACCATCGTTGCCGTTCGCCGAAACGGCCAAGCCGCCATGGCAGGCGATGGCCAGGTGTCGCTCGGCCAGACGATCATGAAGGGCCAGGCTAGGAAGGTGCGGCGCATCGCCGAAGGGAAGGTGGTGGCCGGCTTCGCGGGAGCGACCGCCGATGCGTTTACGCTTCTCGACCGGTTCGAAGCGAAGCTCAAAGAGCACCGGGGCAGCCTGCAGCGCTCGGCGGTCGAGCTCGCGAAGGATTGGCGGACCGATCGGTACCTCCGTAGGCTCGAGGCGATGCTGGTCGTGATGAACGCCGAATCGACGCTGCTGATCAGCGGTACGGGCGACGTCATCGAGCCGGACGAGGGTGTCATCGCCATTGGCTCGGGAGGCTCCTACGCCTTGGCCGGCGCCCGCGCGCTAATGCGCAACACCGATTTGCCCGCGGTCGAAATTGCGCGCCGTTCGCTCGAAATCGCAGCAGAGATTTGCATCTACACGAACAACGAAATCATGGTCGAGGAGATGAGCGAATGACGCTAGGGAACTTCACCCCGCGCGAGACAGTTGGGGAGCTCGACCGGTACATCATCGGGCAGCACAAGGCCAAGCGCGCCGTGGCTATCGCCCTCCGAAACCGCTGGCGCCGCCAACAAGTGGCGAGCGA
>RCNF010015554.1_pt1 | contig 11253 bp, 7 predicted proteins | sample 2041311 | NCBI WGS metagenome assembly RCNF01 (sample SAMN09708228, study PRJNA481090) | Marine sediment metagenome, whole genome shotgun sequencing project. | biome: marine sediment; feature: ocean; material: sediment; isolation source: Sewage treatment plant 2 marine sediment (STP2) ... | reverse complement strand
AGAGCAAAAAGAATCCTGTTCGAAGATAAAAAGCTAGATATAGGAGCGCTGGTAGAGGCCACAGGAGAAGGATTATCAGTTCCGTGAAGGCCTTCTTTTTCAGGAGTGCATAAGCACCTGCAAGTGCGGCAAGAAACAGGAATGGGGTAATTTTCTTCCCACCATAAGCCAATAAAATTACATTGGGGGCATTTTTTGCATTCACAAAGAAACGATCAAACATTGCGGGAGGATTACGCAGGAACGCTGTGATGACGGATCCACGGTTTTCTTCCCGTGAACCGAATTTCTCTATATTTATCCGATTTTGATCGGCCGAATTATTAGCATCCGGAGACGTAACCCACGAGAGAGAGTTGTAGGCCTTCTCACCAATTCCGGTTCTGATGTCTCCAGTGGATATAACGTTTAGTAGGACAAATCCTCCGACCACGATCAGGCCAGGGATAATCGCAGAAGCGAGAAGTCTCCCCAATTTAACCTTCCGGATTCCGATCACAATTACGATGGTGATAAAGAGTGGGGTGAGAAAAAGTCCGTCTGGTCGCGAAGAAAAGGCAAGGCCGACAAATAAGGAGGCGAAAGCCAAATCTCGAAGTTCTTTCGATTGGCTAAATGCAAGGGTTTTTGCCAGTGCTAGTGCGGACATCGCGGCGAATAATGCGTCACTTGGATTCCCAAGAATGATGAGCATCGCTGGAGAAAAGAATATGACACCGGCCATAATAAATGGATGGGTGTATTTTTTCAATCGCAATCCTAAGTAAAGTGTTGAGAACCAAAGCAGTGAGAAAAGGATTATCCGACCGATCCCGACACTAAGCATGAACCAATCATGTGATTGGGATACGAATATATAAATACCAGCATATATTAATGAGCTGAGAGGGCTACGTCCAAGCTCCCGAACGTCAAGTCCATCAACGAGTTTTCGCCCACTTTCAACATACTTGGTCTCATCATGAGGGTTCACTGCTTGAAAACTGGGCAATAAATCTGGAGTGACAAGAAAAAGATTGATTAAAAACAACAGAATGATAATAATCATCTCTGGTGGAATGGATAACAATTTAGATCTTATTTTGGCTTCCATGGGGGCTTCCTTAAGGAATCTTCAGATTTCGATCGTTGTATAAATGGTTTAAAAAAGTTGCCTTTTCGCGGCAATGAAACGAATTCTAAAAACTAAAGGAAAGAGATGTAATTTCTTGCCCAATATCAACTTAGATCAGATCCCGTAAGACCGACAAATGTTATTGTAACCGAATATAAATTATGACGAGAGTTATTGTAAAGCAAGGTATAGTAGAGAATGCTAGATTCAACTACCAAGTGTAACAACGGATAATTTACGAACAATCATCCACGGTAGTAAGTTTATCGCTCTGTATTACGCTTATCCAAGCTGACAGGATTAGGATGTCGGTGTTAGAGGATTGGCCATCACGATCCAGGAGAAATGGATGCTCTTGTGGGAGCCGGGGTCTCTATCGCTGCATGCGTATCAGTCGGTGTTTCTATCGGCCGCCACCAGATCTATCGACTGTTCAATAGCCTCACCTATTCGATATTGATATTCATCATGGGGCTCCGCCTGACTCAGCCGTAAGGAGATCGTCGTATGATGCATAGACGAGAAACCCTCGATCATAGCTTGCTGCTCTGGGCATGATGAATGTATTCGAAGTGTGACGTTCGTTATTTTGGGCGATAAGGGATATCTCGTTGATGGGGCTAGCGGGCTATTTCAGCTTGAATGGGCAGCGTAGATTGGAGCGATAAGGATATCGTTTTTACGAAGGCATTGATGGTATGCGTTTAAGAAACTTGTCCAAACTGGTTATTGGAGCGCTCGCTACAGTGATGGTCGTGGTCGCTGGGTTTGCGGTCCAGTTAGGCATTGATGCGGATACTGAGTGGGGACCCTCAAGGAAGATACTTCTCGTTATGGGTTTACTTCTCCTGGCTGCTGCACTGAGTGAGCAGATTATTCGCGCTTCTCGAATCGCATCGAAGGCGCTAACGAAGGTGCTCGGCAATACCTTTCAGGCAGTCTTGGGAGTCCCTTTTATCGATGAATCTTTGAAGACTGCCGCTAGGACCGTTTCCACTAGGAGCGTACGCCTCAGAGAACATCGTGCGGTGATGTTTTTGCGACGGTATGTTGTCGAACCCTCACAGAGATTCAAATCTAAAGTAGCGGAGCTTCCACCGGCAGCTTTTTTTACGACGTCTAAACATCGTTCCATTTACCTTTTATCCGGTGTCATCTTCGTTTTTATTGCCAGTTTATATTTGTGGCTGGTGAGCGTTGGGTTCATCACGGCTTGGCCGCGGACAACGGACTACTACGCCATGCTTGGAGAAGCTTTCTTGGAGGGGAAGACTCATCTTTTGGTAGAACCAGACCCGCGTTTGCTAGAGCTTTCCGATCCATACGAATATGAACAACGAAAGACGATTTCTCAAATATGGGATGCATCATTCTACGATGGTAAATATTTCCTGTATTGGGGACCTATCCCTGGCTTAGTTACAGCTTTTGTGAAGGGCATCTTTGGCATTCGCTTGGGCGACCAGCATTTAACCTTCATTTTCGACCTGGGAATCTTCGTCTTTGGTGCCCTTATACTGATGACAATTTTTAAGAGATATTTCTATGATTTACCCTTGTGGACGCTGATTCCAGGAGTCCTCCTCATGGGATTAGCGAATCCATTACCCTGGTTGCTAAGCCGCCCTGCTGTCTACGAGGCGGCCATCGCAAGTGGTCAGTTCTTTCTGCTGGGTGGTTTCTATTGGGCGCTAACTGCATTTGGAGATGATGATGTCAAACCCAACAGGCTCTTGTTGGCAGGTGTCTTCTGGTCTCTTGCCGTTGGTTCAAGAACGAGTTTGATCTTTGCTGTAGCGGTCTTCTTAGCCTTTACGATTCTGCGAATTGGGATTGTCGGCAAGAGAAGCTCCAAATGGGTAGAAATTATACGCCCAACGCTCTCGCTATTATTGCCACTCATCTTCGGGGCCGCTCTCTATGCTTGGTACAACTACGACCGGTTTGGCGACATCCTTGAGTTCGGTCATAAATATCAACTCTCGAGGATGAATTTGCATACTTTGTATGAGTATGTACTATCCGTGGCCTATGTTCCACCCAGCATATTTGATTACCTCTTTAACCCCTTCCGCAGTCTAAGCGTCTTCCCGTACGTAAAAGCGACAATTGGAGGTCACTACCTTTGGCCGATTCATAGACTCATACCGAAGTATTACTACACTGAGTCGATCACGGGTATTTTTATCTCCACCCCGTACATTCTATTGGCGATCATTCCCCTCGTACTACTCATAAATGAGAAATTTCCGTTCGGGAGCCCGAAAGGTGGGGATGTATCTATAACAGTAAACCAGCGGAATCGACTTGAAATACTTTGGATCGTGGTAACTCTGGCTTGTGTTTTGATCTCCATTTTTACACTATTGTTATCCTTTGTAGCCACATCGATGCGGCACTTAACCGATGTGATACCAATCTTGTTGATTCTGTCTACGATCGGTATGTGGATTGGTTTCTACAAGGTTCAAAATGATAAACCGAGACGTTGGGTGTTCTCTATCTTGATTTTGGGGGTCACGCTATATTCTGCCGTTATGGGTTTCCTGTTGGGCGTAACAGGATATCATGCTCGCTTTGAAAATCTCAACCCTGAGCTTTTTGATAGGCTCACGAGGCTTTTTACATGGTAGGGATGATATCAGGTCTTTGCCATATGAATCTACTGCCGATGGGTTCCTATCTGTAACAACATTCAGTTTCACAACTTAAGAGAGGGTGTTGCGTGTCAAGGCGTTAAGGAATTAGGATGTAATCTATGCGGAGATGGTGCATTTTGACATCGGCATGATCGATAAAGGTTCTCGATGGCGATGCATTCTGGGCGAGGGGAAATCTCAAGTCTGGCCTGAGAAAGCATCCGATAGGCAGATGATAGTGGGATTGTTGAGCGAGCGAGTTCATGACAGTGTTGTAGGCCCGACGCCGCCACCAGATCTATCGACCATTATTTGACTCCAGTAACCCCCTTTCCGAAATCAAACCCCCGAAAAGCCCACCCTAACCCGGCTCACTCGCAGAGAATTTCATTCAGGAAGGCTTGACGGTCTGGATCGGGAAGGGCTGTATCGTTTAGGTAATCGCATTGGCGATGCCTGATGGTCTCATTATGTCGGATCCATAGCGCCATTTGCTCTGCGTCATCGTCCCGCCCAACCATAACGAGACCCTTCAAGAAAGGCAGCCACTCAGATTGATCGATTGGTTTGGAACCCGCTCCGAGGACTTGATCTGCAAGCCGGGCAACACTTTCCCAATCCTTCCGCTGGACATCCAGAGATGCTCGTTGGAAATAATAGCACCACCCGTGTTCAGGTTCGGCGCCAAAAATCTGGACAGGGGGTGTGTTAGGTGGCGCATTTACCTCGATTTGATCGGTTTGGGATAGACGGACGGTTGCGTAGATCATCGCTGATGTTTTCCGAGGGAAGACTGGGTCACTCCCGTCCAGAATATGCCAACAAGATGTACGCTCGGGTCTTGTGAGGATGAGGCTATTGAGATAGCTGCGGGAAAAATCGAGGACATCGCGTAAACTGCGAGTTTCAGTCTGTCCCACCCTAATTTTTTCAAGTGTTCCCGGCGTAAAAACCTCTGAACGGACTCGAAGCGAATCGTCGTTCGGACTGTAAACCAAGTTGGCGGGCCCCCAAACCTCGTAGTCCTCATAGAAGCGCTGATCAGGCATTTCAACGAGCAGAACGGTGCCGTCCTTGAGTTGCGGTGCTCGCCAACTCAGCTGCCACCAAAGTTCACGCTGATCCTCCCAGAATTCGGTCCACTGAACAGCATTGCCATAATGTGTTGCCACGGCAATGCCGATCAATAACCCAAATAGGATGAACCTGAGCTTGGATCTCACAAGTAGAGAGACTGCTCCAATGATCAACATAGACACACCAGCACTGGATTGAAGAGCGTATTTATCAAAACCACTTTCCCAGCGGATGTCTCTTCCAACAGCAACGATTGGAATCAGCGAAAACAGGACAGTGGCTCCGCCGATAATGAGTATTTCAAGAACTTCTCGTTGTCCGTTCCGGGAAATTGGTGCATCTGGGGGGTGGGTTGATACAGAGAAGAAGTAGGTGGCGAAAATTCCAATCGCGAGCAAGCTTAGCAACCCACTGACAAGCAAATCTTTGGGTCCAAGTTGGAAAGTGATGGAGTTGATTGGAACGGCCCAAGCAGAGATTACAGCTTCAAACACGTCTATACCAAGCACAAAGGAGCGTTTTACGATCATCTGAATAGGTGTGGACCGGTAAAATGAGAGTGCGGAATCAACGTTCATGCCCTCACGCCCGCTTTCGAAGACAAACAAACGCCACGCAAGGTGAAGCGAAATCAGCACTAGATAGGGAGACCAACTCTTGATGAACCTTATAAATTTAGGTTTCCAAGTTAGCCCTTCCTCCCGCGAGATTAAAAGCGCGATGATCAATAAGCGCAGCCCCTCCAAGCCGATCATGTACTCGTATAGAAACCAGTAACTGACTGCGAAAACCAAAGCACCGAGGGATAAAACCGCCTTCCGCCCAGTTTTCCTGGATTGGAAAGCGGCCACCGTCAGACAGATGGACAGTATTGCCAGAGTATAGGTGGTCAAATGATTCGATTTGGTGTTGGCGTTGGGCCATTGGAGAAAGCCAGGATAAATGAAAAGGAGGATAGCGGCTGTTGTTGTCTCGATTTTGTGTTCTGGCCAGAGGCGGCGAAGCAACCATAGGAACCCGAGCGCGCCGATGACCCGAAGGCTAAAGGAATATACCTGCCAAAGAATTGGGTTTTCACCTAACAGCTGGTAGCTGGCAGAGTAGATGTAACCGACAAAAGGTCGATCGAAGGCAAAAAGATCGATGATGCCCTGAGGTCCAAATGCACGCCCAATCCAAAGCATGTACCAATCGTCTCTGTAAAAACCAAATTTGTGCATGAGTGGGACATACGCAAGAAAGCCGAGTAGAAGCACTGTCCCGACAGCAAACCAAGGCTCGTGACGCTGATATTCAGTGACGATGCGGCGGCCGATTGATTTCAACATTCTCGTGAACTTCCTATGGTACGGATTGCTTTCGTGCCAATCTTTGCATGGGAGTGGGTAATTATAAATGATTTAGAAAGAGTGGAGCATTTAACATGTTACCCGAATCAGGAATGGGTCATTTAGATATAGAAACCGTCATCCGTGAAACAATCAGATCGGCGGACGTCAAGCTCAGCTAGTTAGAGTGCATGGTTCCCGTTGTTTGAATTCAAATAACAGCTCGTTATTTAACCTGATTAATATTAGGCATTTACTGTTCAATATTCAGAGATCAAATCCACGCGATCTAGCCCCTGAGTATCGGTACACGCATAAAACCATGAAGGCAGATGAGAATACCTAGCTGGACGCAATATTTATTCCTTATTTGGCACGATCCTAATAAAGTTTGATAACGTCTTCTGCATGGAGTTCATTCTTAGTAGTCAGGAATGCCACTATTGCAGTGTTTCGAACACCAGCCTATGGTTGTTCGTATATGTCACGCTTCACATAGTGCCTTGATCGTGGCGACGAATCAACACGGACAAAGTTGCGAGTTTCCATATATTCCTGGACTGCAGGGATGTTAAACCGACTCAGGATAACTTGTTCTGGTTTTGTTTCTAATAGGATCGAAAGGATTTCTTCCTGAGATGGTTGTCCGGTTGCATACCGTTTTTCTGTAAAAACAGCCAGGTACGGATGGACTGGGATCCCACTCCTGAATGCGTACATGGGCCGGTCTGTGAATAGATGCTTTGTCTCATCAACGTACTTACTCATAATTGCGACGATTTCGAAATCGGGTTGATCCTCTGGAGCGTAAGTTCCTAAATTCGGTAAATCACTATTAAATCCCTTGAGCGTTGGTGGGAATCGTTGGTAGACAAAGAAAACTGATACAAGCAGTATCGCTGCGGAAGGGATGACCTTTGGAGTCCAAATCTTTGACTCGCGCAATCTACGGGAGAGATCGGTAAATGCAGATCCTACCGCAACTGAAGCCAGTAAAGCTGCGGGAATGGTGATGAGTATCTGGTGATGATGCCAGAATGGGGCGATGACCCATAAGAGAAGAAGGTAGGCTGAGAGGATCCACGCAGCAAGATAGAGTCCATGCCACACTCTCGACCGGATTACTATAATCACTCCGAAGATGGCTAAAATGAAGATTGCGAGGGAATCATCGAGGTACGAATTCATTGGGTTTCCCTCTGCGATGGATTGGATAACATCGGTTTCACCAGCAGCTAGATGCGTGCTTACGAGTTGAGGAATGTAAATTGGTTGAATAAAAATGAGGCTGATCAAGCCGATGATGAGAATAAACCCGAGAGACCAGGCCAATAATGGCCTAATGCTATCTCGAAGACTCGGCTTACCTTGAAAAAACCCTGCTTTACTAATGAATATCCCTGCAATAAAAATCGGAACCAGGATCACGGTCCATATCTTCGTCATAACGGATAGGGCCAAGAAAATCGCAGAGATAATCAACCAATAAACGCTATCGTTCTGATGCCATCTCGCTAGTCCCACAAAGGATAGCAATGCGAATGTAATGGAGGGTAATCCAATCATGACCGAAACGCTTAAGGTGGTATAAAAGGGCAGGGTGATGATTGCGATCATGCCGAAAATTGCATGCGGTATGCCCCAGAACCTTTGTAAATAATGCATCGCCGAGATGAGCAATATTGTTGAGAATCCCAGTACGAGGATGCGCCCGGCATTGACTTTCATGCCGACCAAGCTAAACCACAACGTCATGATAGCGTTAAAAATTGGGGGTTGGTCGCTCCAAACTTCGGAATATAATCCATATCCCCTCAACGTCATCATCGATTTAATCAGGTTTATCCCTTCATCGAAGTCAAATTCGAATCGATATCGGAATGGAAAAAAAAGCAGCATTCCCGTGACAAAAGCCAAAGGAAACAGCAACGACACCAATATTCGCAGCTTGTTCTTATTCATTGAGTATTTCCGGTCGATTTCCCTTGTCGTCGCACCCTTGACTGGAAGATCAAGGCCATCAGTCTGCAATCCAAAGCGTATGTTTTAATTATCCCCCCTTTTCTTATTATTGAGTTTAGGTAAAAAGTCGGGCGGCTAGCGATTCGCTCATAACCGCCCATCGGTTGGTTTTTATTAAAGCAAAAAGGAAAACATAACACCGATCAGCAGATTAGCAAGTTAGTCGAGTTTCGTCAAGCCATTTATTGCTTCACACGACGGAAAGATGCCCATCTCAACCTTCTTGACCCGCTAGTGCTGAAAGACCAAAGTTCACCCTTCCCGATGTTGAGTTGCTTGACAGCCTTCATCCGGCGCTGGCATACCATCCTGGTCCCACAAGACAGCGCCTATGCTCCACTGGAAAAAGGGCAGCAAGACTTTGTGTGGTTGAGAGATTATCTGGCGAAGCAAGCGCCCGAGGCTGGGATCCAATTCTTTTCGCTGGATTGCACTGCATGGGCGAGACCGGAAGCACATACCTTGCTGGGTTGGCAGTATGTGTATCAACCAAACAAGACCATTTAAGGATCTGTGGTAGTGATTGGACATGCCTACTCCCTGTTGGATTGAGTGTATGAGCCGAACAGCAATCGGTCGCTGTCGCTAGATGTAGAACGGGTTTCAAGCAAGAAGACTGACCTGGAAGTCGGTGTTGAGTAGGTCAAGCGGTTTTGCCAAGGTCTTGGCGAACGTAAGCAAGAGTTGGAAATTTCGGCTGCTGACGCCAAATATGGCAATCTTGGTTTCAACGATTAAGTGCGATAATAGGTTTTATGATCAATACTTTGTTAGATGTCAACAATTGTAAGCTTTCTTAGCGGGTTAAACCTTGCACGTTATCGTTCTTTCCCTACTATGAGGGAATACTGGGACAGGGAGATACCTGCAATTCAAGGCGTTCAACAATCCAATCGTGATGAGGTAATATCCTTACATCGTTTGATTTGGCCGAATATGGGGCGCTAAGAGTCTCAAGAGCTAAAACTAGCCAGGAGAAGATTGTGAAACACAATAACTTATGGGAAATAAATTCGCTCGGTTCACTTCTAAAAGCACGGATTAAGATAATCAATCGGCTGGGCTTCGTCTTCATGGCATTCATAACGGTTTCCTGTAGTGAAGGCTCGTCGAATGACTTTGTTTCTATCGACGCTACGATGACTCCAGCGCCGACACTAACTTCGCCTGCACTTCAGACGCAAACATCAACTGTAATAGTTCCACCCGATGAAACGCTATTACCTACGCCCACGAACATAGTTGAGGCCGCTCAAAGCGCTTTACCGGAACCTACCATCGGACTATCGCGAATTACAGAGGAAAACGCCGCTCAAATCGAACCTTACCTCACACTATCGGGTCACGATGCTCCGGTGATTGTTGTGGAGTACTCTCCTGATGGCAGTCTGATCGCCTCGGGGTCGGAGGATGCCACAATATGGGACTCGAGCGATGGCTCCTTGGTACGCGAATTGATCGGGCACACGGAGATCGTAAACGACCTATCCTTCTCTCCTGATGGAACCATCCTAGCCTCTGCATCGAACGATGGATCTGTTCGATTTTGGGAAGTTGACGGCGGCAATCTCATACGGGTAATTGACTCTTTGCTGATTGACCGAGTTCTTAACGTGAAGTTCTCCCCTGACGGAAATCTGATAGCGGTTGGCGGTCATAAGTGTTTCATCGAACTTCGACACGTAGACTCGGGTATCTTCAGGCGCTCCTTGCCCCAACCGAAATGTATAGCACGCCAAGGGGCGGTTTTGAATTGGGGAATTGACTTCACATCCAATAGCGAGGAGATCATCACTGGAGATGGGCGGTCCTGCTGCGGTGGCTCGATACAACGCTGGGAGGTTGGGAAGTATGTTCGCCCCATCCTTCTGGAAGGGTACCAACTGAAGGTACGCGACCTTGATATCTCACCAGATGACTCGACTCTCACAATAGCATTCATAGGAAGTTCTGTCTTTTGGTTGATGGACATAGAGAACGGCAGCCTGCTCGAAACATTTACGGGACACACCTATCGCGTGAACAGCGTAGTCTTTTCTCCCGACGGAGAAATGATCGCCTCTGGATCAAGGGATAAAACGATCGGTCTTTGGAATCTGGACGGAACACTAATTTCCAATCTTGAGACACATACCGATGCAATAAACAGCATCGCCTTCTCGCCGAATGGGGATTCGCTCGCTTCCGCCTCAGATGATAAAACGATTATATTGTGGGGAGTGATCCGCGACGCTCATTAGGAGTGATGGACCTATAGCGAACAGAGTGCATTATCTTGATATATTCGTTGGATTCCACTACGAAGCACAACAACAGATAATAAAAACAGTCATCCAGCCCAGTAAGTTTATCGCTCTATTACGATGACGCAAGTTGACAGGGTTAGGATGTCTGTGTTGGATGCTTACCCATCAAGGATCAGGAGTGACGGGCGTATCCGTCGGCGGAGGGGGCGAAGTCTCTGTCGGCATAGGCGTATCCGTAGGCATATCCGTCGGTGTTTCAGTTGATGTAGGAGTCTCCGTGGGTGATGGCGAAGCGGTGGCCGTTCGTGAAGGTGGGATGAACGGAGTAGGGGTGATGGTCGGCGTCAATGTCGCCGTAGGGGTTGGGCTGGGTACTGCGGTGAGGGTGTCCGCCGGCACGGGCGTTGCCGAAACAGGAATAGACGTCGGCGTGGATGCCCCCAGCGTTCTCCCCGGTGCCCGGCGGATGGCGATCCACCCCGCGCAGTAGCACGGCAGCGTTGCCAGTATCACGCTTGCCAGGATGATGTAAAGACGGCGGCGGGAGGGGTCAAGCGGGTTGATTCGGTCCATATCGTGGCGATGATACCAAGGTTGCAGACCGTCAGCAAGCCATCCCGTACTTGCGCTTGGCCAGAGATGAACCCCGTGCTTTGCATAACGGTATTTCTATCAGCATTGAACATATTATCCCGATTATGAGGATATTAACGCGAGATTCGGTACAATTAGCCAGCTGGTTCTTCATCATGGGTTTTCCACATGGCTGAACGCACATCATGAAATCCCCGCTTAAACCCCCCCCCTTTGATTGGGCTTCTTACTTG
>RCNF010004058.1_pt1 | contig 11258 bp, 12 predicted proteins | sample 2041311 | NCBI WGS metagenome assembly RCNF01 (sample SAMN09708228, study PRJNA481090) | Marine sediment metagenome, whole genome shotgun sequencing project. | biome: marine sediment; feature: ocean; material: sediment; isolation source: Sewage treatment plant 2 marine sediment (STP2) ... | reverse complement strand
AGGTTCGCGCGGGCCTCTGCTTGTCCGACAAAATCGTCCAACATCTGCGGGCGCAAAGCCCGGTCAAAGTCCTCGGGCTGGGACTCGGGTCGCAAAAGAGGGTCAGTGTCGTTCATTCAAAAACGCCCGATACAAAGACGCCCGTCAGAATAGGTGAGCGATGCATCAACCTTACCCCTTTGGCGCCAGCAGTTTCAATGCTGCCCGGATCAAATCAGCTGTGCCAGCGTCGGGCTGCTCGGCTGCAGCCTGGGCCACTGCGCTCACTGCCTCACCGGGTGCATATCCAAGGTTTGAGAGGGCAGACAGAGCCTCTGCCTGAGCCGAAGACGATCCAACCGGCGCCGCCGCGGCAACGATAGGTTCCACCACGTCCTCTCCGGCGGCTAAAGGCGCCGTACCCAGTGCAGCCGCAACCGTCCCCCCCATTGCCATTACACCCGGTGCCTTGTCTTTCAGGTCCAAAACAATGCGCTGCGCGATTTTTGGGCCGATGCCTTTTGCGGCCTTCACCGTGTTCCAGTCGCCCAGTGCAATCGCCCGCCCCACCCCATCTGTGCCCAACGTCCCTAGTATGGCCAAAGAAGCCTTGGCCCCGACGCCCTGCACAGACATCAGCAAGCGGTGCCATTCTTTCTCGATCAACGTGGCAAAGCCAAACAACTGCAACAGATCCTCGCGCACCAGCAGATCGGTGTACAGCGCCGCAGCCTCCCCGGCGCCGGGCAATCCGGCCAAAGTCCGCTCTGAGCAATAGACCAGATATCCAACCCCGCGCACGTCAAGCAACACGTGATCGATTGCGCGATACTCGATGCGGCCCGACAATTTTCCGATCATGCGCTGGCCTTTTGAATTGCGGCCGCCAACACACCTGCTGACCGGGCATGGTGCGCGTGGCAGATCGCAATCGCCAGAGCGTCAGCGGCATCCGGCCCGTCGATTTCGACCCCGGGCAGTTGCATGCGCACCATGTGATCGATCTGCGCCTTGGCAGCGTGGCCAACGCCGACAACTGTTTTCTTGACCGTGTTGGGGGCATATTCACCGATTGTCAGCCCAGCCTGCGCCGGAACCAGCATTGCGATGCCGCGCGCCTGACCCAATTTGAGAGTACCGGCGCCATCTTTGTTTACAAAAGTCTGCTCCACCGCGGCTGTATCAGGGGTAAATTTCGCCACCACTGCACTCAACTGGACATGCAATGACAACAGTCGCTGTGCGAGATCTGAACCTTCAGACCGGCAGACGCCATTTGCCACATGAGTGATGCGACTACCCACTACTGAAATGACACCCCATCCAAGATTTCGAAGCCCAGGATCAATCCCGATTACCCGCATATCTGCCCCTGCCTCACGCAATTTGTTGCTTTTTTGATGCACTAGCACGAAACGCGAACAAACGCCAAGCGTTTCAACAAACATCCAAAAACGACGACAACTATCTTGACTGCGACCATTCGGCGTGAATACGTCAAAAATCCGCCAGAATACGACATCAATTATGGCAATTTTACGTAAAGATTACGGGGATTTACGTCACAATTCAAGCTATGCAATAGGTGCATATCAAACATGCAAAAACGCGCCTTGCTGAGTCGAAATCGGAGGCATAGATGCCTCTCAGACGAACAATACAAACGCTAACTCTCAAACAAAGGAAACGAGAAAATGGCAGCTTTTGACACCACCCGCACCTCCTACGGCTCCACCGGCTTTGCAGCCCGTATCGGATCCGCTGTTTCATCATTCATTGGCTCATTTGCCGCATGGAATGACGCCCGCGTCACCCGCAACTCGCTGACACAGCTGACCGACCGTGAACTGGACGATATCGGACTTGTCCGCGGTGACATTGAGGTCGTTGCAAACGCGCAAGCGCGTTTCTGAAAACTGGCCAGCTTTTGAGCTGGAAGAGCAAAAAAGCCGCGTTGTCTGTGACAGACTTCGCGGCTTTCGTATTTCTAAGACAGTTTTGTAACGATCTTCGGCCCCGCCCTGACCAGAACAGGGCTTAGCGCAGAGCTGGTTCTATCCGATCGGCGACAAACACCGAAACCCGGTCCGCCTGCATGAGCCATGCGCCAGCCTGTTCGATGATGGTGCCATCTTTTAGCGCAAAAAGCCGTTCCTGATATGTTTGCGTGCCAAGCGACGCAAGCAAGAATCCTTTGAACACAAACAGGGCCACTATCAATAATGTGGTAACTCTGTATGGCAATTGTATGCGGACCTTAACTGGTTCCGCGACGATCAACCCATCCGGCATCAACCGCATAATATATCCCCGCCCCATGGCGCGATGTTTGCGCGCTAACCGGCGCAGCCGCTCGTTAAAGCGCTCATGTGCGTTGACCATAAAAACCTCGAACCATTAACCCCCGGACAGTGGTAATAATTCGTAAGTTTGAATTATGGCGAAATGTGGGCAAATCCGCCAAAACAGGTCAAAAACAAGATGTTACGGCTATTTTTTCTGCAGAGTTAGCGTCGTCCATTCAACAATCTCATCTCTGACAATAAGATTAAATCCATTCTGTGCATAAACAGAGAGTACGTCGTCAGCCTGCTCGTTCAGAATCCCTGATAGAATCGCATAGCCATCAGGCGCCATATGCGCGGCAAGATCCGGAGCCAGAGCGATGAGCGGCCCCTTTAGAATATTGGCAAAGATCAAATCAAACGGTGCGGCTGCATGTAGATCAGGATGGTCAAACCCAGCCGCCTCTACACATCTGACCCGGCCTTCCAGCCCGTTTGCGCGCAGATTGGCCGCTGCAACATCAACGGCAACCTGATCAATGTCACTGGCCAGAATCGGGGTCGACCATATCCGCGCCGCCGCCATTGCAAGAACCGCTGTGCCACACCCGATATCCGCCACCGACTTGGCTACAAGCCCGCACCCGATCAGCGTGTCCAGTGCGCGCAGGCACCCCAACGTCGTCCCATGGTGACCGGTGCCAAACGCCATCGCCGCCTCGATCAATAGCGGTTCTACCGCTTCGTCATCCGGCACCTTGTCCGCATCATGGCTGCCATAAACAAAGAACCGACCTGCCACTACCGGCTTCAACTCTCGCCGGACATGCGCAACCCAATCGGTTTCGGGCAGTTCGGACACCACAAACGGCTTTGCGCCAAACGCTGTTGCCAGCACGGCCAGCGCTGTCTCATTCGGCTGTTCGGTGAAATAACACCCGACTTCCCACAGGCCGGATCCGTCTTCGACTTCGAAGACGCCGATCCCTGAAGGCTCGGGTTCCAACCGTTCCGCCGCCACACCAAGGCCTTCGGCTGCTTTCTTGCCGGTCAATGTTGTAAGCGCAGTAAATGTCATTCTCAGCGTCTCCGGTAGCGGTTGATGTCACGCCAGCCACGGCGGGTTTTCAGATCAAGTCTGGGTGGGGCTGCCGCGATATTCCTGACAAAATGCCAACCCCAAAATCGCCGCGACAAGGCCGACAATCACGCCCAGTATTGCCTGCGCATAGATCACGCCGACCGAGCCAGCAAGCCCTGCCATCCAGATCGCAACCGGAAGGGTCAGCACGCCGTCCCGCAGCCATGTCAACAAAGTAGCCCGCGCCGGCTTGCCCAGCGTGTTGAATGCGGCGTTTGAGACAAAAAACACGCCAGTAAACAGGAACGCACCGGCCCCAATATGAGTGAAGGCCGCCAACACTTCCAAACCATCGGGGGACAGGCCGAAAGCCGCACCGACGATCTCGGTGCTGGCAGCCAGCAGCCCCCACGCGACCAAAGTGTAGATCACGCAAAACAGCATCGCGTCGCGATAGGTCGATATCAGCCTGTCGTAGTACCCTGCCCCAAAGTTCTGACCAAATATCCCTCCAATTGCCCCCGACAAAGCAAAAATGCCGCCAAAGGTCACAACCGTCAGTCGGGTTACCACCGCCCATCCCGCCACCGCGTCATCGCCAAACTGCGACAACACAGAGGTCAGCACATAATTGCCAAACGGCGTCGCCATCTGCGTCAGAATCGCAGGCGGCGCAATTATGCTAAAGGGCCGGATATGGCGGCGAACAGCATGCCACTCAGGCCAAGCAATCAGATCATGCACACGGGTTGCAAAAAACAGGGCCGCGCCCATCAGCACAAGCCGGAAGATATTCAGACTCATTGCCGCCCCATCCAGGCCCAACCCGAGCCAGATAATCAAAAAGGGATCGGCAAAGATTGCAACAGCGCCTGATGCCAACGTCGCAAACATCGCCCGTTTGCCATCACCTTCTGCGCGCAACACGCCGCTGGCTACCAGACCGACGACCATGAAGCTCAGCGATGGCAGCGTGAGTGCCAGATAGCGGGCGGCCAACTGCAACGTCTCACCTTTGGCCCCTGCAAGATTCAGAATGTCATAGCGAAAGAAAATCACCAGCCCTGCCACAATACACTGTATCAGGAACCCAAACGCGATGGCGCTGCCAGCCTGATGTCGTGCTTCGGCGGGGTCGCCCTGGCCGATCGTTCGCGAGACAACCGCAGTAGCCGCGATCATTAGTCCTACGCCGGACGAAACCGAAAAGAACTGGATCGCAAAGGCAAATCCAATCGCTGCAACAAGACGCCCGTCGCCTAATTGCGAAATCCAGAACAGGTTGGCCGCGTCAACTAGGAATACAAATGTGATGCCTAAAGCGCCTGTCGCGGTCATTCGCGCGACGTGGCCCATGGTGGACCCGGTCAGGAACCGGCCTTGAGTCACGTCCTATTCAGCCGCGGCAGGCGCGTAACGGGAAAATATGGTCTCATTCCCGGGTTCCGGATGGCGCGGGATCATTAGCGCCAGGATCAGCGACACAGCCGCCATAGCGGCCGCGAGCGTAAATACAGCACCCGGTGAAATGAGCCATAAAAGACCCAAACCGACAGGCAGGAATACCGCCGCGATATGGCTGATGGTGAACGCCACTGCGGCAGTGGGGGCGATATCGCGCGGGTCCGCGATTTTCTGGAAATAGGTTTTCAGGGCAAGCGCCAGAGCAAAGAACAGGTGATCTACAACATAAAGTGTGGCGGCGAGAACCACGCCCCAGCCGAAATAATAGACCCCGCCATACGCCAGAAACACGATGATCAAGCCAACATATTCAAAGCACAACGTGTTTCGCTCACCAAACACGCTGACCGCCTTGCCCATGAATGGGCCCAAAACCATATTTGCCAACAGGTTGATCAGGTAAAGCGCTGTCACCTCATGCACTTGAAAGCCGAATTTTTCGACCATCATAAAGCCTGCAAACACCACAAATATTTGGCGGCGCGCCCCAGACATGAACTGCAACAAATAGTACAACCAATAACGGCGACGCAGGATCAGGCGTTTGATCTGCGGATCAGGTGCTTCAAACTGGGGATAGGCCAGCAGGCAAAACAAGGCAATTGCGGCCGCCACACCACCAGAAAGCATATAGACGATGTTGTAGGTCAGCCCCAAAGGCTCCCATAGCAAAACAATTAGACCGTAGGACGCGAAAGTGGCTGCCGATCCTGCTGCCACCAGCCAGCCCAACACCAGCGGTGCTCTGGCTTTGTCCAGCCATTGCAATTGAAGCGATTGATTAACGGTCTCATAATAATGAAATCCGATTGAGCTGAGCATGGTGATAGTCAGGATACCGCCCAAAGACGGGAACCATGCGGTGATCGCCGTTGCGACGCCCAGCAGCGCCAAGGACACCACCCCAAGCACCTGTTCGCGCACAAAAATAATGATGGCAATCACGCCAACCGCAAAAAACCCGGGAATTTCACGCACGGTATGCAGCAGGCCGATATCAGCACCGTCAAAATTTGCCACTTCTACAACGAAGTTATTGAGCAGAGCCGACCATGTCGAAAAGGCAATCGGCATTGCCGCTGCCATCAGGAACAGCAGCGTTATCGGACGACGCCACAGCGGCAGGTTTTTCGCGTCAGCGAGTGGGATAATACGGACCATGCTCTGTCTCATAGGGCCATCACGATGCGCTGGCGAGATCCAATCTTGCAAATCTGACCTGCGATCCGGCCCTGCGGAGCGTGTTATTGCGCGAAGTCATCAGTATCTTTGAACGGATGAAAATCAGTAAAAGCTCTGTGGATCGATATCAACCGCCAGTCGCAAATCACCATTCAGCCGGAACTGTCCAATCCAGCGTGCAATGGCGTCTTGCAGCGGAGCACCTTTTTCTGCTTTTACCAGCAGTCGTACCCGATGCCGTCCCCGGATGCGTGCAATTGGGGCGGGCGCCGGGCCAAAGACCTGCGCCCCGATCTGCCTGAGTGGGCCGTCCCGGCGCGCCATTTCATTTCCCAGATCAAATACTTGCGCAACATCTGTCGAGGACAGGATAATGCCAGCCAGCCGACCGTAGGGCGGCACACCTGCATGCTCGCGTTCTGCGGCCTCGGCACTCCAAAACCCTTCTTCGTCGCCCGCCAGAATGGCGCGGATCACCGGGTGATCTGGTTGATATGTCTGCATCAGTGCCGTGCCCGGTTTATCTGCGCGTCCCGAGCGCCCAGCTACCTGCCGCATCAACTGAAATGTGCGTTCGGCTGCGCGCAGATCAGAGCCTTGCAGGCCAAGATCAGCATCGATTACGCCAACAAGTGTGAGCAGCGGAAAATTATGACCCTTTGCAACCAATTGCGTGCCGATGATGATGTCTGCGCTGCCTTGCGCAATCCCCTCAAGTTCGGCCTTCAGTGCGCGCGCGCTGCCGTACATGTCTGAACTGAGCGTCGCGATGCGCGCATCCGGAAACAGCGCCGCCGCTTCTTCGCCCAGACGCTCTACGCCCGGTCCGACCGGGGCGAGCCGATCCTCGGCGCTGCAGGATGGGCAAATCCCAGGCACAGGTTTGCTTTCGCCACATTGATGGCAAACCAAACGTTTCAGGAAACGGTGTTCGACCATGCGCGCATCACATTGATCACAGCCAATCTGATGGCCGCAGGCGCGACACAAGGTGATCGGCGCATAACCCCGGCGGTTGATAAACAACAGCGATTGTTCGCCTTTTTCAATTCGGGCTTCCACCGCCTTTTGCAGAGTCGGTGACACCCAGCGATCAGAGGGCAGCGTCTCTACCCGCATGTCGATTGCCCGCATATCAGGCATCACAGCAGCACCAAAGCGTGACGTCAATTCCAGCCTGTCGTATTTTCCGGCTTCGGCATTCGCCCAGCTTTCGAGCGACGGTGTGGCCGAGGCCAAGACCACCCGTGCGCCGCAAATCGAAGCCCGCAGGACAGCCATGTCGCGGGCGTTATAGAGCACCCCGTCTTCTTGTTTGTAAGAGGTATCGTGTTCTTCATCGACTACAATCAGCCCAAGCTGCTGAAACGGCAGAAACAATGCGGAACGTGCGCCGACGACCAGCTGTGCCCCGCCCTGCCCGATCATACGCCAAGTGCGACGACGTTCCGTCATCGTTACACCGGAATGCCATTCGGCCGGCCGCGCGCCAAAACGCGCCTGAACCCTGGTTAGAAATTCAGCTGTCAGGGCGATTTCGGGCAACAGCACCAACGCCTGTCGGCCCATCCGCAAACACTCCGCAACGGCCTCAAGGTAGACTTCGGTCTTTCCCGATCCTGTGACGCCGCGCAGCAATGTTGTGCCGTAGACATCCGAGCGTACCGCTTTGCGCAATGCGTCTGCTCCGGCGTCCTGATCAGGCGTCAGGGTCTTGCTTGGCATCGCAGGGTCCAGTCGCGCAAAAGCCATGTCGCGCGGGCTGTCCTCTTCGTCTACAACCCCTTGCGCGACAAGGCCTTTGACCACCGACGCAGACACGCCTGCAGCTTCAGCCAGTTCTTTAAGAGTGAAGGACAAACCGCCGTATTCGTTCAGAGTTTCAATCACACGGGTACGGGCCGATGTCACCCGATCAGGTGCACCATGGCCCAATCGGTAGACCTTGCGCATCGACGGCGGATCACCCAGACCGGGTGCACGCGTTGCGAGACGGAGCATCGCAGACATCGGTGTCAGGGTATAATCGGCGGCCCGGCGCAGAAAATCGCGCATCTCTTCGCGCATGGGGGCAGCATCCAGAACACGAATGACCGAACGTATCTTAGCCAGATCATAATCGCCTTTTCCAGACCCCCAAACCACGCCCAGAACCTTGCGTGGGCCCAGCGGAACCTCGACAAAGGCGCCGCGCTGGCATCCACCCTCAGGTGCTTTGTAATCCAGAAGCCGATCCAATGGCTGCGTCGTCAGCACCCCGATCAAATCGCCTTGGTCAAAGAAGTCCGGGTCGTCCACGCAGCCTCGCATTTGAATTCAGGGTTTCAGCATCGCAGATCATGAGGTAAAGCCAACCCAAGCGCTCGCCAACCCACCAAAGGACCCGAATCCCATGAAATTTTTTGTCGACACCGCAGAGATAAACGAAATCGCCGAATTGAACGATCTGGGGATGGTCGATGGGGTCACAACGAATCCCTCGCTGATCATGAAGTCGGGCCGTGACATTCTCGAGGTCACAAAAGAAATCTGCGATCTCGTCGATGGGCCGGTCAGCGCCGAAGTTGTCGCGACTGAGGCCAATGACATGATTGCGGAAGGCCGCAAGCTCGCCAAGATTGCAGATAATATTGCTGTCAAAGTGCCACTCACTTGGGCCGGTCTGAAGGCCTGCAAAACACTGTCGGACGAAGGCAACATGGTCAACGTTACATTATGTTTCTCGGCCAATCAGGCGTTGCTGGCTGCCAAAGCCGGGGCCACTTTCATCAGCCCGTTCATTGGGCGTCTGGACGATATCAACGTTGACGGAATGGACCTGATTGCGGACATTCGCACCATTTACGACAACTTCGGGTACGAGACCCAAATCCTTGCCGCGTCGATCCGCACGGTCAATCACGTGACCCAAAGCGCCTTGATTGGCGCCGATGTTATCACTGCGCCACCTGCCGTGATCAAGAAACTTGCTGATCATCCCCTGACCAAATCCGGCCTAGAGGCGTTTTTGGCGGATTGGGAAAAAACTGGTCAGAAAATACTCTGACCTATGCTATATGCGATCAAATCAGTAAGAGGTTCGTATGAGTAACAGTTCAAAAATGGCGGATACATTGCGCCAGGCCATCATGTCTCAGCCCAGTGCAGTTCTGGATGATCAGGATGTAATGCAAGCTCTTGTCAGCGCCAATGAAAAGGCCATGGGCGGGAACATCGTGGATCTTCGAGGGATCGCAATGGAGCGTCTTGAAGCGCGACTGGACCGACTTGAAGACACCCATCGAAGCGTCATTGCCGCGGCTTATGAAAACCTTTCGGGGACAAATCAGATTCACCGGGCGATTCTGCGGATGCTGGATCCAGTCGAGTTTGAATCCTTCCTGCGTGATCTCAATGGCGAAGTCGCGGATATTTTGCGGGTTGATTCAGTCAAGTTGGTGCTGGAATCGGTGCAAAGCGACAATGACCCGGCCGTTGCCCGACTTGGCGGGGTGCTCAGCGTTGCGGCCCCCGGCTTCATCAACACTTATCTGACTGCTGGACGCGGCGACCACGTGCGCCAGGTCACGCTGCGTCAGGTACAGGATGCGGCGGTAGACATTTACGGCGAGAAGGCGAACCGCATCAGATCCGAGGCGGCGCTGAAGCTCGACTTTGGCGCAGGGCGATTGCCCGGCTTGCTGGTCATAGGTGCTGAAGATCCACACCAGTTTTCGCCACAACAAGGCACTGATTTATTAGCTTTTTTTGCGAGCGTGTTCGAACGAGCGATGCGCCGCTGGCTGGCTTGAGCCTGGTCTCACCAGCCGCCCGAGACGCCCTGGCCCTTTGGCTGGACACTCAAAAATCGTTGAACGGTGCCGCAAGCAACACTCTTACGGCCTATCAGGGCGACGTGGCCGAATTTCTGGCCTTTATGACAACCCATCAAGGGCAACCTCAGGGCCTAGGGGCGTTGGCAGAGATCAACGTCGGCGACATGCGGTCCTGGATGGCCCACATGCGCGGCACTGGCACTGGCGCGCGGTCTTTGGCGCGCAAATTGTCGGCCGTGAAGACATTCTACCGCTGGCTCGCCGAACGTGAAGGGTTTGAGGCCACTGCCGTATTGTCCGCCAGGTCGCCCAAATTTCAGAAGAAACTGCCACGTCCACTGGCCGAAGACGCTGCCCGCGCGATGATTGATACGGTCGAACTGCAAAGTCAAAGCGACTGGGTCTCGGCCCGCGATGTCGCTGTTGTAACGGTACTTTACGGCTGCGGATTACGGATATCTGAGGCCTTGGGCCTGAGAGGCAGAGATGCCCCTCTGCCGGATGTATTGCGGATCGTCGGCAAAGGCGGCAAGGAACGCATCGTTCCGGTGCTGGACGCCGCACGCGATGCTGTGAACAGCTACGTTCATCTTTGCCCACACGCGCTTGAACCAGACGCCCCTTTGTTTCGCGGGGTACGCGGCGGTGCATTGAATCCACGTGCCATTCAAAAAGCCATGGCCGCGTCCCGGATGCAGCTCGGGCTGCCTGCCACTGCTACGCCACACGCCATGCGCCACAGTTTTGCAACCCATTTGCTATCCGCAGGAGGCGACCTGCGTGCCATTCAGGAACTGCTGGGTCACGCGTCCCTTTCCACGACACAATCCTACACAGCGGTTGACACAGCGCGACTGATGGAAGTCTACGACCGGACCCATCCAAAAGCTTAGCGTCGGCCCCCATCTACTGACTGAAATCGTCAGATGACTGCTCTGAGCCGTTAGTGACCGATGCTGCGGCATGCACATTTCGACGTTAAGGGCGGGAACCGGGCATTCGCTGCAGTTGCGAGCCTGATGGGCGCATACTCCGGAAGCGGACCTCCACCTGGGAGCCATACATGAATAGAACAAAGGCACGGCTCACATCATTCGAGCTAATCTAATTGACGCAACGTCCAAGTGACCTTGCCAATCTTTAAAGCGATTCCTACCGCTAGTAGGTACACAGCAAATCGCATAATTAGGACGTGAACTTTCCAAGTTTCCCTCTCTTGTAATTGTTCAAAGTCTGCAATCGTTATGGTTAATGTGTCAATTACTTCGGGTAGAGCTTGAAATGAACCCGGGGAACTCTCTAGCAACTCTGCGCTGAGCTGCGTCAAATATGCAGGCAGAGAGGGGTAATTTACCTCCAGGTTATCCTCAAAGCTGCCAGATGGCCAATTAGCCGATCCTTGGAATTCGGTCAAATTCGCAATTACCATCGATACCTGGCCGCAGTATGAGT
>RCNF010001857.1_pt1 | contig 11259 bp, 9 predicted proteins | sample 2041311 | NCBI WGS metagenome assembly RCNF01 (sample SAMN09708228, study PRJNA481090) | Marine sediment metagenome, whole genome shotgun sequencing project. | biome: marine sediment; feature: ocean; material: sediment; isolation source: Sewage treatment plant 2 marine sediment (STP2) ... | reverse complement strand
TAGTGATACAATTTCAACCATTGAATTTTTTCTGAAAATCAATTTTCAAACTTTCAATTTGATTTTTCATCACTTGTTTTTTTCAGTAGGATTTTCAAACCTTTTCATGGATATAGCGTATAGTTATGATGTTTACATAGGTAATCAAATGAAATTCAATCCTCCGGGAGGAGCACATGAGATTTCATTATCTTTTCGTTTACCATATGATAAAAAAAGTAGAACATCCAGGGCAATAAATTTACCCCGGCTGTAGTTAAAGGGAAAGAGAAACTGTTTTTATTAGAATAATATATTAGCACATTTGCTTTCGTTCAATCTGAAAAATAGAAATATTATGAATTTCACAAAAGTTAAATCATTACCAATAATCCTGGTTGGATTGCTTTTTGTTACTTCTTGTAACTTGTTTAAAAAAGGATCCGATGAATCTTCTACCACGGGCTGGGCATATAATGACCCGGAATTTGGGGGATTTGAAGTTATTGAAGGCCATGAACAGGTGACTGGGCCAGGTCTCGTTCTTATTGAGGGGGGTACCTTTACAATGGGTCGTGTGGAACAGGATGTAATGTTTGATTGGAATAACGAACCCAGGAGGGTAACTGTTTCTTCATTTTATATGGATGAAACTGAGGTTAAAAATGTGGATTATAGGGAATATCTCTATTGGTTAAGTAGAGTATATACAGATTACCCTGAAGTACAGCGGAATGCATTGCCTGATACATTGGTTTGGAGAAGTCCTCTTGGATATAATGAGCCTTATGTTCAGTATTATTTCCGTTATCCATCATATAATGATTATCCTGTTGTAGGTGTAACCTGGTTGCAGGCGAATGATTATTGCTCCTGGCGGAGTGATAGGGTAAATGAGAAGATAATGATTAATGAAGGAATCTTAAATTATGATCCGAATCAGGCGAATGAAGATAATTTTAATACTGAAGCATACTTAGCCGGTCAGTATGAAGGTTTGGTGAATATGAATCTTCCGAGCATGGACCCAAATAAAGAGGAAAGAAGAGTTATGCTTGAGGATGGAATTCTGCTTCCCAGGTATCGTCTCCCAACTGAAGCCGAGTGGGAATATGCTGCTATGGCTTTAATTGGAAATACTTTTGAAGAAAGAGTATATGAAAGACGTATTTATCCATGGGATGGACATTATTTAAGAAACTCAGGCAAGAAAATGCGTGGTGAATTCAATGCCAACTTTACAAGAGGTAGAGGTGACCTTATGGGTGTGGCAGGTAATCTAAATGACAATGCCAGTATCACAGCTCCTGTGAAATCATATTCTCCAAACGATAATAATATATATTGTATGGCAGGTAATGTGAATGAGTGGGTACAGGATGTTTACCGTCCCTTGAACCACCAGGAAGTTGATGAATTTAACCCTTTCAGAGGAAATGTCTTTAAAACAATTGCTCAGAATGAAGATGGTTCAGTAGCTGAGAAAGACAGCCTTGGAAGATTGGTTTATGTTGAGATTACACCTGAAGATGCTGCCGGAAGGTATAATTACCAGAAAGCGGACAACAGGAACTATAGAGATGGTGATACAAGGTCTTCCTTAAAGCCTAACAATAGTTCTGACTGGAATGCTACTGAAGGGAATAGCACCAATAATATGTATACAAGTGATACACAAGATTTCAATTCATTGATTTCTGACAGGGCCAGGGTATATAAAGGTGGATCATGGAGAGATAAGCCATATTGGTTAACACCAGGAGCCAGAAGATATCTAGATGAGAACAGTGCACGTGATGACCTTGGATTTAGATGTGCCATGATACGCGTTGGCTCACCACAGGGATATTAAAATATTTGTAAATTATTATATAAAACCTCATTTTTTAGTGAGGTTTTTTTATTTTCGTTTCTAATATGAAAATAGAAGAATTACACAAGTTATTCTTAGCTGCTTCTGATATCACAACTGACTCCCGGGATGCAAAGCCAGATTCAATATTTTTTGCTTTAAAAGGTGATAATTTCGATGGCAACAAATATGCTGAAAAAGCGCTTGAAGCAGGCTGCTTATATGCTGTAATTGATGATGATAGATTTAAGCTGGATGAAAGGTGTATCCTAGTCGATGATGTGTTAAACACGCTTCAACAACTTTCCAGGTACCATAGAAGAGAATTCAATATTCCAATTCTGGCTATTACAGGATCAAATGGAAAAACCACCACCAAAGAATTGGTGTCATCCATTTTGGGCAGGAAATACAGGATTATTTCCACAGAAGGAAACTTCAACAATCATATTGGTGTACCCTTAACTTTACTTCGGTTGAAAGAGGATACTGAGATTGGGATAATTGAGCTTGGAGCTAACCATCCAGGTGAAATATCAGATTTGTGTCAGCTGGCTGAACCCACTCATGGGATTATTACAAATATAGGGCATGCTCATATTGAGGGCTTTGGTTCATTTGAGAATGTTATAAAAGCCAAGTCAGAATTATATTCCTGGTTACGCAACAACAATGGAATCATATTTCAGAATTTAGATGATGAGATTTTAGAAGGGCTCATTCAGCCAGAGGATAATCTTGTACCCTATTCTGTTTATTCTGAGAATTTGTCTGATTTTTCAATTGTTGCAGCAGACCCACATCTTGAAGTTAACTGGAAATATAATAATAAGGTGATTCCTCTAAAAACTCAACTATTTGGAACATATAACCTCCAAAACCTGGTAGCAGCTATTTCAATTGGCTTGTATTTTGATGTGGATGAGAACGAAATAAAATCGGGTACGGAATCATTCAGCCCTGGGAATAATAGATCACAGGTTTTTAAGACCTATGAAAATACTTTGATCCTAGATGCCTACAATGCTAACCCTACAAGTATGAAAGCTGCTATTGCTGATTTTCAGCAGATATCGGCAGTTCGTAAAATGGTTATTTTAGGTGATATGTTTGAGCTCGGTGAAGATTCTCTGGAACAACACAAGGAGATCATAGCCCTCCTGGAGGACATGAATCACTTCAAAGCGTATTTGGTTGGAGAGATGTTTACAAAAGCTTCTGAAGGAACCCATCTTAGAAGTTTTCCGGACGTTGATGAGGCCAGTCGTTATTTCATGTCTCATCCGGTTCATTCTTCAACAATTCTTCTAAAAGGCTCCAGAATGATGAGTCTTGAAAAATTGATTCCTAACCTCTAATAATTGAAGTGAAATCCAAATGAATTCATAGGTGTTTATGATTTAAAATGCCTTTTTTAATTCGTTGGGAATTAATACTTTTGCAGGAACTAATAAATCATAATATATGAGTTCAAGAATTATGGATCCCATAGGTAGATTAATGGGATTAAGATATAAATCACATCCATGGCATGGCATCGAAATAGGACCGGATGCTCCTAAGGTAATTACCTGCTTTATTGAGATGGTGCCTACAGATACTGTGAAATATGAAGTAGATAAGGTAAGCGGTTATCTTAGAATTGACCGACCACAGAAATATTCCAATGTGGTTCCGGCCCTGTATGGCTTTATACCACAAACCTTTAGTGGACAGCTAGTTGCTGATTTTAGTTGTGAGAAAATTGGAAACAATGAAATTAAAGGGGATGGTGATCCTATTGATATTTGTATCCTTACTGAAAAAGAGATAACTCATGGCGATATTCTTGTTCGGGCCCGGCCTATTGGAGGCTTTAGAATGATTGACGGGAATGAAGCGGATGATAAGATTATTGCTGTTTTAAATAACGATGCCGTATATGGTGGTTATAAGAATATTGATGATTGCCCTACCATGGTTATTGAGCGATTAAAACACTATTTTCTTACGTATAAAGACCTTCCTGGCAATAAGCGGGATTGTGAAATTACCCATACCTATGGTATTGATGAAGCCTATGAGGTAATTCAGAGATCGACAAGAGATTATCAAACTCGATTTGAGTCATTGGATGATGCCCTTTCAAGTGTATAGGCTTCAGGTGAAATTTTTTAATGATCTAACAGTCTGCTGAAATAGAAAATCAAAGAGATACTTTTTTACTACTTAGATTTATTTCAACTATTTCTGGCCTGTTTCCAATTCTGATAGGGGGCCCCCATGTACCAAAACCGGAAGAAACATAATAGTGAATGCCATTTTTCCTGGTATATCCCCAGCTCTGCTCAAAAATTCTTTTTGTAAATAGCTGTAATGGCCATATCTGCCCATGATGTGTATGACCTGATAGTTGAAGGTCAACCCCAGAGTTGTTACTTTCCTGAAGATGGAAGGGTTGGTGGTCAAGTAATACTACCGGTTTAGAGCTGTCTACCCCTTTCATTAGTTCTTTTAAACTTTTTCTTTTAACACCTAAATATCTACTGCTGTCCCGATCTTCTCTTCCAACAATATATATTCTGTTATCAATTAAAATGTATTCGTCTCTTAAAACTTTAATGCCATGATTCTGGAAAAATGGGAGGGCTTTATTAATTCCTCCTATATATTCATGATTTCCTGTAACTGCAAGTACTCCATACTTAGATTTAATTTTATCAAGACATGCACCCAGGTTTTGGTGAATTACTGATCCAGGATCCTCGTCCAGGAGATCGCCTACAATGCAAACCAAGTCGGGATCAAGGCCATTAATCATTTTTACCATTTTTCCAATTTTCTTCTCCCCAATTATGCTCCCCAGGTGAACATCAGAAACAGCTACAATTTTTATCGGGGGTTCATCAATCATTTTTTCCACCTCAAGGTTTAATTTCTTTATTCTTGGATGAGAAGCATTAATATATCCTGCAAGTAGCAGGATACCCACCACCGTAATGGAAACAATAAGCAGAATAATACCTATTTTTTCGGAGTTTAATAGAACTGTTGGAAATGCAAATTTTGCAAACAGTCCACCAATATCAATAAGTAAACAAATTAGGAAAAAATACAGTAAAGCTGCCAACCAGAAAGACCCAAGTTTTGAGATATAATAGATGAATTTTGAATGCCAGTATCGTTCAAAAATTCGCCCAAAAGGAAAGGAGAAAGAAAGTATAATAAAGGAAACGAAGTAGAGGGTTCTGTAAAGAGAATTCCTGGGTAACACATTCCATCCATGCATGTACACATAATAATTTGCAAAGAATAACAAAACCAGTACAATGGATATAAAACTTATTATCTGGGTTCTTTTCATTTAAATTTAAGCAAGAAGTGTTGGGAACTTAAAATGAGTTTATTATTCAAACCAAAATTTTAATAGGTTTACTTATCAAACTTAAGGTCTGAGAATTTATGAATCCTTTTTAAGTAGAATTGGGTTAAAATACTTTTTTTTAAAATATTATCTGGATATTCTACAATAAGGTCAGCATGTTGCCTGCGTACTTTACGATACTTGCCTACCACTGAGTAAAACCGGTAATGAGCTCTAAGAACTGCCCATACAAAGGAGAACTTGAGTGTTATGAAATACTTTATTGCAGCCACGCCATCGAGGATAAGCCGTGAGAATAAAGTTGGTATAAGTTTATTTTTAGGAAGGTTTTTATAAAGCAATATTAGGTTGTTCCTGAAATTATAATAAAGCTTCTGAGGATGCTCATTGGGTAGCGTTCCTCCACCAACATGATACACCGTTGATTTTGGTGTAAACATTATTTTATACCCCATGTTCTTAAGCCGCCAGCTGAGATCTATTTCTTCCATGTGTGCAAACATAAAAGAATCAAACCCACCAGACTTATGGAAAACATCAGCTTTAATGCACATACAGGCACCAGTTGCCCAGAAGATCTCAATTTCCTGGTCATATTGCCCATCATCTTCTTCAATTACATTCAAAATTCGTCCTCTACAGAAGGGATATCCAAATTTATCTATAAAGCCACCCGCAGCTCCAGCATATTCAAAATGATTGGGCTTGTGGTAAGCTTTTATTTTGGGCATTACCACTGCTGTGTTCTCATCCCTTTCAAGGATATCTGTAAGAGGAGTAACCCATCCAGCAGTTACTTCTATGTCAGAATTTAAGAGTAAGTAATACTGCGCATCAATTTCTATTAGGGCTTTGTTGTATCCTTCAGTAAAACCGTAATTTTTTTCGAAAATTATTAGTTCCACCTCAGGGAAATCAGACCTTAAAATATTTAGAGATTGGTCAGTTGAACCATTATCTGCAACATAAATTTTTACATCAGAATCAAGTGAATTCTTTAGTACTCCAGGCAGGAATTTTTTGAGGTAAGATTCTCCATTCCAGTTTAATATTACAATAGCAGTTTTGATCATACTTGTCACTACTTGGAGAACTAACTTCCTGGTTTTTGAAATGGTTTGAAAAATTGACGCTAAGATAATTCATTTTGCCTTCACTTATTTCAATAAAGGAAATAAGTGGGAGATAAATGTTTAATATTCGACTTAAGAATGATTTCTCGAAATCGATTTATGAGGCAAGAAAGTCATGAATTACCTTGTAGAATTCGCTATGGAGATTGGAGTTAGAAGCGAGAAATTCTTTGCCGAAAATAAAATTGTCTCCCCCTGAAAAATCACATGCTTTTCCACCAGCTTGCTGAACTATAAATGCTCCGGCTGCAACATCCCATGGACTCAGGCCATACTCATAAAAGCCATCAAAGTCACCCCTTGCCAGGTAAGCCAGATCCACGGCAGCTGATCCCAGACGTCTCAATCCGTGTGTGTTTTTCATGAAGAACACCATACTATCCATATAAGACTCAAGTTTTGAGAAATTTGAATATGGGAATCCGGTTGCTATTAATGAATCTTTTAGCAAAGAGGTCTTTGATACCCTAATAGCTTTATTATTACAATAAGCCTGGCTATTTTTCCATGCATAAAATACTTCATCTGCACCTATTTCATAAACTACTCCTAGAACAATAGTTGTTTCCTTCATTAGTGCAATACTCACCGCGTAGGGATACAATCCATGAATAAAGTTTGTGGTACCATCCAGGGGATCAACAATCCAGTTATATAATTCACCTTTTACTTCGTTTGTCTTTTCTTCGCCGAGAAAGCCCGCCTCAGGTAGAATTGATTGAAGGCTTTTGAAAAGTTGATCTTCTGAGGCTTTGTCCACAGTAGTTACAAAATCGTGCAAACCTTTGGATTGTACCTGATCTAAACTGAATTTGGTTCTTTCCTTGCGAATAAATTCTCCTGTTTCTTTGGCAGCAGATATGACTTTTTTACAAATACTTTGTAGCTCCATCTTAATTTTTTGTTGATCAGCTCAGTTTAAAATTCTAGAGTTTGTCTTTTTTTAACCAGCTATAAAGTTCTATTTGAGAATTTATAGGACTTCCATCGGTTCTTAAGTATTGGTTATCCTGTACATCATTTATAATCCTGGCCTTAACATTATCTGTAAGCAGTAGATCTATTAAGTTTCTTAGTTGACTTTGAATTTCCGGATCTTTTACCGGGCAGCCAACCTCTATGCGGTGATCAAAGTTTCTTGGCATCCAATCAGCTGAACTTATATAGTATAATTCTTCGCCATTATTGCAAAAAATAAAAATTCTTGAATGCTCAAGGAACCTCCCTACAACACTCACTGCTTTAATATTTTCACTCAAGCCTTTTACACCGGGTTTTAATGAGCAAATACCTCTCACTATAAGGGTTATTTCCACGCCTGCCTGGCTGGCTTCATAAATTTTCCGAATCATCTTTTTATCAACAAGATTATTGATTTTCAGAATGATATAGGCTGGTTTACCATCTTTAGCATTTTTTATTTCGTTATCGAGCAAGGTGTAAAGCCTGTTTCTCATATAAATGGGTGCAACATGTAGTTGCCTGAAATTGACAGGTTTATATGGAAATTCAATTAAGTTAAATACCGATTTCACCTCTCTTGTTATTTGTTTATCTGCAGTGAATAGGCTCACATCAGAATATACTTTAGCATTTCCTTCATGGAAGTTTCCGGTACTAACTCCGGCAATATATTCTGTTTTTTTGCGCTTGGTTTTCCTGCCAATAAGAAGCAATTTAGCATGTACTTTTAAGCCAGGTATTCCGAATAGTACTTTTGCCCCTGCCTCTTCCAGTTTTCTTGACCAGTATATATTAGACTCTTCATCAAACCTGGCCTGTAGCTCAATTACCACGGTTACCAGCTTTCCATTCAAACAGGCATTAATGAGTGCATTTAAAACCAGCGATACCCTGGCAACCCGGTAAAGGGTTATACGAATGGAGCTGACATCAGGATCTATAGCCGCCTCACGTATCAACCCAATAAAGTGAGAAAAATTATGATATGGATAATACAACATCGCATCCTTCTCAAAAATATAATCAATGCTGCTTACTTCGGGACTGAATGCCGGATGTTTCAAGGGAGGAAGTTTCTTAAATTCAAACTTCCTATTTCCTAGACCAGGAAATCCCATAAAATCTTTAAAATTGTGATATCTGCCACCTGGAATTAAGCTGTCTTCATCGTCAATCTTGAGCCTGGACTTAATATGTTGCAACAGGTCTCGGGGGATACTCTTATCATAAACCATTCTGACCGGCTGACCTCTTTTCCTTCCCTTCACTCCTTTGGATATTTTTTCAAGGAAACTCTTGGTTAGGTCGTTATCAATATCCAACTCTGCGTCCCGGGTAATCTTTATGGTATAAGCCTCAAATTTGGTATAGGGAAATTTTTTGAATATGTCTTTCAGCTTAAATCGGATAATATCATCCAGTAAAATCATATATTGTTTGTCGCCTTCTTTGGGAAGTTTTACAAACCTTGATACATTTTTACTGGGAAGCTCTATTAAGGCATATTCGCTTTTCTTTGCATTTGAAATTTTTATCGCCAGGTATATCGATTTATCCTTCAGGGGCGGAAATGTAATAATATTGTTCAGCATTATTGGAGCCAAAACTGGCAGTAGCTTCTCACTATAGAACTCATTTATAAATTTCTCCTGTTTTTCACTAATCTGCGTTTCATTGATAAAAAAAACACCTTCTTGCTCAAAACCTTTTAATATGTCCTCATAAATTAAATCAAAGTTCTTTAGCAGGGCTAATACAGTTTTCTGTATATTATTCAAAAGTGTTTTAGGGTCTCCATCAGTGAATTTATGGTTCTCAACATTGAGTTCAATAAGCCTTTTTACCGAGGCTACCCGTACCCGGAAAAATTCATCCAAATTATTAGAGAAAATACCCAGGAATCGCATCCTTTCAGCCAGTGGCACGCTTTGGTCGGCCGCTTCCTGTAATACGGAACGATTAAACGCCAGCCAGCTTAATTCCCTGTTGAAAACATTCAGATTGGTGTCGTTTTTTTTAGCCATTTTAGGTTTGTCTTTTGGGATAATCAAAATTGTAATTCAGCAAATTGCCTGAATGAATCTCTTTCCATAAGGAAACATCGAACTCAAATTTCACAAATCCTGATGTTGGGATATTGTCAATATAATCAGATATGAACTCATTTACGAAGCTGGTAACACCCGGATTATGGCCAAACAAGGCAATATTATTATACTCTTCCGGAGTTCTCATAACAGTGTTTAATATTGTTCTGGTGCTGGCCAGGTAAAGGTCCTCATCAATAAGGATATTATCAAACTGGTTAAACAAAACTCGTGAGAATATTATTGAAGTATACAATGCCCTATTGGCTGGGCTGGTATAGAAAACCTGAGGCAGTTCTCCTAATTCCTTATACCTTAAAGCCATTTTATAAGCATCTGTAAATCCTCTTGCTTTAAGAGGGCGATCATAATCTGCCAGATCATAATTGCTCCAGTCTGATTTACCGTGCCTGACAATAGAAAGGGTTTTCATGCTATATGGATATTAAACGTAATTGAAGAAGTTTTTTATGGAATTGTTTAGATGAAATTATAACAATTGACTGGCCAATTCTGCTAAATGACTTCTTTCTCCTTTTACCAGGTTAATATGAGCAAATACATTTTGTCCTTTCATCTTATCTGCCAGATATGTCAATCCATTAGATCCGGTGTCGAGGTATGGAGAGTCTATTTGTTCTATGTCGCCTGTAAATATCATTTTAGTTCCTTCCCCTGCACGTGTTATAATGGTTTTAACTTCATGAGGTGTGAGATTCTGGGCTTCATCCACAATAAAAAAGATATCTGAAAGGCTTCTTCCTCGTATATAGGCAAGTGGTGTAATGAGTAGCTTTTCCTCCTTAAGCATGTCTTCAATTTTCTGATACTCTTTACTTTGTGGGCTATACTTATTTTTAATCACTGCCAGGTTGTCAAATAAAGGTTGCATATAAGGTCCAATTTTTTCCCCAACGTCTCCTGGTAAAAACCCAATGTCTTTGTTTGCCAGGGGAACTATAGGGCGGGCAAGGAAAATCTGCTTATAATTTCTTCGCTGTTGCAGTGCAGCTGCCAGGGCCAGAAGAGTCTTACCAGTTCCAGCCTTACCGGTTAGCGCAACCAGCTGAACATCTTTCCTGGTTAAGGCATCCAGTGAAAAAGTTTGTTCAGCATTTCTTGGTTCTATCCCATAGGCAGGAACCTTGTGAATGCGATTAATCATTTGTTGAATAGGATCGAAATGGGCCAGAACACTTGATTTATCACTCTTTAGAATAAAATATTTATGTGCATAGGGTACTTTCTGAAGCTTCATTTCTTCTATTGGAATCCCTTTTTGTTCTTCATAAAGCTTTGAAATAATTTCATTATCAAGGTTTTCAATTGTAACCAGTTCTTTATAAAGTTCCTCCAGGTTTGTTACCTTATCCGTTTCATAATCCTGCGCCTGTATACCCAATGATTTGGCCTTCATGCGAAGGTTAATATCTTTCGATACCAGTATTACCTTATTGTCAGGGTTCTTTTCTGTTATATAAAAGGCAATTACAAGGATTCTGTGGTCAGGAGTTCTTTCCGGGAATGACTCACTTACTGTCTCCGGAAAAGGTTTTCCAGTCTCAATAAATAGTTTTCCTTTTCCTTTACCCAGTGAAACACCCTGTGTAAATAGGTGGTCTCCAGACAGTTTGTCCAGTTCGCGTGTCATCTCACGGGCATGATAATTAATTTGACTGTTGCCTTTTTTGAACTTATCTAATTCTTCCAGAACTACAATAGGGATGACTATATCATTTTCCTGGAAATTATAAATACAACGATAATCGTGTAGAAGAACATTTGTATCAATTACAAAAATTTTTTTCACCTTTTTTTTCATATTCAAATAATTGTTTAATAATCTGTAAGTAAAAAAATATTATGTGAGAAAGAATTAAT
>RCNF010004624.1_pt1 | contig 11260 bp, 11 predicted proteins | sample 2041311 | NCBI WGS metagenome assembly RCNF01 (sample SAMN09708228, study PRJNA481090) | Marine sediment metagenome, whole genome shotgun sequencing project. | biome: marine sediment; feature: ocean; material: sediment; isolation source: Sewage treatment plant 2 marine sediment (STP2) ... | reverse complement strand
CAAAAGCTGACCTCTCTATTGCCTGCCTTGAAGTGCCAAAATATGAAGCCAGCAGGTTTGGAGTTGTTGGCGTGGATGAGAATTACCGCGTTCAATCTTTTATTGAAAAGCCGAATAAGCCCCCCGAAATACCTAATAAGAAAGGATACTCTTTTGCTAATATGGGTATTTATGTTTTTGATGCTAAAGTGCTTACTGAAATCTTTAACGAAATGGAGAGTGAAAAAATTGAGAACAATGACTTTGGACATGATATAATTCCTTATATGGTTAAACAGAATCATAATGTTAATGCTTATAAGTTTATTGACGAGAATAAAAAATCACAGCCATACTGGAAAGATATTGGAACATTGGACAGCTATTATGCTGCCAGCATCGATTTGCTTAGTATTACACCGGAATTTAATCTTTACGATTCCCACTGGCCTATGCGCACTTACCAATACCAGTTCCCTCCTGCCAAAACCGTTTCGCACGAAGGTGAAAGAGTTGGACGTGGAATTAACTCGCTTATTTGTGATGGCTCAATTGTATCTGGTGGTTTGGTTGAACGATCGCTTATTGGACCGAACGTTAAAATTAATAGTTTTTCTTATGTTACCGATTCTATAATTATGAACAACTGTAACATCGGAAGGCATGCACGGGTTAGAAGAGCTATTATTGATAAGAATGTTAACGTGCCGGAAGGTTACGAGATAGGTTTTGATCAGGAAGGTGATAAAAAGAAATTTACCGTTACCGAAACCGGAATTGTTGTTATCGGTAAGAATGAAATCCTTCCTGAATCATTAGAAATGAATACTATTTAATCTGCTTTAAATCACATATTTCTGCTTCTTCATAATTATACTTGACATCTTCCTTTTTTTTTATGACTTTCCTTTCAGGGTATTATTGCATTTCTATTTAATAATTTAAAATGAATTTATCGCTAGAAAATAAATTAAAAAACCTGCCGGTAAAGCCGGGCGTTTACCAATTCCTTAATGATAAGGGGAAAATACTATATGTGGGCAAAGCAAGAAATTTAAAGAACCGCGTACGAAGTTATTTCCATTCAAAACCTGGTAATGCAAAAACCGAAGCTTTAAGAAAAAAGATATATGATTTTGAATTAGTTGTAACTGATACGGAAGTTGAAGCTCTGGTTTTAGAAAGCAACTTAATAAAGGAATTAAAACCAAGGTACAACGTAGATCTGAAAGATGATAAATCATTCCCATTTATTAAAGTTACCAGCGAGCCCTACCAGCGTGTCTATTCAACAAGAAGAATTATAAAGGATGGCTCAAATTATTTTGGTCCTTACACAAGCGTTAAAAGCATGAAATCAGCATTAAGAATGGTTAATGAAATATTCAGAATCAGAAGTTGCAAGTATGATATAAATGATGAATCGATAGCAAATAAAAAGTACAAGCTGTGTCTTGATTATCACATAAAAAAATGCGACGGACCTTGCGAAGGATTGGTTTCTGAAAAAGAATACAATGATATGGTTGATCAAGTTGTGAAGGTTATTCGTGGTAAAACCGATGAGCTTATTAAAGAACTTGAAGTTAAAATGAACTCTGCTTCAGAAAATATGCATTATGAAAGAGCTGCAGAAATAAGAGATAAAGTTGATCAGCTTAAAGCTATATCAAGCAAGCAAAAAATAGTTAGCAACGATTTTGAAGACCGCGATGTTATTTCAATTGCTTATGAGGATAAGGATTCTGCCTGCTCAATATTTAATATAAGAAACGGTAAACTGGTAGGTAAAAAACAATTAAAGCTTGGTCTTAAAGGAGGCGAAGAACCTGAAGAAATTTATAACTCGGCAATTAAATTTTATTACGGTGAGCATACAGAGATTCCAAAAGAAATTCTTTTAGAAACTGAGCCATCTGATATAAAAATTTTAGAAGAGTGGTTGAACTTAAAAGCTGAGCGAAAAGTGAAATTTTTTATACCACAGCGCGGAGATTTAAAATCACTTGTTAAAATGTGCGGCGTAAACGCTATGCTGCAGCTTAAAGAAATTCAGCTTCAAAAAATGAAAAAGGAAGGAAATGTTCCCTACGCACTTTCTGCTTTACAGAGAGATCTTAGACTAAAAAAACTGCCGCGCAGAATTGAGTGTTTCGATAACTCGAACATACAAGGTGCGGATGCAGTTGCAGGTATGGTTGTTTTTGTTGATGGAAAACCGAAAAAAAGTGAATACAAAAAATTTATTATTAAAGAAGTTGAAGGACCGGATGACTTTGCAAGTATGCGTGAGGTGATTAAAAGAAGATACACCCGTGTCCTCGAAAATGGAGGTTCTCTCCCGGATTTAATTATTGTTGATGGAGGGAAAGGACAATTATCAAGTTCAGTTGAAATTTTGAACAAAATCTCGGAATAAAACAGTACAATATTATCGGTCTCGCAAAGAGACTAGAAGAAGTCTTCTTCCCCGGAAATCCTGAGCCGGAATCTATTCCAAAAACTTCATCCGGATTAAAATTATTGCAAAGAATAAGGGATGAAGCGCATCGTTTTGCAATTACTTTCCATAGAAGCAGGAGATCTAAAAGAACAATTAAAACGGAATTAACGGATATAAAGGGAATAGGCAAAGCCACGGCACAGAAATTGTTAAAAGTGCTTGGAAGCGTTGAAACAATTAAAAAATCCGACCAAAAGGAATTAACAGAAGTTGTTGGCGCTCAAAAAGCTAAGCTAATAAAAAACTATTTCAACAATACTTAAGCGATGATTAAAATTCCGTTTGCAATATTATCTGTATCAATTTTATTGATCAATAGCAACCTGCAATGGTACGTTCCACAACTACCACAAGAAAAAACTATCCAGGTTAATATTAACCCGCTGGTTAAATATGATTTCAGGAACCTGCGCGATACTCTTTACACCATGGAAAACAATATTATTGAAGTTAATCTTTTAACTCAGCATGCAAAATTGATTTCACGGAATGGACTGATTAGGGAGTTCCCAATTTCCAGCGGAACTAAAAGAGTTGAAAAAGGATTGGATACACGCGAAGGATTATTCACTCTTCACTGGAAAAGTAAAAAGCTGCATTCAGAACAATTTGACAGCACATTAATGCTAAACTGGATGGGTTTTAACGGCGGAATTGGTTTTCATGCATTACTTGGTACACGGTATTATAAATATCTTGGCAAGAATAATGTGTCGCATGGCTGTGTAAGAATGAGCCGCGAAGATGCAGCAGAGATGTACAGCATTGTTGAAAAAGGAACTCCTGTGCTTGTACACAACGGCAACAGTGCAATTACAATTGGTTTTGGTGAAGAAGGAATTGTTTATAAATATTACGATTATAGAACTTTACACAAAATTATATCTTCAAGATTTGATCTGATTTACAACGGAAATTATTTTATGAGCAATCTGCCAAAACTTCTTATTGATGAAGAGAATGTATGGTACAGTGGATTACCAATTGGTGATTCAGAAAACATACCTTCAAAACAATTTATAAAACCGAATTACCTTTATGTTGATTATAACACAACTGATTTTGAAAAATTGGGATACATATCTAAAGGAAAAGATAAAGAGAAATTAACTTTAAACTACTTCCTCGATTCATTAGGTCAGTAAATTATTTTTTTTCATTTTTCTTTTCTCTTTTAGCCGCCTTTTTTTCCTTTATGGTTTTCTTCGGTTCTTTCTTTGTCCCTTTTTTAGCGTCCCGACCTTTGCTCATTTTATTTTCTCCTTTTGATTAGAATTGATTTTCCTGTTTAGAGTTTTGATTAATTTCATTTCTTAATATTTTGTTTAAGCACACAAACATCCTGTTAATTAACTTTTAATCACTTAAGCTAATAACGATATAAATATATATGATTATATTTTAAGTAGATAGTGCAAAATAAAGAAAAATGGATTACATCCTTAGCCGGATTCATTTGCTTAATACTTCAACATAGCTATTGGATATTTTTTTGAAATGAAACCCATAAATCGAAAACAATATTGCTAACGAAAAGAGCTGTGGTTTATGGAACAACGTCCAGAGAAATAATTTCCAGTAATAAATTCTTTCTTCACCAATAACTCCTAATTTAAATATTGACCTGAAAAGAGCAAGAATGTAATTGGGGTTAAGGTGAAAAACTTTTTTCTTCTTTGGCTCAAATTCGCTCATAAACCTCATTACGCGTTCATAATAATATTTAGGCGAATAAATTTTATTCAGAATTTTCTTATACCCATCGAGAAGTGCTTTGGACCCCATTTTAGGAACAAAATTAATGGAAAAGTCAGTGTTATTTCCTGTAAAGTCTTTCAGGACTCTACCTTCGTTCTGCAATCTTTTCTCAAGCTTTGTCCCTTTTGGTGCATTAAGTAATCCAACCATTGCAGTTACAATACCGCTTTGTTGAATAAAATTTGTAAGCTCTTCAAATATTTTCGGAGGATCATTATCAAATCCAACAATAAATCCTCCCTGGACTTCCAAACCGGCATCCTGAATTTTCTTCACACTTGCAATTAAATCACGATTTGTATTCTGAGGTTTATTACATTCAATCAGACTCTCTTCGTTCGAAGATTCGATGCCAATAAACACTGCTTCAAAGCCTGCTTTAGCCATTTGATTCATCAGTGTATCATCATCGGCAAGATTAATAGTAGCTTCTGTATTAAGGTAAAATGGGTTTTTTCTTTTCACCATCCAGTCAGCTATTGCTGGTAGAATTTCTTTTTTCAATTTTGATTTATTCCCGATGAAATTATCATCGACAAAGAAAACAGGTCCTCGCCAACCCGTTAAATACAATGAATCTAATTCTGCTATCACTTGTTCTCTGGTTTTTGTTCGCGGTTTTCTGCCGTATAGAACAGTTATATCACAGAAATCACAATCGTAAGGGCAACCACGTGAATACTGAAGATTCATTGATGTGTAATTTTTTATCGAAAGAATATCCCAGAGGGGCAGTGGGGTGGCTGTAATATCTGCCCATTCTTCCGATGTGTATTTAAGTTTTGGTTTTCCTTCATTCAAATCATTAAGAAATTGCGGAAGGGTAATTTCAGCTTCATTTAGAACAAGATGATCAACGTTTTCGTAATATTCAGAACTGCTGGTAAATAAAGGCCCACCAGCTACAATTTTTGCGTTTAATTCTTTACATCTCTGTATAACCTGATTTGCGGAATCACTTTGAATTGACATTGCGCTGATGAAAACATAATCCGCCCAAAGAATGTTTTCATCTTCCAAACTGACTGCATTCATATCAATTAATTTCTTATTCCACTCTTTAGGAAGCATTGCAGCAACAGTAAGTAATCCTAAAGGTGGAAAACTTGCTTTCTTTGACACAAATTTCAGGGCATGCTTAAAACTCCAGAAAGTATCCGGATACATTGGATATACTAAAAGAATATTCATTTGCTCTCTCCTAGAGTTATATAAAAAACATAAACCATTTTCGGAGAAATAATTATTTTATTAGAATTCAAAATACTTAAATTATCAGATCGATATCAATTCGTTATCAAATCGGTCGTCATATAACTTTATCACTTCTCTATAATGCCTTAAATTTATCTAAGAACTAGAAAAATTCCCAAACTCTTCCATTGGAACTCTACTACTTTTTAACATAGAATTCGCCACGTGTATATGCGCGGTGAATTATAGATTTTTTTCTTCCTGTTTTATTGTAGCCATTAGCAATCATTAAGGAAGCGACCATTGCTCCTATACACTGCTTAACCCTTCCGGTAAAATTGAATCCTCTTCTCTTCCTTGCTTCATTAAAACAAACCTCGGCTACACTTGTTACTGCCGGCATTCCATAGTCTGTTAAAATCATTGCCTGGATAAAAGTTTCGGGCTTCATTACTATATCAAAAAGAAACCTTCCCTCACCTCTTGCGAGTCCTGCAAATTGAGGATAAGTATCTGCAAATTCCTTTAACTCAGGAATATTGATTACCTTAGTATAAGTTTTAGTTCTCATTCTTACACCTTCCAAATTATCAATTTCATTATTAACAGGTGCAATATATGCAACTAATAATAAATATTCATTGCAATTTTATTTGCCTGAGTGCAATGATTAATTTTAAATTATAACATGGTAAGATATTTTAAGAAAATGAAGAAATGTGAACCCCAAAAGTTAATATGGGAGTAGTGAGCGAAAAACCATTTAAGCCGAATCGTATTTCTTAATAACCAATTTTTATTATCCCAGGTATTCCTTAAGCTTCTTACTTCTTTTAGAAATACGTAATTTTCTTAGGGCTTTCTCCTTAATCTGTCTTATTCGTTCCCTGGTAAGATTAAATTTTTCGCCTATCTCTTCCAAAGTAGCTTTTTGATTAGTCCCAATTCCAAAAGAGAGTCTTATGACTTCTGCTTCTCTTTCTGTAAGAGTAGAAAGAATATTTGCAACTTCATTCTTTAGAGAATCATTTATCAAATCTCTGTCTGGCATAGATTGATTTTCATTGTGAAGGACATCTATTAGTGTAGATTTATTTTCATCACCATTCTTTAGAGGTGCATCCATCGAAACGTGACGCCCGGAAATCTGCAGTGCATAAGCTACTTCGTCTGTAGTCATATCAAGAATTTTTGCCAGCTCCTCAGCAGTGGGTTTTCTTTCAAATTCCTGCTCAAGATTCCTGTATGCTTTGCTTATCTTGGTAAGATCTCCAACACGGTTAAGAGGAAGACGAACAACCCGTGATTGATCGGCGATTGCAGACATTATTCCCTGCCTTATCCACCATACTGCATAAGAGATAAATTTGAAACCTCTTGTTTCATCAAATCGTTTTGCAGCTTTAATCAACCCAACGTTACCTTCATTTATTAAATCGCCAAGCGAAAGACCCTGATTTTGATACATCTTGGCAACGGAAACCACGAATCTTAAATTAGCCAAAACTAATTTATCCGTGGCATCTTCATCCCCATTCTTAATTTTAATAGCTAATTCAATCTCTTCATCAGCAGTTAAAAGGTCAATCTTACTAACTTCCTGGAAGTATTGATCTAAAGATTTGCTTTCGCGGTTTGTTAATTGCCTTGTTATTTTCAATCTGAACCGTCTCTATTTATTAGATTTATATAAAATGGATTGTTTGCGGAATTATTAAACGGGAAGACAAGAGTAATGCCGTTAAAATTCTACATGTTTTATTTGATTAACAGAACTGCTGTTAATAAAATAAAATGTTATTCATCTACTACAAGCCAGCGAACGGCTTTCCCAACAGCATTAAAATATTTAAAATTGCTCCATTTAACATTGGAATCTGTTGTTTCAAAAAAATGACTATCATTTTTACCACTTGATATGACAATTGCTACCTTATCGCTGCTTTTAAATCCAAACTGTTCTAAAGCGTCTCCGTCCGTATGTATCTTGAAGATACCTGCCTCCATTGAAGTCTTAGCGTGATTAATTAAAAATTTTTTGCAATTGTATTCATGTGCAAGTTTTTTTGCTTCTATTGAGTATTGTTGAGCTATTTTAAAGTTTACTCTCCCTTGAATATTGACTTCAACTATCTTTTTATCTCCTAAGTAATTAATTGTGTAGGTCATTATAAACCGCTTCCAATTTGCCAATTAATAGGACAGCTCTTAAGCAGCTACCAAAACCAGCTATAAAATAACCTTATTTTAGAAAAGCTCAAATACAAATGAGCAAGTAAAATCGCCTGATTAAAAAATTAGAAGTGCCCGCAATCAATGAAAGTTGGTTGGGGTTTTTTTTACTTACTAATCATTAAGTCATTTTTCTTGACATTCTTTTATATACTATATAACTTGCAAAAGTAGCAATATCAATAATATTCTTACCTTTTTGTCCCTACTCAGGTTTTGATACAAAAGAAAAACATTAACTCCCAAAGAAGATTGTTCTATTAAAATAACCGTGTCTTAGTGCCTTTATAGTGAAATTTTCTTACTGCAACCACGCTAAGTAAAAATCAACTATTCAACTTCTTACCAAACAGGTAAACAATTCCTACCAAAAGAGTTGTTATTATTAGGAGAGAAATAAATGGTGATAATCCATAAGCAGAGAGAACATCTCCAAAAATCATACAAACAACTCCAACCACAAGTGCATACGGCAGCTGCGTTCTAACATGATCTATATGATTACACCCCGAAGCCATAGAACTGAGAATTGTTGTATCAGAAATAGGTGAGCAATGATCTCCCCAAACACTTCCCGCAAGCACGGAGCTTATTACACCATTTAAAATTAAAGTACTTTCCTGCGGATTATAATTCTGCATTCCAGTTACAGTTGTTGCAAGTGGAATTACTATTGGGAACAAAATTGCCATCGTTCCCCAGCTTGTGCCGGTTGCAAAACTCGTTGCTCCGCATACTGCAAAAACTATTACAGGTAAAAACCGCGGGTTTACAACATCACTTATTAAACTAATAATATAATCAGCAGTTTTAATCTCGTTGGTGATTGATCCGATTGCCCAGGCAAGCGTTAAAATAATTATTGCAAGCAGCATAGATCGTATACCTAGGAACCATGCATCAACAGTTTCCTTTAAGTTCATAATCCGCTGGCTAATGATCATAATTGCTGCAACAACACATGCTGATAAACTGCCCCAAAGCAATGCAAGGTAAGAATTGGAATTTGCGATTATATCCTGTATGTTAAAATCAATAATCCCCTGCTCCTGTAACGAATTCACTCCTGTATAAATTAACCCGATTATAGTTCCAACAATTATTACAAGTATTGGGATAACTCCGTTGTACCATTTTGCTTTATCTTCGTTACCTAAAATTTCTGTGCTGTGCGTCATATCTTTCGAACTATCAACATCCGCGTTTGATACTTCTCCTTTCTCAATTGCTCTTCTCTCAGCTTTATACATTGCTCCAAAATCCCTGCCCGTTAATGAAATGAGAAATACAAAAAATAACATTGCAATTGGATAAAAACGGTAAGGAATTGTAGCCAAAAAAGTTGTATAAGCATTTGACTGCGATCCTATCATATCTAAGCCATCCTGAATTAAACCAACTTCATACCCAATCCAGGAACTAACAATAAACACACTTGCAACGGGTGCCGCGGTAGCATCTACAATAAAAGATAATTTCTCACGGGAGATCTTTAGTTTATCAGTAACGGGTCGCATAAGGTTGCCAACCACAAGTGTGTTAGCATAATCATCAAAGAAAATAATTATGCCTGATAACCAGGTTGAAATCATTCCCGATTTTCGTGACCTTGCAAACTTTGTAAGCACATTTGCAATTCCCCTTGTACCCCCGCTCCTTGAGATTAAACCGATAACTCCACCGAACAACAAGGTAAATACAATTATCTGGATGTGAGAAACATCGCTTATAGCATTAATGACATATTTATCAGCCAGCCGCAGTAATCCGGTTAAAGGATTGTAATCGTAAATAAAAACCGCACCCACATAAATTCCAAAGATCAAAGATAGAATTACCTGCCTGAATATTAATGCAAGAATAATGGCTAACAACGGAGGAATTATACTTAGCAATCCGGGTATTACTCTAACCGATTGTGAAGGTAATATATATCCTTCTGCTGAAATAGTGAAGGTTCCCGTTTCAGGAATATTTATAGCAAACTACCAGCCCTTACATCCGCAATATATTCTTCTGTAACATCCTCACTGCCGATTAAGATCTTAACAAAATTTATCGAATCAGGAAATTCAGAGCCGGAAATATTAAACTCAATATTTTCAAGGACAATTTTGGGGATCTCTATAACCTGCGCACTTAATTGCGTAGATAATAAAAAGAGAAAAAGAGGAAAGAAGAAATAACCCTTCAGCTTGAAATATTTTTTTTTTGGAAAATGAATAAATATGCCTCAGCTTTAGTAATTAATATAACTGCTTGTTAAAAAATATCAAAAATAATCGTTATTTTTGTTCAGATTTCATTTAAAAAGAATATAGTATGAGGTTGTTAACTTTTTGCCTGGTTTTAATTTTCATAGCTGCATCCTGCTCTGATAAAACTGAAATTTCGGAAAGTGGTGTAGTAAATGGGAATATGCTGCAATCGTTAGTTAGTGAAGCGGTATCTGGCAGCATTGGCGCAAACCGGCTTCTCTCCGGTTTAATAGATGATGATGTTTCGGAAAGACGAGACTACAACCAGGTTGAGATTGATAGTTTTTATTTGGTAGGTAGAACTTTTTTTTCCGTTATTGTTGAATATCCCAACCCTGCATTAAATCTCTTTGCAGTTTACGATCAGTACCTTGAGTTCTATCTTCTTGATAAATCACTTAATGGAAATATTACCGCTAAGTGGAAAAAACTGGATGATAAAAATTTAATACTTGTTTCCGAAAAATTTATCTCTAAAGATTATATAAAATTGGAGAGATTATCTATTTACTCTGTTGATGGTATATCTGCAAGAATTCTATTCCGCTCACTAAATAAGCTTGAAAAGGGAGGGAAGGAATATTTTCAAACGGTGACTTTTATTTCTGATGAATATATTATTACAAATATTTCAGGTTCAAGCCGGGAAGGATTAACAAGCAGAAGGGATACTTTTTATTGCAATACAATTTCAGGCAATTATTTAAGCCCTAACAATTACTTTTCAACATTCGTAAAAAATCAAATAGAAAATTACGACTTCGAACCGGTAAACCCACAGTTAACTTCAACAGCAGAAACTAACGGAACCCCTCGTCTTATCCACGATAAAAAGGGTTACATAATTGGTGCATCTGAAGATTGGAAAGAGATAAATAACTTTGTTGCAAGAGGAGATCTTAAAAAACCTTTTGCAGGCTACAGTTATGTTAATGAATCTCTGGGTGCAACTCTTTCTGTTATTAAACTACCGGATGGCAGCTTTGCAGAGCAATTTCTTGACGTGAAATTTGGTGAAGCATCAGGAAACGCTTATAAAATAAGGGGAACTGAAATTGTTAGCAGAGGAAGAAAATATTTTCAGTATGTGGAACACAATTGCAGGGGGCAAAGGTTTCTGCTCATCTTAGAAGCTCCAGTAAATAATTACGAAGAAATCAAAAAAGTTTACACTAAAATAATTAGTTCATTCAGAATAGATTGCTAAAGTTATTTGGATTTTGAAGATATTAAAAAGGGTAACCGGCTACACAAACTTATGCTTACCGCTGCTTCCTTCCGGACCTGACGGAGTTGGGCACTTATCTGTAAACCGGCACCCTAAACTTTTTGAACG
>RCNF010001856.1_pt1 | contig 11261 bp, 10 predicted proteins | sample 2041311 | NCBI WGS metagenome assembly RCNF01 (sample SAMN09708228, study PRJNA481090) | Marine sediment metagenome, whole genome shotgun sequencing project. | biome: marine sediment; feature: ocean; material: sediment; isolation source: Sewage treatment plant 2 marine sediment (STP2) ... | reverse complement strand
ACTACAAAGCCCCTCGCCAAATTGATCGCTGTGGGCCGCCTGTGATCTTGATCCCAACGACTGGCGGCACAGGGTCTGAACTCACGCGCTGGTGTGTGATCACGGATACTGCGCAACCCGAGAAATACAATCTTTCAGGCCTCGCCTGTGTGGCGACCGCGGCATTAATCGACTGGACGTTCACAACAACCAAACCATTACGCATCACAGCAGACACTGCTGTCGACAGTATGACCCATGCCATTGAAGCATACGTAAGTCGCAAGGCTTTTGCTTACACCGATGCGTTCGCACTGGCTGCGATGTCCGCGATAGCAAAACATGTCCGCACTGCTTGCAAAGAGCCTGACAATGCCGAGGCGCGCGCGGCTTTGATGCTTGCCGCGTCCCAAGCAGGCATGGCCTTCTCCAATGCGTCTGTCGCTTTGGTACATGGGATGAGCCGTCCAATTGGTGCGCATTTTCACGTGGCGCATGGCCTGTCGAACGCGATGCTATTGCCAGCGATCACGGCTTTTTCAATCGGGTCCTCACAAGCGCGCTATGCGACATGCGCCCGCGTCATGGGATGGGCTGACGACATCGATACTGATGCATTCGCCTGCGACAAGCTTGTTCAAGAGCTACAGACTTTGAATGCAGATCTGAAAGTTCCCCGCGTTGGTGAATTGGGGCATCTTGCAACGCAAGAGATGTTCGAATTGATGGCAGCACAGGCGCTCGCTTCGGGCTCGCCGCAAAACAATCCACGCGTTCCGACCGCAGACGAGATTGTGCAGCTTTACCATCAAGTCTGGTAAAATATTTCCTGATTTACGCACAAAAAATGCGCCCTAGCCAAAGGCCAAGGCGCATCTTTTTCGCGTTTGAATTGCTTAATTCAGCGCTTGGTCTGTAATCATATGCGTCCAAGCACCTTCTGGTGCTGCAGAAATCACAGGGTCAGAACCGCCACCAAGCAACGTCGCAACTGTCCGCTCGTAGTCAGCTGGATCAAGTGCGCCGTTGGAACCGGCTGTCAGCTTTGCAATCTCGCCCATCATGCGGATTTGCGCGGCCTCGTTCTGTGCACCAGTTTCATCGTTGTCCAAGATGATGCCTGCTGCCTCTTCTGGGTTGGCTTCTGCGTATTTCCAGCCCGCCATTGAGGCACGTACAAAGCGAACCATTTTGTCGACGAACACAGGATCTTCGAGGTTCTCTTCGAGCACATAGATACCATCTTCGAGTGTCGCGACGCCTTGTTCTTCGTACTTAAACGTCACCAATTCGTCAGGGTTCACACCTGCGTCCAGCACCTGACCGTATTCATTGTAGGTCATGGTCGAGATACAATCAGCTTCGCGGTTCAGCAATGGATCAACGTTGAAACCCTGCTTGAGAACCGTCACGCCGTCATCGCCGCCGTCTGTGGAAATACCTTCTTGCGACATCCATGACAGGAATGGATATTCATTGCCGAAGAACCAAACGCCAATCGTTTTGCCTTTAAAGTCATCAACTGACGTGATGCCAGTGTCCTTCCAGCAGGTCAGCATCAGGCCGGATGTCTTAAATGGCTGCGCGATGTTCACAACCGGCAGGCCTTTTTCACGTGCAGCCAGCGCGGATGGCATCCAGTTCAGCATCGCATCAGCGCCGCCGCCTGCAAGAACCTGTGGTGGGGCGATGTCGGGACCGCCTGCCAGCACGGTCACATCAAGACCTTCTGCCTCGTAGAAACCCTTATCAAGCGCCACATAGTAGCCCGCAAACTGCGCCTGTGTGACCCACTGCAACTGCAACGTAACGGTGTCTGCATGTCCATCAGCAAAGGCGGTTGTTCCGCCCATACCTGCGGCCAGTGCCGCTGCCATCATCATCTTTTTCATGTCGTTCTCCTTGTTGATAATTATAAATGCGCCGTTTCGGCATCGTTTTTATCGTTGTGACGGGTGCCAGAATGTTACCCGTTTTTCGATCAAAGTAATCGCGCCATAGAATCCACTTCCTGCGAGGGCTGCGACAACAATCTCGGCCCAAACCATGTCCAGCGCAAGCTGCCCAAAGCTGGTTGATATCCGAAAACCCATTCCGACCGTGGGAGAGCCGAAAAATTCAGCAACGATCGCCCCGATCAGGGCCAAAGTGGTCGCGATCTTAAGTCCGTTAAAAATAAATGGCATCGCCGCAGGCAGGCGCAGTTTCAACAGTGTCGGCCAATAGCCAGCCCCATAGGTCCGCATCAGGTCGCGCTGCATGGCACTGGTGTCTTTCAGCCCAGCCACAGTATTCACGAGGATCGGGAAAAAGACCATGACGGCAACAACCGCCGCTTTGGACTCCCAGTCGCTGCCCAACCATTTTACAAAAATTGGTGCTGTCCCTACGATTGGCAGTGCAGCCATAAAACCGCCAACAGGCAAGATACCGCGGGTCAAGAAATCTGATCTGTCGGCAAGGATAGCAACGCCAAAGGCCGCCAATCCGCCAAATATGTATCCGGTCATCGCGCCTTTAATGATGGTTTGTTGGAAGTCGGCCCACAGGCGCGGTCCTTCGATCATCATGCGCGCTCCGATGGATGAAGGCGCGGGCAAAATTACTGGATTCACGTCATAGGCCCAGACCAGCAACTCCCACACGAGGATCACTGTAATTCCAAAAATAGCGGGGATAAGCGCCCTGACGATGGGTTGGTCGGACTGCGGTCCATTGGCCAGCCGCACGTTCAACCACCAACCAGTGCCCCAAACCATTAATGCGCCAAAAGTCGCCATCATGACGCGGCCATCCCCATGCGTTTGAGGGTCATGCGTTCGATAAAGCTAAAAATTGCGACCAAAGCAGCTGCAGTGATCGCCGCTGCAAACAGCGCGGCCCAAGACACAAGCGGTTGCCCGTACTGGTCACCGACCAGCATCCGCGCACCAAAACCGGCCCGCGCACCTGTCGGCAATTCGGCGACGATTGTGCCGACCAAAGACGCCGATATCCCGATTTTCAGCGATGCGAAAAGATACGGTGCTGATGCCGGTAGTCGGAGCGCCCAGAAGCCTTGTGATTTTGATGCGTTGTAGGTGCGCAGCAAATCAAGCTGCATTGCGTCGGGGCTGCGCAGCCCTTTGACCATGCCCACCACCACTGGAAAGAACGACAAATAGGCGGCGATAATGGATTTAGGCAGCAAGCCTTGAATGCCCATCGATCCCAGCACGACAATCACCATAGGTGCGAGGGCGAGAATGGGAATGGTCTGGCTGACAATGGCCCAAGGCATGACAGACAAGTCCATCACGCGGCTGTAGACGATGCCAACAGCCAGAAAAATGCCAAGGCTGGTGCCGATCAAAAAACCCAATAGCGTTGGGGCCAACGTGACCCATCCATGATAAACGAGGCTTCGTTTTGAGGTAATCTTTTGCTGAAAAATCGTCTTATACATTTCGCCAGCCACCTGATGGGGTGACGGCAGATTTGGACGCACGAAATTATAGGTCAGCGGGATCAAATGCAGGTTGCGCGCGGCCAGCCCGATGCCGGACACTTCTTGCCGTGCGGTGGGTGTATCTGGCGTTACAACCAAAGCGTCGCGTTGTGCTTGATCCGCCACAAGGTGCATGTTCATCGGCACGACGCAGACGACCCAGAACAGCAGGATCGCACAGATGACCGTCAAGATGGGCAGGACGGACTTCATGTTGCATCCTTGCAAGGATCAAGTTGCGCTTTAGACATCATCTGAATGCCCCGCACGCAACCCGTCACGCACTCGGTGCGCGATTTCAATAAACTCAGGGCTGTCGCGGATATCAAGCGGCCGCTCGTGCGGTAGCGTGCTTTCGATGATGTCCGAGATACGACCCGGACGCGGCGACATCACAACAATTTTGGTCGAAAGATAGACCGCTTCGGGGATCGAATGGGTCACGAAGGCGATTGTTTTTTCGGTACGCGACCAAAGTTTCAATAATTGCTCGTTCAGGTGATCGCGGACGATTTCGTCCAATGCCCCAAAAGGTTCGTCCATCAGCAGAATATCCGCATCAAACGCCAGTGCCCGCGCAATCGACGCGCGCTGCTGCATGCCGCCAGAAAGCTGCCAAGGGAATTTGCGATCAAAACCGGTCAAGTCAACAAGGTCCATGACACGCTGCACGCGTTCTGCCTGCTCAGCTCTGCTAAAGCCCATTATCTCAAGCGGCAATTTGATATTGCCACCGATTGTGCGCCATGGGTAAAGCCCCGCCGCCTGAAAAACATAGCCATACGCGCGTGCTTGTCGTGCTTGGTCAGGCGTCATTCCGTTGACAGAAATCTCGCCTGACGTCGGCGTTTCAAGACCAGCGATACAGCGCAAAAACGTCGTCTTTCCACAGCCAGAAGGGCCAATGAAGCTGACGAAATCGCCTTTGTTAATATCAAGGTTCACGTCTTTTAACGCATGCACGGGACCATCATTCGTCGAGAATGTTAGATCAAGATTACGCGCTGTAATTATTGGTTGCTGGCTCAAGCTGGCATTTCCTTTTAGACGCCGGTCGCAGGAATACCTGTCCGCTCGATTGGGCGTGGGGCAGTGAGTTCTTTCCACGACGACAGGGCTTTGTTAGTCGCCGTATTTGCTTCGCGTTTGACGAATTTGCCGTGGCCTTCTTGGGTACGGATTTCCCCGTCATGGATCGCAACATGCCCACGCGTTAGTGTAAAGCGCGGCAGGCCTTTGACTTGCTTGCCTTCGAACACGTTATAATCGATGGCAGATTGCTGGCTGCCAGCTGTGATTGTTTTAGATTTCTCTGGATCCCAAACAACAATGTCCGCATCAGCACCAACCAGTACCGCGCCCTTTTGTGGGTAGCAGTTCAGGATTTTGGCGATGTTCGTCGACGTCACCGCCACAAATTCATTCATCGTCAAACGACCCGTGCTGACACCATGTGTCCAAAGCATTGGCATTCGGTCTTCTAGTCCACCAGTCCCGTTAGGGATTTTTGTAAAGTCGCCAATGCCGTTCCGTTTCTGCTCAGTGGTAAAGGCGCAGTGATCCGTCGCTACAACCGAAAGTGTTCCAGCTTGCAGGCCTGCCCACAAACTATCTTGGTGTTGTTTGTTGCGAAACGGCGGGGACATGACGCGACGTGCCGCGTGGTCCCAGTCTTTGTTGAAATATTCGCTTTCGTCCAATGTCAGATGCTGGATCAGCGGCTCACCCCAGACGCGCTTGCCTTGCATTTTGGCGCGGCGGATCGCTTCATGGGCTTCCTCGCATGAGGTATGAACGACGTACAAAGGCACGCCGGCCATATCGGCGATCATGATCGCGCGGTTGGTCGCCTCGCCTTCAACTTGGGTCGGGCGTGAATAGGCATGCGCCTCTGGCCCCGTGTTGCCTGCTGCCAGCAGTTTCGCGCTAAGTTCCGCAACCACATCACCGTTCTCGGCGTGCACCATTGCGATGCCACCCAATTCGCCAATCCGGCTAAAGGATGCATAAAGCTCATCGTCATTCACCATCAACGCGCCCTTGTAGGCAAGGAAGTGTTTGAAGGTCGTGATACCGCGGTCTTTGATGACGGTTTTGATGTCATCGAACACCTTTTCGCCCCACCATGTGACGGCCATGTGGAAGGAATAGTCACAGTTCGCACGTGTCGATTTGTTGTCCCACATCAGCAATGCGTCGTGCAGACCTTGGCCCGGTGAAGGTAGTGCGAAATCCACAACCATCGTCGTACCACCTGCAAGAGCGGCGCGTGTCCCGCTCTCAAAATCGTCCGACGAATAAGTCCCCATAAACGGCATCTCAAGATGCGTGTGCGGGTCAATGCCACCGGGCATGACATAGCAGCCCGTCGCATCAAGCTGTTCATCACCCGAAAGGTTCGGCCCAATCTCGATGATCTTTCCGTCTTGGATCAGCACATCTGCTTTGTACGTCAAATCAGCGGTGACAACGGTGCCGTTCTTGATCACTTTGGTCATGGTCTTATCTCCCTGTCGGCCAACAGTCCGGCCTTCATCTTCTTCTGTTCAAAAATACCTCGGGGGAGGCCGCGCCGCGCGCGGACGGGGGCAGCGCCCCCAATCACCCGACGATCCCTGCCGTCTCAACAACAGCGTGCAGCAACACATCAGTCCCTGCGGCGGCCCATTCTGGGCTAATTTCTTCGGCTTCATTGTGGCTAAGGCCACCAACACATGGGCACATGATCATTGCGGTGGGTGCCACGCGGTTGATCCAACAGGCATCATGGCCCGCACCTGAAATAAGGTTCATATGCGAATATCCCAGCCGTTCGGCGGCGGTGCGTACGGCGCTAACGCAAGTTTCGTCAAAGGTCACGGGATCAAACCCGCCCACCTTTTCGATCTCGAATTCCATGCCCATGTCATCGCAAATCGCTTTGGTTTCGACGCGCAAACGGGCCTCCATGTCTTGGATGACCGCAAGGTCTGGCGACCGGAAGTCGACGGTAAAAACAGCCTTACCCGGGATGACATTGCGGGAATTTGGGTAGATATCGATATGGCCCGCCGCACCGACCGCATGGGGTGCGTGGCTCATCGCGATTTCCTCGACTTTGCACAGGATACGCGACATCGCGAGGCCTGCATTTTTGCGCATAGGCATTGGGGTGGAACCCGTGTGGCTTTCTTTGCCAATCACCGTGATCTGCGTCCATGACAGGCCTTGGCCGTGCGTCACGACACCGATTTCCTTGCCCTCGGCCTCAAGAATCGGGCCTTGCTCAATGTGCAACTCAAAGAACGCATGCATTTTGCGTGCACCCGTTTCCTCATCACCCTGCCAACCGATCCGCTTCAACTCATCCCCGAATTTCTTGCCTTCCGCATCGACGCGATCGTAGGCCCAATCTTGGGTGTGCAATCCGGCGAAAACACCGGACGAAAGCATCGCTGGCGCATACCGCGTGCCTTCTTCATTAGTGAAATTCGTCACCACAATTGGGTGTTTGGTTTTGATATCAAGGTCGTTCAGCGTACGAATAATCTCGAGGCCCGACAAAACGCCAAGAACGCCGTCGTATTTGCCGCCCGTGGGCTGCGTATCAAGGTGCGAGCCCACATAGACAGGAAGGGCATCGGGGTCGGTTCCGGCGCGGTGGGCGAACATATTCCCCATCTGGTCTAAACCCATCGTGCAACCAGCCGCTTCGCACCATTTTTGGAACAATGCGCGGCCTTCACCATCTTCGTCTGTTACCGTCTGGCGATTATTGCCGCCTGCAATGCCGGGGCCGATTTTGGCCATATCCATCAGGCTGTCCCAAAGGCGCTCACCGTTAATTTTAAGATTCTCACCGATAGCAGCCATCGTTTTCCCCTTCTTTGCAGCGCCCATTTTGGCGCGCCCCGCATCTATTGGCCAATTCAATATTTTTTGACCAACTGGTAAAATGAGGCTAACAGAGGTCCATTGGCAGTCAAGGATAATGCGTGTCGCACTTTCAATTAGCCGAAGCAGCACGTAACAACGAATTCTGCAAAGAGAGCGTGCCCGTGAATGCAAAAGACTGAATCCCGCATCCAAAAGAAAAACCAGGCCGCAATTTTGGCTGCAGGTCTCGAGGTGTTTTCGCAGTACGGCTTTCGGGGGTCCACATTGGATCAGATCGCGCAGGCGGCTGGGCTGTCGAAACCCAATATGCTATACTATTTCTCGTCCAAGGACGCGATTTACGTCGCCCTTTTGTCACGCCTTTTGGGCGATTGGATGAAGCCCGTTTACGCAATTAACCCTGCAGGCGACCCTGTCGAAGAAATCCTGCAATATGCCAAGATCAAACTGGACATGAGCAGGCTTTATCCGGCTGAAAGTCGGTTATTTGCCAATGAAATCATCCAAGGCGCACCGCGCATTGGCAATGTGCTTTCGGGCGAATTACACGATACGATGCAAAGCCTTGCCAAGGTCGTAGAGGGCTGGGTCAAGCAAGGTCGCATTCGCCCTGTGCATCCCTACCATCTATTTTTTACGATCTGGTCGATGACGCAGCATTACGCCGATTTCGACAAACAAGTACGCGCAGTCATGGGCGGCGAAGACCCTTTTATTGGCGCCGAGGCACACCTAGAAGACATGATCCGGCGCCTTTTGACGCCGGAATAAATCCACTATTCAGCCGCTGTCGCGGATGGATTGTTAGGATGCGTTGTCCAATTCGCGTAATTGCCATCGACAACCTTGCCAGTGCGCGCATCAACAGTGCCGGGTTGTTGTTCGACCATGGTGATACAGTTTTCAACGGGGCAGACTTCAACACACAAGTTACACGCAACGCATTCGGCATCTATGACGCTAAACTTGCGATCCGCAGACATCGCAATCGCCTGATGCGATGTATCTTCGCACGCAGCATAGCACCGCCCGCAACTGATACAGTCGTCTTGGTTGATCGACGCCTTGGCGATGTAGTTCAGATCAAGATGCTGCCAGTCGACAACATTTGGAATTGCGCTGCCTTTGAAGTCATCAATCGATTTGTGGCCTTTTTCGTCCATCCACTGGTCAAGCCCGCTGATCATCTCTTGGACGACCTTAAAGCCATATGTCATTGCGGCCGTGCAAACCTGAACATTGCCACACCCAAGGGCGATGTATTCCGCCGCATCACGCCATGTTGTTATGCCGCCAATGCCCGACATAGGCAGGCCAGCCGTTTCAGGTGAACGCGCGATTTCGGCAACCATGTTCATGGCAATTGGCTTGACCGCTGGCCCGCAATAACCGCCATGCGATCCCTTGCCCGCGATTGTTGGGACAGGCGCCATTTGGTCAAGGTCGACGGAGATGATTGAATTGATCGTGTTGATCAATGAAACAGCATCTGCGCCACCGCGTTTTGCCGCCGCGGCGGGTTGGCAAATGTCAGTGATGTTCGGGGTCAGCTTCACGATCACAGGTTTTGAATAGTATTGTTTGCACCAGCGCGTCACCATTTCGATGTATTCTGGAACCTGCCCAACAGCAGCCCCCATCCCACGTTCGGCCATACCGTGCGGGCAACCAAAATTTAGCTCAATGCCGTCAGCACCCGTTTCTTCGACCAGTGGCAGGATCGCTTTCCAAGCCTCTTCTTCGCAAGGCACCATCAGCGATACGATCATAGCGCGGTCGGGATAGTCAGCTTTGACGCGCTTGATCTCTTCTAGGTTCACGAAAAGATCGCGGTCGGTAATCAGCTCAATGTTATTCAGGCCAAGCACGCGGCGATCTGCGCCATGCACGACACCGTAGCGTGGGCCGTTGACGTTCACTACAGGTGGGCCTTCTGATCCGAGTGTTTTCCATACGACACCACCCCATCCGGCCTCGAACGCGCGGCGGACATTGTATTCTTTATCGGTCGGCGGCGCAGAGGCAAGCCAGAACGGGTTCGGGCTTTTGATGCCTAAGAATTCTGTTGTTAGATCAGCCATAATTACACAGCTCCTGTCAGGGTTGCATGAATGTCCATCGCGGCATCGCGGCCTTCGGCGACGGCTGTTACAGTCAGGTCGTCACCGCCAGATGCACAATCGCCACCGGCCCAAACGCCATCACGGCTGGTGCGACCAGCACTGGTCACTGCAATTTTGCGGCCTTCCAGCGCAAGCCCACCATCCATCGTCAATGTTTGACCAATCGCACGGAAAACCTGATCTGCAGCGACCCGAATTGTTTCGCCTGTACCAGCCAGTTTGCCGTCTGTGATTTGCGTGTATTCAAGTTCGACCTCTGCCGCGGCACCATTGCCGTGAACGGCATTTGGCATCACATTGAACATCAATTTGACACCATGTGAGGCGGCAAGGTCTTGCTCGTACCTGCTCGCGCTCATGGCATCGCGGCCACGGCGGTAAGCAATGGTGACCTGTTCGGCCCCAAGCAGTTTTGACTGCACTGCTGCATCAACTGCCGTCATGCCGCCACCAATGACTACAACATTGCGACCGACTGGTAAGGCTGCCAGGTCAGTCGTTTGGCGCAAGTCTTCGATGAATGAAACTGCATCGGACACGCCATCAAGTTCATCACCTGCGATACCCATAGCGTTCACACCGCCAAGACCGACACCAAGAAAGACTGCGTCAAAATCGTTTGAAATATCATCGAGGGACAGCGCATCACCGATCGCTTTGCCTGCCTCAATCGAAATGCCACCAATTGACATAAGCCAGTCAACTTCGCGTGCAGCAAAGTCATCTGTCGATTTGTAGGCAGCGATCCCATATTCGTTCAAGCCGCCCGCCTTTGGACGCGCATCATAGACGGTCACGTCATGTCCCAGCATCGCCAATCGGTGCGCGCATGACAGACCCGCAGGCCCCGCGCCAACGACCGCGACACGTTTGCCCGTTGATGCAGCGCGCGTGAACGGATGCACACCGCTTGCCATCAATGTGTCTGTTGCAAAACGCTGCAGGCGGCCAATCTCAACGGGTTTACCTTCGGCCAATTCGCGCACGCAGGCTTGTTCGCACAAATCTTCGGTTGGGCAAACGCGGGCGCACATGCCACCCAGAATGTTCATGTCAAAGATCGTCTTGGCAGCCGCTTCTGGGGTGCCGGTACTTATTTGCCGAATGAACAGCGGAATATCGATATCTGTCGGACAGGCCGTGACGCAGGGCGCGTCATGGCAGAAATAACAGCGATCTGCAGCGACGGATGCCTCATGGCGATCAAGAGGCGCGTGTAGGTCACTGAAATTACTTGAAAGGTCTTCGGTGCTTAGTCGTTCGGCGACAACACCGGGTGTGAATTGGCTATTCATGGCTACTCCAACGGCAAATCTGACCCTCACCTTGGCATAGAAATTTATTTTATCAAATGGTAAAATTTTTCTCGACAACGGCCTTGGCGCGTGGCCTTGTTGGTGCATCATCAAGAGAGGAATTCCCGTGACCGTTTATGCAATCGTTCAAGTCGACGTCAAAAATGCAGAAGAATACGCGAAATACGCCGAAATTGCGGGGCCGACAGTGGCTAAATTCGGTGGGGAGTTTCTGGCACGCGGTGGTGCCGTGGAAGTCATGGAAGGCGAAACCCGTGATCGTTGTGTGATTATTCGGTTCGCTGACATGGATACCGCTAAGGCATTTTATCACAGCGCAGACTACCAAAGGGCGCTTGGCTTTGCGTTGCCCGTGTCGACGCGCGACTATAAGTTTGTTGAAGGCGTCTAACCGCTACTGAATCTGACCTTCGGCAATGGCAGCAAACGCCCTTTGGCGAACGCTATCTGCTCTCAAGAAACTGATGGGCTTCGAGGATA
>RCNF010002213.1_pt1 | contig 11262 bp, 15 predicted proteins | sample 2041311 | NCBI WGS metagenome assembly RCNF01 (sample SAMN09708228, study PRJNA481090) | Marine sediment metagenome, whole genome shotgun sequencing project. | biome: marine sediment; feature: ocean; material: sediment; isolation source: Sewage treatment plant 2 marine sediment (STP2) ... | reverse complement strand
TGGTTGAAATGGTAGTGCAGGTCAACGGTAAATTGCGCGGCCGAATTTCGGTAGCGGTCGATGCGGCCAAAGAGGCTGTCGAGGCTGAAGCGCTTGCCGATGAAAATGTACGACGCTTCATCGCTGATCAGGATATTCGCAAGATAATCGTTGTGCCGGGCAGACTGGTGAATATCGTTGTTTAGGCATTTCCGCCCGGTACTTTTGATCCTGGTCACAGCCAGTCTGGCTGCCTGCGGATTTCACTTGCGGGGAGCGTTTACCGCGCCAACAGGAATGGAACGAACCTATATCGCCGCCAGCGATCAGTACAGCCTGTTTCTTCGCGAGTTTGAGGCGCAGCTGCGTTCGGCTGGTGTCGAAATAACCGACACCGCAGCAGACGCGACGGCGACGTTCACTATCTCGTTTGATGATACGTCGCAACGAGTGCTGTCGGTCTCGGCGCGCAACGTGCCTACCGAGTATGAGGTTTACTACACGCTAACCTACAGCCTCGACGCTGGTGCAACTAACCTGATGCCTGAGCAAACCCTGACTCTCACCAGAGACTACACGTACGACTCGACGTTGGTGCTGGGCAAAGCGCGCGAGGAAGAGCTGCTGCGCGACGCGATCGTTCAGGATCTCGTGCGCATCGTCATGAAGCAGATTTCCACCCTCTAACCCCCGATGTTGCTGGTCTCCGATGTGTCGCGCTCAGCTCTTGATTTGCTGCTGCAACGCTACGGTCTGCAACTTGTTTTGCAAGAAACTGATGCCGAGGTTACCGGCAGTTTCTGGGGCGACTCGGAGGCCGGTATCGTAGGTCGCACCGTATATGTGCGCGCCGATACGCCAATACATTCATTTCTGCACGAAACCTGTCATGTCATCTGTATGACGGACGATCGACGGGTGGGACTTGATCGCGACGCCGGCGGTGATGATCTTGAAGAGTCAGCAGTTTGTTACTTACAGGTCATTCTCGCCGACCACATCGCCGGCGTCGGCCGTGACAGACTGATGCTGGACATGGATGCCTGGGGCTACAGTTTTCGTCTCGGAAAGACGCGCGACTGGTTCCAAAACGATGCCGAGGATGCGGCAGAGTTTCTTATGAATCATGGACTTCTGAGTACGGCTGGTGAAGCGACATTCAGACTGCGGCAATGATTCGTGCGCAGTGTATAGTTTGGCATGGTCTGGCTACGCTACCTCCTGTATTTAATCGTCATCGCGTTCGTAACGTGGGCGTTAACGCAGATGGAAATCGCATCACCAGGCAGCCTGAAACTACATGTCCTGCTGAGCGAAACCGACCGTTTCGGCACCAGCGAATTCTCGCCAGTCGAAATTATCCAGGCGATCATCCTCGCCGTCTGCGGCGGCATTATGTGGTGGGTGGCCCGCTACTGTCCTTCGCAACGTCCCATAGCCATCCCCTTTGCAGGCATGGCACTGGCATTCCTGATCCGCGAACTGGACTATTTCCTCGACCGTTTCATCATCGACAGCTTGTGGCAGATCATGATTGTGATCATCGGTGCGCTGGTGATCGTATACACGCTCCGAAACCAGAAACGGCTAAAAATCGCACTCGCCCGAATCTGGCCATCACCAGGCCTGACACTTTTATTCGCTGGCGCCGTAATCCTGTTCGCCTACGTCCGTTTCATCGGACACGAACCATTGTGGACATCAATACTCGACGAAGACTACCGACGAATCATTAAACTCGCCGTCGAGGAGTTCATTGAACTAATGGGCTACTTCCTCTGGATGATCGGCACAATCGAATACGCGTTCCAGGCGAGAGCTATCGCAATGGCCGAACCCCAACCAGCCGCGAGACGACGACGCGACAAACGACGACACGAAGCGGAAGGCCGATTCTGACAAGCAACCGCACCAGGTCGCCCGGCGACCTCTATCCGACTGGTATCAGAGTCCGGGACTTCTTGCAGCCTGCGGGGCTGCCGCTTCGCTTCGCGGCTTCATGCCCTCTGGGTGCTAAGGGCCGCTCCTACAGAATTGTCGGGTTTGGTGCGTCTCCGTAGACTTCTTGCGGATCAAAGACCTTTTCGGTTTCGGTCCATTCAAGTTCTATGTGTCCTTCCGATTGTTTGTTCTCAAAATCTGAACCTACCGGGACTTTGCGGTAGAAGCAGCTCCGGTAGCCTACGTGGCAGCTTGCGCCGCCGCTGACGTCTACTCTTAGCCAGATGCAGTCCTGATCGTCGTCGACCAGTAATTCTTTTACTGTTTGAACAAGGCCGCTGGTGGCGCCCTTGTGCCACAGGACCTGGCGACTGCGGCTGTAGTAGTGCGCTTCCCCGGTCGAGATTGTGAGCTGCAGTGCCTCGGTGTTCATGTAGCCTTGCATCAGTAATTCGCCGCTATCAGCATCGGTTGTTACGACGGTGATGAGGCCGCGGTCGTCGAATTTAGGCGCGAGGTCGCTACCTTCTTCAACCTGCTCGATCGAATCTCGGGCCTTAAATCGGACGGGGGCGACAGACATTGCGGGTCCTTGGGGAAAAATATTCGGGCTGGAAGAATACCGAGCGTAGCGATCAGCAGCAAACTGTAGCGGTGTGCCGCTATATTGTTATTATTGCGTCCTTTGTACGGCAGAGCCGCGAGATCATGACGATACAGCTACACGATACACTTCAAGGCAAGAAAGTCCCCTTTATTCCTCTCAAGGAAGGTGAGGTGACGATGTACCTGTGTGGCCCTACGGTTTACAACTACGCGCATATCGGCAATGCACGGCCGGCGGTTGTGTTCGACCTGCTGGCGCGCCTCCTGCGGCGCAGTTACAAATTGACGTTTGCGCGCAATATCACGGATTTGGATGACAAGATCATCGCGGCCTCGGCTGAGAGTGGCAAGCCCATCGGTGAGATCACCGCACGTTTCACCAAAGCCTACAACGACGATATGGCTGCGCTTGGCGTGCAGCCACCCGACATTGAGCCGCACGCGACGCAGCACATCGGCGAGATGATTGTGATGATCGAAACACTCGTCGAGAAGGGCTTTGCTTACGAAGCGGATGGTCACGTGTTGTTCGATGTCGCTTCCGATGCTGACTATGGGTCTCTTTCAAAACGAGACCTAAGAGAGATGATTGCGGGTGCTCGCGTCGAGGTCGCACCTTACAAGAAGGCGGCGCAGGACTTTGTGTTGTGGAAGCCATCGATAGCGGAACAGCCAGGCTGGGATTCACCGTGGGGGCGAGGCCGGCCAGGGTGGCACATTGAATGTTCAGCGATGGCTGAAAAACATTTGGGCGAAACGATCGACATACATGCGGGCGGCCGGGATCTTGTTTTTCCGCACCATGAGAATGAGATGGCGCAAAGTTCCTGCGCGCACGACGGCGCACCATTCGCGCGCTACTGGATGCATAACGGTTTTCTGAGCATGGACCAGACCAAGATGTCGAAGTCGCTCGGCAATGTCTTGCTCGTGCACGAACTCATTAAGACAATTCCGGGCGAGGTGATACGTCTGGCCTTGTTGGGTGCGCATTATAAGCAGCCGCTCGACTGGTCGGCCGAGACAATCGAGTCGGCGCGACGCATGCTTGATCGACTGTACGGCGCCGTTCAGGGCATCGAAGTTTCGGACGAGGCGCGCGCTGCGGCGGAAGTACCGCCGGCAATGATCGCGGCTCTCGAAGATGACCTGAATTCACCGAAAGCGATGGCGGCATTCTTTAGCCTGGCGAAGGATCTCAACAAAGCCACCGATGAAGAAGAGAGAGCGTCTCTCGCTGCGCAAATGTACGCGAGTGGTGAACTGATGGGACTGCTAGGCACTGATCCTGACGAGTGGTTTGCTAGGCATGTCGAGGGTGACTTGTCATCCGACGACATCGAGGCACTGATCGAAAAACGCAACACAGCGAAAGCGGCGCGCGATTTCGAAACTGCTGATGCTATCCGCGACCAGCTCAGTGAAGCTGGCGTGACCATTCAGGATGGCCGCGACGGTACGACCTGGCGCCGGAGCTAAGTGTGAGCAACGAAATACAGGTTGCGCAGCAGGAGCTCATCGAAGACTTCGAGTTGTTCGAAGACTGGATGGATCGTTATCAATACCTGATCGATATGGGTCGTCGCCTGCCCGATTTTCCGGAGGAACTGCGCACGGATGAAAATCGCATTCGTGGCTGTCAGTCACAGGTCTGGTTTGTTGCCAAAAAACAGGATGGCCGCTTGCATTTCGAGGCGATCAGCGACGCCGCAATCGTCTCAGGTCTCATCGCATTGCTGTTGCGCCTGTACAGCGGGCGTAAGCCGCAGGATATCCTCGATACTCCGCCAGACTTCGTTACGGCGTTGCAGCTTGAAAGTCACCTGAGTCCAACGCGCAGCACGGGGCTTTCGTCGATGTTGACTGCGATTCGTCGCTACGCTTCAGAAGCACTGCAGACCGACTGATGGCGAACGCCGTGAGCAAAGCGCTCGCGTGGCCGCTAATCCAGCTGGTGCGGTTTTACCGGCTAGCGATCTCGCCATGGCTCGGGGGCAATTGCCGCTTCGATCCCACCTGTTCCAGTTACGCGATAGAAGCATTACAGGTGCACGGTATTTTCAAGGGAACGTGGCTGGCGGTTCGCCGCATCGGTCGTTGCCATCCGTGGGGAGGATCGGGATACGATCCGGTGCCGAAGAACGAAAAGGATAACGATGAAGCCAGCTAATATCGTCAAGGCGATTCTGTATCCGGTTACTCAATCCAGTGTGCTTGTTCCGGTGCTTGTGCTCTGGCTGTTGATGTCATTCGCCCGGTGGGGCGGCGTGCTGGGCCTGTTTTTGATGTTCCTGGTTATTCCAGCGGTGTTTCGTTTTCAGATGATCCTTCTGGAAGCGCGCGCAAATGGACGGGAACCGGCAACGCCAGACGTCGATTTCTTTCGGTGGTTTGGCAACGCCTGGACATTATTTCCGGTCCCATTGGTGTTAATCGCCGGTTGGGGGATCACCGCGGCGTGGGCCAATTTCGGGAGTGCTGCTGCGATTCTGGCGCTGTTTGCGGCGGGTGCACTGCTGCCGGCGTCGTTTGCCGTACTCGCAATTACTCATTCGCCGATGCAGAGCCTCAATCCAGTTGCGATCGGCCGTCTGCTGCGGGAATGCGCCGATACTTTCTGGATCGCATCCGTATATATGGTGGTTGCCGGATGGCTCATGTTGCAAGCTGAATCGTTGCCCACGATGTTGGCCAACCTGGTCACCATGCTGCTGATTTCTTCCGTATTTTCTGTGATCGGCAGCTTGATTGAACCTTACGGGCTAATGGAAGACGTCAGCATTCCGGATTCGCTGCAGCCTGATGAAGATGCGATAGCGGGCGATCTGGAAAAGGCCCGCATCGAAGTGCTGACCCATGCCTACGGATTCGTCAGCCGGGGTAATCGCGAAGGTGGCTTCAAGCACATCACGGACTGGATCGCGAAGGATCCGGATGTCGTCACTGCCTGGGCGTGGTTTTTCGACCGCATGATGGCCTGGGAGCAAAACGAGCACGCCCTTTTCTTTGCGCAGCACTATATCCACGACATGCTGCGGCATGGCGAGAAAATTCCGGCATTGAAGTTGATCATGCGGTGCCGGCTGGTCAACGAGCAGTTCAGGCCGCTGCGTGAGGACATGCCGGCCGCGATCGCGGCGGCGGAAAGTAGCGGTAATATTGAGCTGGCGACTGTCCTGAAGCGCTCTTGAAGCGCTACAATGGGCCTATGGACAAGCGCTTACTGACAATTCTTCGATGCCCGATTTCCCACAAGGGTCTTTCGGTTCTCAAAAAAGACGAACTGGCGCGTATCAACGCCGCTATTGCCGCTGGTGAGCTCGTCAACCATGAGGGAGCAACGATTGCCAACCCGCTGACCGAGGCACTGATAACAGATGACGGCAAGCGCATTTACCCGGTCGATGACGGTATTCCTGTACTGCTCGAAGACGAATCGATAAGCATGGAGCAGCTTGCTTGAAGATCCAGGGTAACCAGCTTTCGTCCCACCTCATCAAATCGCTTGCCCCTTGTTACCTCGTCACAGGTGACGAATTTCTACTTGTTGACGAGGCGTTGGACGCGATCCGTGGAGCCGCACGCGAACGTGGCTTCACATCACGCGAATTGCATGTCGCGACGACGGGCTTCGATTGGAACGCGTTGACGGCATCGACCGGCAACATGTCCCTGTTCGCGGAGCAGCGCATTATCGAACTGCGTTTGCCAACGGGCAAACCCGGCAAGGCGGGCAGTGCAGCGATCATCGATCTCGTAGAACAGTCCGGTCCGGAACTGCTCTTCATCGTAACCGGCCCCAAGCTCGACAGAAGCAGCAGTGCTTCCAAGTGGGCGAAAACTATTGATCAGAAAGGTGTGTCGCTGCCGCTGTGGCCAATAGGCGTTCGTGAGCTACCGGGTTGGATCGCGAACAGAATGCGCGCAGCGGGTCTGCAACCCGATAGTGACGCAGTGACGCTGATCGCCGACCGTGTTGAAGGTAATCTTCTCGCCGCACAACAGGAGATTGAAAAGCTGCGCCTGATTTTGGGTGAAGGAAAAGTCACTGCGGAAGCGGTCAATGAGGCCGTAGCGAACAGTAGCCGATACGACGTTTATAAACTGACCGATGCAGCGCTTGCCGGGGACGCCAATCGCTCTGTGAAAATTCTGGGTGGTCTGAGGTCTGAAGGCGTAGAGCCTGTCATCGTCGTTTGGGCACTAACCCGAGAGTTACGAACGCTCGCCACGCTGGACGACGTGATTCGGCAAGGTGGTGATCTCGGCGGGGCTATGCAGAAGTCTGGTGTATGGCGGAATCGACAAGGGCTGGTGCGGAGCTGTATTGGCCGACATCAGCACGGTGACTTCCACAAAATGTTGAAGGCCACGGGCCGCGCGGACGCAGCTGCCAAGGGGCAACGAGCCGGCAATCCATGGCAAATGGCGACCGATGTTGTCGTGAGTCTTTCGCAATGAATTCGACGGGTCCAATGGGTATTTTTGGTGGTACGTTTGATCCCATTCACTACGGCCACCTCAGAAGTGCATTTGAAATGCTGCAGGCATTGCGGTTTGACGAAGTTCGCTTCATTCCCTGTGGTGATCCACCGCATCGCGGCACCACGTTCGCTGATGCCGAGTTGCGCTTTCGCATGGTTGATGCCGCGATCGCGGGGCAGGATGGCTTCGTTAGCGATGATCGTGAATTACGCCGGGAAGGCCTTTCGTACTCGATAGACACATTAATTAGCCTGCGTGAGGAATTTCCGGAGCGTTCGCTGGGTCTGATAGTGGGAATGGACGCGTTTCTTGGATTGCCGCATTGGCACAGGTGGGATGAAATCCTCAATTTTGCCCATATTGTTGTCGCGCACCGGCCGGGCTGGAAGGCGCCTGACATCGGTCCGCTGGGTGATTTGATTACAGAGCACGGTACCCACCGGGTCGATGATCTGCATGAGGCGACCGACGGGCGCATACATATTCACGCGGTGACGCAGCTCGAGATCGCGTCGACCGAGATCCGGGATCTGGTTGCGGTTGGTCGCGACCCGCGATTCCTGATGCCGGATGCCGTTAGAGACGTTATTGAGGAGACAGGAATATATATGAATGACAAGAGTGAGATGCATGAATAGCGAGGAACTCGCCGATCTGGCTGTCGACGCACTGGAAGAAATCAAGGGGCTGGACATCATCAAGCTCGATGTCAGCAATATGACGACCGTGACTGACTGGATGGTCGTCGCGAGTGGCACCTCAAGCAGGCATGTACGGGCGCTGGTCGAAAATGTTGCAGAAAAGGCCAAGGCGGCTGGTCACCGGCCATCGGGTATCGAGGGCGAAAGCGGTGGCGAGTGGGTGCTGCTGGATCTGCAGGACGCGCTGGTCCACGTCATGCTGCCCAAGATTCGCGAGTTCTATAACCTGGAGAAACTTTGGTCGATCAGCCCATCCGGAGATGCGGCGGCGACTGACGGGTAACTTGTGCATATTCGCCTGTTAGCTGTAGGTGATCGCCAACCGTCCTGGGTGGACGACGCCTTTGGCATTTATACCGAGCGGTTTCCACGTGAGTGGAAGTTTCGGCTCGACACCATCGCGACGGTTCGGCGAAACAAGAACGACAAGTCCCGTCAGGCCATGGAAGCCGAAGGTGAGCTTATCACCGCGAAACTCAATCAAACTGAGCAGGTTGTGTTACTGGACGAGCGTGGCAAACAGCTGACCAGCAAATCACTGGCGTCGAAACTGAGCGACTGGCAGTCCGATGGTCGGGACCTGTGTTTCGTCATTGGTGGTCCCGACGGTGTATCCGATTCGGTGCGACAGCGAGCGGACATGATGTGGTCTTTGTCACAGCTCACGTTGCCGCACGGTATGGCGCGAGCGCTCTTATCCGAGCAACTCTACCGCGCATGGTCGTTGCAGGCCAGCCACCCGTACCATCGCGACTGACGCAAGCTCATGAGTTCTCGAATACACCTGGCATCGACCTCGCCACGCCGGCGCGAAATACTGGAAACGCTCGGGATCGGATTCGACGTCGTTCCGGTCGAAACGGATGAGAGTCCTCTGCAAGGTGAAACACCCGGCGAAATGGTACTGAGACTGGCGATTGCCAAGGCAGATGCTGCAGATCGCGGAGAGTTCGTGTTGGCTGCGGACACAATAGTCGTACTCGGTGATCGCGTGCTTGGCAAACCGCGGGATGCGGACGATTGCGTCGAAATGTTGCTGGCGCTTTCGGGGCGTACCCACGCAGTTATGACCGGAGTAGCGCTAAAGACGCCAACCGAAACTCGGTCCGTGCTGTCCACCACCGATGTGCAGTTTCGCGAAATTGGTCGGGACGAAGCGTATCGTTACTGGCAAAGTGGGGAGCCCTGCGACAAAGCCGGTGCCTACGGCATTCAGGGACTCGGTGGCATGTTTGTGAAAGGTATTGAGGGCAGTTATTCCGGCGTCATGGGACTGCCGGTGTTTGAGACCGTTGAGCTATTGAAATCGGCAGGATTGGATGTACTTGTAGATCAGAAATGACGGACGAATCACCCAAAGAAGAAATCCTGGTTAACGTCACCCCGAGTGAGGTGCGCGCTGCCCTGCTCGAGAATGGCGTGCTGCAAGAGGTCTACATTGAGCGGGCGGCCCGACGTGGTCTCGTCAGTAACATCTACAAGGGCCGGGTATCGCGAGTCCTTCCCGGGATGCAGGCTGCGTTTATCGATATTGGTCTCGAACGAACGGCGTTCCTGCACGCCTCGGACATAGCATCTCCATCCGTTGCCGAGGACAGCGACGAGGTGCCGAACATCAAGGACATGGTCCGCGAAGGCGACGGCATCATGGTGCAGGTTGTCAAGGATCCCCTGGGCGACAAGGGGGCGCGCCTCACAACCTACATTACGTTGCCCTCCAGACACCTTGTGCTCTTGCCGTTCAGTGACACGGTCGGCGTTTCTGCACGTATAGAAGATGACGATGAGCGCGACAGACTCCGCAGCACGGCTACAGACCTGCTCAAGGAACAGGAACTGGAATGCGGCGCCATTGTCAGGACCGTTGCAGAGGGCACCACGGCTGAAGCAATTGCAGCAGATTTGCGTTATGCGCTGAAGCTGTGGGAGGTCGTTCAGCAACGGTGCAGCCTGGCTAATGTAAAAACAATGGTGCATGAGGATCTTTCGTTGCCATTGCGAGTACTACGCGATCTGGTAACGACGGATGTGGAGAAAATCCTGGTCGATTCCGAAGCGGATTTCGACGCGATGAAGGAGTTCGCCAGTACCTATTTACCGGACGCCGAATCGATGCTGGAGCATTATCAACGGCGCCGCCCGATTTTCGACTTGCACGGCATTGAAGATGAAATCCGTAAATCACTGGATAGAAAAATCGCTCTGAAATCGGGCGGGTATGTGATTTTTGACCAAACTGAGGCGATGACAACAGTTGACGTAAATACAGGTGGTTATGTGGGTCACCGCAATTTGGAGGAGACCATCTACCGGACTAACCTCGAAGCGGCGGTAGCCATCGCCCGACAGCTGCGGCTGCGTAATCTTGGTGGCATCATCATCATCGATTTCATCGACATGGAAGAGGAAGCTCATCGCAGCAACGTGCTGCAAGTGCTGGAGAAGTCCCTGTCACGTGATCATGCGCGCCATCAATTAACGCCGGTGTCACCGCTCGGTCTTGTGGAGATGACACGAAAACGCACGCGAGAGAGCTTGCAACACATACTGGGCGAAGACTGCCCGGGCTGTAACGGGCGCGGGTTTGTGATGACGGCCGAGATGAGATTTTTCGTGAGATCATCCGGCAGTCGCGGCAATTCGAGTTCGAAGAGGTATTGGTCCTCGCACATCAGGATGTTATTGAGTTGTTGCTCGACGAGCAGGCCCGAAGTCTTGCCGAGCTTGAGGAACAAACCGGCAAGTCGATCCGTCTACAAACAGAGTCACTGTATCTTCAGGATCAGTTTGACGTTGTTCTGATGTAGCTCGGAGCCAGTGAGGTCATGAAAAATATTCTCCGTCGACTGATCAAATTTTTCGCCTATACGGCGGCGGTCGTCGTGATCTTGTTAGCTATCGCTGTCGGGCTGTTCAGACTGTTTCTGCCGCGAGTTCCCGAATACCAGGATGAGATTAAGAGCCGGGTCAGCGCTGCAATTGGAATGCAGGTTGAGTTTTCCGGCATGGACGCTCGCTGGGGTCTCAGCGGGCCCGAACTCGAATTCTACGATGCTGAATTGATTCGTGAGGAGAGCGATACCCGCATCGTCGCGGCCGAAGAGGTGCGTGTCGGTGTCAGTCTGATGCGGCTCATGTTTGAACAGGCGCTCGTTGTCGACCACTTGGTTGTACGAGACACGAGTTTCGACATTCGCCAGAACGAAGATGGCAGTTTCCGTATTCAGGGTATTTCTGCAAATGAACTGCTGGAGTTGAGAGGGCCGGAACCACGGGCGTTGCCGGACATCGAAATTATCGGCGAAGACATTGAAGTGCGATTCATACAGCCCGGGGATGAGCGACCGCACTTTTTCGCTATTCCCGGTGTTCGCGTCAGCATTGACCAAAAGCGAATTGCCGCTGACGTCGATATTCGCTTGCCTGACGAACTTGGCCGGCAATTGAACCTGTCAGCGACACAGATACTCGCGGACCCGGTGGATGAGCGAAGCTGGGACGTTGCCGTCGATGCCCGGGATATTAATCTATCCGGTCTGTCGAGCCTGTC